>Ga0265301_10004013_pt1 | contig 15077 bp, 28 predicted proteins | sample AusTroGonzalo_MG_2_FD_193488 | JGI IMG/M metagenome (GOLD analysis project Ga0265301, IMG submission 193488) | Bovine rumen microbial communities from tropical cattle in Woodstock, Queensland, Australia - Gonzalo_04 | ecosystem: Host-associated > Mammals > Digestive system > Stomach > Rumen ...
GGCACTGAGTGACGATGGAGACTTCCTTGTAGTTAATCTTTTTCATTTTAGGACTTCCTTTCCTTTTTCTATAATAAATATATCACAATTTTATAAAAAAGTCAAATTACAAATAGTTACAATGCGTTAGCATGGACTAACCGGCGCCCGGGAGCGGGACTTTAACACACTAAATCGCTAAAGTAAATGAATAAAATAAAAAGGGATTGGATTTTATCCAATCCCGTTCCGATTACGCAAGGGTATACGCAACCTTGCGAGACTTCTCGACCTTGACCTCGGACTTGGTCACAAGGCCATTGGTCACGAGAGTGGTGCAAGCACCAGTCACCTGATTGGGAGAGATACCGATGGCCTCGGCAATCTGCTCACGAGTGAAGGCACCCTCGTTCTCCTTGAGGAAGGAGAGAACGGCCTCACGGCGGTTGATGGCCTCGGCCTTATCCTTGGTCATCACAGTCTTGCGCTTCTCGTTCCGATTGTCCAACTTGGACAGAAACTCAACGGAAGCCTCGTTCATCTCGTCAGAGATGTTGGCGTTCAGAACGGCATTGAAGTACTCACGAGTGGTCATAATTTTTTTCCTTTCTGGTTTTTTGGACTTTCCTTGTCCTTTTGTAATTTTATTATAGCATAGATTTCAGAGTTTGTCAAGTACTTTTTTCGGCTTTTCCAAAAATTTTTTCTTGGCGCACACTTGGGGACTTGGCTTTCTCTTCCCTCTTGCTGATTATATATTATCACACTTTTTAGAAAAAAGCAAGTTACAATTTGGTTACAAATTTACTTTAATACTTTAGTGTGTGAAAGTGCGCGCCCGGCCGCAACTTCAACGATTTAGTGTGTGAAAGTGCTTCGTAATAAAAAGGCCTCGCGCCGCATTGGATTGCCTCGCGAGGTTTTGTCACGTCCTGCCGTCCCCTTTCCAGTGACTGAACTGCTCGCAGACAGTTCGGGTTGCGGAGTTAACCGCTTGGCTCACACTTATATACCGCACAACAGGACTCCATGCGGTCGAGGACTTTGTCGTCGGGGTCTTACTGACTCTCGTGGGTCACACCGCCGCCTCAGACTGGCTCTGACGGCTTTGCCCCGCTTCCCTCACTTTCTGTACTGAGTATACCATGGAAAAATGGATTTGTCAACTGGTAAAATGCACAAACTTCGCGGCCAGATCTTGTGCAAAATGACGGCCGGCCGCCCGGTGCAAACTTTAACGATTTAAAGTGTGATGGGCATTGAGATTATTCCCAACGCCCAAAACCTACCTGACGGATAGGAGATTCCACTTTCCGACAAATCCGTTTAGCAACCTCGTAAGCGCCGACATCGGTGTTGCGCTCGTAAATGGTAACGGATTTGGCCTGTCCGTTAGACGTGAAAGCGTCAACCCACTTTTGAACCTCTTTTTTACTGTCGGTACTGTCAAAAATCGTCATACCATTTTCGACCTCAATCACGACCTGGAAATTTTTTACTTTTGCCATTTTTTTATTTTCCTTTCTTTTTTCTAATTTTATTATATCATACTTTTTGTTCTAACCTGTCGTTTTAATGGTACAAGTTACAGATTCCGCAAAATCTGAAGGATATTTTTTTCGTCATAAGCCTGACCGTTCCAGTTGTCACGATTCGGCTTTTCATCGTCAAACAGGATTCCATAACCGCAAGACGCTTTCGGCGTACCGTAAGGAATCACGAACACATTTTCAAACTTGACGCTTGCCAGATGCTTCTTCAACCACTTGCGCTTGGTATCGGCAACCGCCTTGTTATAGTCGGGACGCCCGTTCTTGGCAGTCCAACTGATAACATTCACAGTATAACCGTTGCGCACAAGACGATTGAGAACACGGGCCAGACTGTTCATGTTGACAAGAGGCTTCGCCTCGGCGTAAGGACGCACACGCTCATTGATGATGTCATCCAACCAACCATCACAACCGTAAAGGTCGGCAATCGTTCCATCCATATCAAAGTAAATGTTCTTCATGGTTTTTACCTCTCTTTCTGATACTAATATACCATACCGGCATACATATGTCAATACTTTTTCTTTCGTCAAAATGCACAAACTTTTTACTTTCGCGATTTACTTCGTTAAAGTGCGCGCCCTCCCCACGACTTCACTACGCTAAAGCACGAAAGCGAGGACTTTCGTCCTCGCCGTGATTACTCTTTGTTATTACGCCATGCAAGTGGCGAACCATGCGCGCATCTTGCTGGATTCCTTGCGGCATCTAATCTTCATCTTGCCGCCGTTTTTGGCACTCTCACGTTCAACCTTGCAGAAGGTCTTGACGAATTGCTCAAACTCAACCAGATTCATCATATACACGGTGTAATCTTCGGTCACATATGCCCACTCGTTGCTGTGGGTGTTACGCTTGTACACGTTCCAAATGCCCTCGAAGGTCTCCTCGCCTTCGCACATGTTCCCACTCATCAGAGTGAAACCGGAAGCTTTAACGCTGATGTGACGCTCACCGATGCAGATGTCAGAAGAGGTGCGATAATCGGTGCTGTCATGTGCGGTGCGCTCGATACCGAAGGAAGCACAGAGGTCATGCTCACGGGCAATACCGGCGTTGCGTTCGGGAGAGATGTGGTCGATGGTGTTGGCGGTCATTGGAGTGTTCCCCTTTCCTTTATCTTGATTAGAGTATACCACGACATGCCCGGTTTGTCAATAGTCAAGTTGCACAAACTTAAAGCATTGTATTTGTGCATTATGACGGCGGCGCCAGTATAAAAATTTAATACTTTAAATCGCTAAAGTGAAAGCCCCGCCCGCGGACGCAAGGCATAAAAAAGACTTGTGATTGCTCACAAGTCCATCGCCATGGTGTTGTACCAGTCGGTGTAACCATCGACCTCGGTGGCATCCTCAACGCCGAAGGCTTCGGCGATGCGACCCTCAACCACTTCAAACTCCTCAGAGTCAAACAGCACGTACCACTCAGTGATACCCATCTCGGTCATGACCTCGGCGAACATCTCATCGAACATCTCAAACATTTTTGTTATCTCCTTTTCTTTTCTCTTTCTGATTATAATATAACACACCCGGACGTCTTTGTCAAGTACTTTTTTAAACTGTAACTAAATTTATTTTTTGTTTCCAAATTGTAACTTTTAACTCGGATGACGGTACATCGATGTATTATATTTATTTTTGGGATTGTCCATTATTTTTTTAATTGCGGGAGGAGATCCAATCTAATTGGAAACCGCTGAAAAAAATTCAGCGTAGGGTGGGGGTTATTTTTGGGACTTTAGCACTTTAATTCGTGAAAGTGAGGAAGCCCTGGTAACAAATTCTACCGAAGCAAAAATTTCAATTTCTTATATTTAAATTCTACTTACATTTGAAGGTGATAAAATGGCCCATCCTTTTCTTGATGAAATAAATAATATTATAGATTTAGGTACATCTGCTGTACAAGCTCATCAACAGCAATAGGCAGAACTATAGCAATTAGTTAATAATTTACGTGCTAATGAACAAGATTTCTATGATAAAATTAATTTTCGTGGGAAAAAAATAACATCTGCACGTGATTTAAATCTTTTGATTAAAGACATAGATAAAGATGCAAAAATTGGCGCCTTACTACCAAAAGCCGAAGTAGAAAACCGCCTTTCTAAAATTTATATACTAACAGATAATTCTAAAGAAGACTGGTCACCACATCAACGCGAAATTATGGCTAGAGTTTTAAATGTTTTATTAAAAGAGGGTTTGTAGTATATTGATAAAAATGTAGTTAATACTCGCGCTATGGCTACTTTACTTTCTGATGTACGAAATCGTATTATCGCGGCCATTCAAGCTGGTTTAGTACATAATGTAAATATATCTGAATACAAAACTATTGTTGATCCTTCAACAATTTCTTCATATTTATTAAACGATCAAGAATTGTTAGGTTTTGACTCATTGAATGTCGCTTTTAATACGATTCGTGGCTCATAGGCCGGAAAAGATTTTGAATGGCCTGCAGGCACCCCACGTGATCAAATTATGAATGTTGTAACAATTCGTACGTAGTCAGATGGAAAATTTATTCCATTAAAAAATATTACAGAAGATTTAGCTACATATTTATTAAATATAGCAAAAGACGTATTAACAACTCCAGAAGATAAAGCCTTTTTAAATAAAAATAGTGTCGCGGCCGTGTCAACTGGACCAATTCCAATTGGTAGTGAAAAATCATTAGATACTTTAAAAGATAATGTGGTTAAAATTTTAAAAGATATATTGCCCTCATATAGTCAAGCAATTGATTTATTTGCGCCATAGATTGCAATTGGACGTGCTCTACCTAATATTCGTGGTTTTTTAGGAGAAATGCGCGCAAGCTTACTAATGTATACTTTATTTGGTAGTGATACAGCTTTACAATTAGTAAGTACAGGTTTACAAGATAAAATTCGAATGTCTGCAGACGGTTCTTTACAAGAAGCGCCTATTGACTTTGTAGTTAAAAGTTTAAATACATTATATGGATTTTAGGTTAAAAATACTATTAGTACTAGTTATACTTGGGAAGGTGAAATGGGCGCGGCCTCATTTTATGTATAGCGTTTATAGGTAAGTATGAGTGACGCAGAACGTAGATTTTATGGTGCTTTTAGTTATAATTAGCCACTAACTGAGGACAGAGTACGTGGTGACTGGGCAGACTGGGAGCTTTATTAGGGAGTATATAGTAAATTTAGTAGTAATTTTAGTAGTACCTTTGTTGATGTATTTAAAAGTTTAGCACCTAATATTATTCGTTTATTAACACGTACAGAAGGCGATAATATTGGCATTTTTAAAAATAGTAATAATTTAACGAATAACTTTTTTATTATGTAGGATAAAATTATTGCGGCTTCTGATATAGTATAGGCTTTAATAGATAATGAGAATATACGAATGAAATTTGATATGATTGCATCTGAAAACTAGAAAGATCAATGGTATTATAATAAACCTAATGTTATTGATTATAATGCTGATCGCACTAAAATTGATTATGAAGTAACTTTGAATTATAAGACTCTTTTTAAAAGTGCATATAATATGTCCTGAAAATTTGACATTTGTCCTCCTTTGTGGTATAATTATACTATAAGGGAGGAAAAATATATGCCCAGAAATCGTTTACACCTAAACTTTGAATTAAATACTGCCGAAGAGCGCGCCCAATTCGTCCAAGAATACGTGGCGGGCCTCAATTTTGCGCCCACAGAGTCTGAACTCGAAACAATTTCGAATTATATTCTATGGGGTAAATCATCCAACGGCAAAAACGCCCAACAAAACGGCGAAATCGAAATCAAAAAATGGGCCGAAAATCCAATTGAATCTCTTGAAGCACTTGCAGAGAACCCTGGCTTTTCCGAAACCTCTCTGCGGCCGCTCAGTGAGCCTCCCATCCGAGTCCAACGTATAGTTTTTGATAGATAGGCCGCACTTAGAGATGCGCCCGACCACATAAAACAAATTTTTGTTGATTTGTTTCGATAGATAGATGAAATCGAATTAGAACTTAATTATTATGAGTTATAGATTGGAAAACGAAAAAATCCTCCACGCGAAAAACTCGAATAGACATTTAGTATAGAAGAACAAAACCTTTTAAAAGAAAAGGCCGCAGAATTAACATAGTTTAAATACTTAAAGCTTCGACATTTACTAGTTGAGCTGCGCGCACAGCAATATACATATTATGATATGTATACCACAAAGATTATCTCACATTTGGGTGCGCGCGAACCAATTCTTAATAGTGAGAATGTATATATAGGCGAAGACATTAGTATTTATCCAGTCGGTTTTAAAAATGAAACGCCGCTTGCGAAAAAAATTTTTAGAGACGATCGCGAACCTGCCCCGGATGATTTTACGGAAGAAGACTTAGAAGTAATTAGTTCTTTACTGTGGTAGAAATAGACGTAGTAGTATATTGACTTTACGAATCCAGAACACGTACTCAATGTATATTTACTGCGCGCGGACCTCCGGGATGCGGAGGAGCAAGATCCAAATAACCTGTACGGATCAGCCGCGCGCCTTCTACGGACACTTGAATACTATGAAAAAAGAGCAAATCTAACTCCTCTTTAGAAAGATTTATTGGAACAAAAGTTACAAAATATACCAAATCTAGAGATTGCGAAATATTTAAATCAAACCTATAATAAAACATATAACGAGAATTACATTTCTACTATCTTTCACCAAAAAATTATTCCGTAGATTGCGGCCGCCGCATCTATGCATAGGGAGATATTAGAAAATATTTTTTATCCTGAGAATTTTAAAAAGTGTAAAGATTGCGGCCGAGTGTTACTTATGACCAGTGATAACTTTGTGAAATAGAAAAAATCATCTGATGGTTTTTCACCGCGTTGTAAGTAGTGTGAAAAGATTAAGAGGAGTAAGTATAAATGAAATAGAATGATAAGTTATTGGACTTAATTACAAAATTAGAGGTTACAGAGTTTATTGGATTAGCAAAGGTTCTGAAAGTAAAGCTGGTAGAGGAAACAAATCCAGATGCGGCCGAGTCATCAGAACGGTATACCGCGCGCGATTTTAGTGATGTACTTGGCGATATGTTAGCTAATTTTGAACTATAGGGGCGCGCACGAAAAAGAGAAATCTTATAGTTGTTGAAAGCCGCGACTAGAAAAGGAGATTGATGTAATGCCTATAATTCCAAAAATTCCGAACTAGGCGCGCGGTCAATCGAAACAATGCGGTTGCTGTAATCGCTCTTTACCTCTTTCTTAGTTCTCTAAAACTCGTAACCGATTTTATTTGGATGGATACTTACCGATTTGTAACGATTGTATTGCCGAACAAATAACCGCCGAGGATTCTAATTGGGAATTTGTTGATTAGGTTTGTATGTGGGCTGGAATTCCTTTTATCGTAAAGGAATGGGAACGTATTAAAGAAATGACTTTACCAAATGAGACTTGGGCGTCATATGCAAAAGTTTTTGCCTCATAGGACTATGAATCTTTAGGATGGGGAGACTATTATAGGCAATATAAAAAGTTAAAAGAAGTTGGACTTATAGAGGAAGAATTACCAGAGATTCGTGAACAACGTTATAAAGACCTTCGCCGGAAATGGGGTGAAAACTATGATGATGAAGAACTGAATCATCTGGAAGATCTCTATAAAGGGCTTATGAATACTCAAAACATAAGCGGCGCGCTTCAAATCGACTAGGCACAAAAACTTTGCAAACTTTCGCTAGAGATTGATAATCGTATTCGTGCGGGTGACAAAGAAGTAGATAAATTTATGTCTTCTTATGATAAAATTATTAAAAGCGCTGAATTTACTCCAAAGAACACCAAAAATGCAACCGACTTTGATAGCTTTGCAGAAGTTGCATATTGGTTAGAGAAAAAAGGCCGCATAAATAAGTTTTATGATAACGTAACCCGCGATGTATTGGATGAAACTCTTAAAAATATAGAAAACTATAATCAACGTCTTTACATAAATGAAGGAGGCATTGGTGAGGAAATTACCCAACGTCTTAAGGCATTAAATTCGGCCAATGAATTAGAAAACGAGACATTTTATAATATTTAGCCAGACTTTAATCCAGACGAATATGATAATGCAGCTTTTATTATTGATGAAGATTTTGATCCCGAAGGTGAGTTCTAATGGCAGCCATTTAGCTGATGAATCCCAATATTGTATAGTTTAACACTCGTGAAAAATTATACCATGACAATATTGAATTAGAAAAAGGAGTTGTAATTACGCCTGCCTTTTTAGAAAGAAATGAAGATTTAATGGCTGAATCAGTTCAATTATTTACGGCTTATCCTGATATATTTTTGGATTTAATTACTCCATTAAATTCTAATTTTACTTTATTTCCATATCAACGAATATTCTTGCGCGCCTGCATGAGATATACAAAAATATATATTACCGCGGCCCGCGCAACTTCCAAAACCTTTCTTTCTATACTTGCAAAATACTTATAGTGTATTTTTCTTCCGAATCATGTTGGTTCGATTGTTGCGCCGAATAAATAGCAGGCCGCGAAAATCAGTAAGCAAAAGATAGAAGAAATTTGGCGTATTTGGCCTTTATTAGAGAAAGAAATAGAAAAGGCAAATTTTGGTAAAGATTATGTAGACATATTCTTTAAGAATGGCAGTAGATTATCTATTGTAGGCGCTTTGGATAGCGACCGTGGTATTCGTACCCATGCGACCTTAATAGATGAGGCACGTGACCAAGATGGCGACGCAATAAACGAAATTGTCCTGCCGCAGATGAACGTTTCTCGACGTATGGATAATGGATTAGTAAATCCATATGAAAAAACTAATACTCAAGTTATATATGCTACATCTGCAGGCACCAAGTCATCTTATGCCTACGAAGCACTCATAGATACTTTTGAATAGGCAATAATTGATCCTAAGTCTGCGTTCTGTATAGGCTTAGACTATCGAATCCCGGCATAGCACGGGCTTATTGATCCAATATATGTTCGCAACTTAAAAATGTCTCCATCATATAATGAAACTACATTCGCGGCCGAGTATCTTGGACAATGGCTTGGCGGCGGTGAAGATTCTTGGTTTGATTTTAATAGACTTACGAAATATCGTAAAATAAAAAATCCTGAATGGCGTCCAAAATTTAGAGATGATCCTAATGTTTTTTACTTAATTTCAGTGGACGTAGGTAGATTACACGACTAGACTGTTGCTTTTATATGGCGAGTCAATATTCGTGATAATAAATACTATGGAACAGTTGTAAATTTATTTGTTCTTGGTCGTCAAGCAGAAACGAAAACTTTTGTATAGCAAGCTGCTGATTTAAAATAGTTAATTGAACTATACGGGCCGCGCGAGGTCGTAATTGACTGTAACGGGCTTGGTGTTGGACTTGCGGATGAAATGATTCGTTCCCAATTTGATGATTATGGTAAAGAACTCCCCGCCTATGGCTTCTTTAATAATGATGACTATAAAAAAATTCAACCTAAAGAAGCACCATAGATACTTTACTCTTTAAAGGCCAATGGACCCTTAAATTCAAAAATACATAGTAACGCTTACTCTCGTATTAATAGTGGTATGGTTCGTTTTCTTATCTCTGAACAAGATGCGCGAGCAGCGCTTCTTGCAACACAAGTGGGACAGAAAATGACAACGGAGGAACGTATAAAACGTTTGATGCCGCATGAACTTACCACAAAACTATTTGAAGAAATGGCAAATTTACGACTACGAAAGACTGGCCTTGATATAGTCCTTGAGTAGATTAATGCGCGCTTTCCAAAAGATAAATATTCAGCTTTTGCTTATGGACTGTGGCGCATCAAAGAAATCGAAGAAGATAACTATAAAAGAGTAACCAGATTCGCAAATCGTGGCGATCGTAAGTTGATTTTCTTTACTGGAGGAAATAACTAATGACGGAGCAAATCCAAGATACCGGAACTAAAAAAGTAGGTATTCAAGATATTAATACTTTTAAGAAAGCAATCAATGGAATGGTTGTAAAAAGTGATAGGTCTTGGGCTGACATTAGTAGTAGATTTTTAAATCACGCACGAGTTAAAGAATACACTGAAAAAGAAGTTTAGGACATTATCAATTCAGGTTCTTTATTAGCACAATAGAGACTTTCAAAGAACTATTTTTTGAAAGATGGTTTATATAAGCGCATTTTAATTTATTATGCTACTATATTAAAATATATAGGAATTTTAATACCTAATCCAACTGCGGGAAATGAACTCTCCACACCCTATGTTAATAAAAGGTATAATAATGCTTTAGACTATTTGGATAAAATGTTCTTATCTGACTTGTTAACAAAATTTTCACTTACTGTTTTAATTTACGGAAGTTATTATGGAGTATTCCAAGATGTAAGCAAAACAAATTTTGTTTTGTTAGATTTACCCATTGAATATTGTCGTTCACTTTATAAAGATTTGTATGGTAATGATATAATTGAGTTTAATGTACTATATTTTGATACTATTACCGATGCAAACGCACGCAAACAGACTTTAAAAGCATATCCAAAAATTATATCTGATCATTATAATCGTTATAAAAAAGGATAGGTTTCTAAGTATTGGGTAAAGATACCAACAGATTTAGGTTTTTGTTTTTCTTTCTTTGATGACTGCCGTCCTTTGTTTCTTGATTTGATTCCTGCGACTATCCAATACGATGAAGCAGTTGATGTTAATCGTGAGCGTGATTTAGAAGAGATCCGGAAAATAATCGTTTAGAAAATACCTCATCTTCAAGATGGTATGCTATTATTTGAGCCACAGGAAGCAGAAGTTATGCACAGTGGCGCAGTTGAAATGATGAAAGGAAATAAAAACTTAAGTGTGTTGACTACTTATGCAGATGTTGATGCAATTGTTTCTAAAGCTTCTTCAGAGGCAACTACTAATTCATTAGAAAAAAGTTTATAGAATGTTTATTCAAAAGCTAGTGTTAGTGGTTAGGTTTTCTCTCCGACTGGTAGTTCAGCTCTTGGTACTTCTATTACTAATGATATGTCGATGATGATGATATTGGGTAATAAGTACGGAAAGTTCTTAAGTTATATTATTAATAGTTTATTTGCTAATACTAATATTAACTTTAAGTACACAATCTTGCCTATTAGTTGGTATAATGAAAAAGATTACATCACCAATACTTTAAAAATGGCTTCATCTGGATATAGTTTTCTTTTACCAAGTTTGGCTGCTGGTTTATCACAAAAAGATTTGGTTAATGTTAAGAAGTTAGAGAATACTTTATTAGATTTAAAGAATTTGTTAATTCCATTAGATTCTTCTTATACTCAAACAGGAAATCCAGTTGGACGTCCAAAATTATCTGAGGAAGAAAAGTCACCAAAAACGATTCAGAATGAAGAATCATTGGATAAGTAGTAATGGAGGCTCACATGGATAAATCTATTTATGAGTTTCCTGTTACCGTTTATGGAAGCTTAGAAAAATATAATGATGTTTTAAGTAAAGCAAGGTGTCGTATTTTTTATAAATACGAAAACCGTAACGGTACATATATTACTGATGAATTTGCAGAACAGTTATTAAAAACCTTACCATATGCGCCTGTGAAAGGTATCTATAGCACTCAAGATGAAGATTATACCGATCATGGCGCCGAGCGCAACGAAGGCCGCATTTATGGTATTGTGCCAGAAAATCCTAATGTCAATTGGGAAGCTCACTTAGATGAAGACGGTATTGAGCGCATGTATGCTTGTACTGATGTTTTGATTTTTACTGCTTTATATGAAGAAGCAAAAGATATAGTTGGCAAGAGCCAATCAATGGAACTCTATCAGCCTTCTTTAAAATATCACGAAGCCATCGTTAAAGGTCGTCGTTTCATCGTTTTTGATGCTGGATGCTTTTTAGGTTTGCAAGTTTTAGGTGATAATGTAGAACCTTGCTTTGAAGGTGCGTCATTTTACACGTTATAGAGTGCTATAGAATTTGCTATTAAATAGATACAAAATTACGGAGGTACTAAAATGCCAGTAATTAATTTTAAACTCTCTGATGATGAAAAATTCCAAGCAATTTGGAGTCTACTTAATCCTGAGTTTAATGAGGAAGGCAACTGGACCATTTCCTATGGTGTTTCCGCAGTATATGATGACTATGCTTTAGTTTTCAATTATGAAACCGGCGACTTCAATCGTGCTTATTATAAAAAGAATGATGAAACCGATATGGTTGAAATAAATGATATTATTAAGTGCTATGTCCTCGATGTTACTGAAAGCGAGAAGCAGACCCTTGAGACCTTGCGCGCCCTCAATGGAAATACTTATGAATTGGTCAGTGATGTTTTAGTCAACGCTTAGGAAAATTTAGATAAAAATTCCGAATTTTCCACCAAAATTGACGAGTTAAATGAGACTATCACTACTTTAAATACAGAGAATGATAATTTCAGTACTTAGCTTGAAGAAGCTAATACTACTATTAACTCTTTAACCGAAGAAGTAAACTCTTTAAAGCAATATAAGTTAAATATTGAAACTGAGTAGAAAAATGCCGTTATTGACGAATACAGTGAGCATTTAGATGACGAAATTATTGAAAAGTATCGCAATTAGATTAATGATTATAGTGCCGAAGAGCTTGATATGCATTTAGCATACGAGTTGAAAAAGAGTAATTCTTCTATTTTCACCAAAACGTCAGATCCTGGGTTTGTGCCTAAGGATACTCCCGTTGATGGAATTACAGCAATTTTATCCAAATATAAGAAATAATTAGGAGGCTATTTAAATGGCTAGAATGGTTATTGATGGTTTCGGCCAGGTAGAACTCAATAATGTAGCTTTCCGTCGTGATGGCCGTATCGAAGCCCAGTGCGCTCTTAGTACTGTTGACTTCGCTAGCGTTCCTGCGGAAAACGGCATGATTCTTCGTGTTAAGAAGGCCGACCATGAAATTTGCTTTGCAGATGCTTCTGCAGAGAACCAACTTTACGCTTTAAACTATACTACTGAGCATATGTATGACGAGCGCAAGCCTGGCTTAAAGAATTTCTCTACCAAGGCTACTAACGACTTCTATCCTCGTGTTGGTTATCTTGCGGCCGGTGACCTTTGGACCACTAACTGCATTGACCTTGGTGCTTTCTCAAGTGTGGCTGATGTTGCTTCTGCACTTGCTAGTGGTGAAGTTTACGCTGCTGTTGGCACCCAGGGTGCCGCTGTTATTCAGGCTGCTGCTCCCAGCACTGGCCCTGTATTACAGGTTATTAAGAAAACTACAATGCCCGATGGACAGGATGCTTTCCAGCTCCAGGTTCTTAAGGTTTAATTTGGGGAGGGTATAATATAATGACACTTAACGAGTTTAGAGATATTGCCCTTCACGCTGCTAAGGGTACTGCTCCTTCCAACTTCACTGTTGAGAATGTTAATGAGGCTTTCATCGACGGTTTAAAGGAGCTTGCTGGTTCTTATAACCAGTTCATGAAGAATCGCTATGACATTTATGATATTATCATTGAGTCTATTGATGAGATTCTTCCTAAGAATGTTATTGATGCACTTGGTGCTTTCGCTGAGGTTAAGACCGTTGCTCAGGGTGAGAAGGCTATGTTCCGTCGTAACAAGGGCCGCGCTCGTGCAAAGAAGTTCCTTACCCAGGTCGGCTTAAGTGGTGTCTATGAGACTTTCCGTCTTGATGCTGATACTTTCGAAGTTCCTGCTCATGCAGTTGGTGGCGGCGCTACCATCGACTTCGAGCGTATGCTTGATGGTGCTGAGTCTCTTGCAGAGGTCGTAGGTATTGTTACCGAGGGTCTTGAGAATGCTGTTTATGTTGAAGTACAGCGTGCTCTTAATGCCGCTCTTAGCGTAATGCCTGCAACCAATAAGTACTCTGGTTCTTGGAGTGCTGACGAAATGGTAAAGTTACTCACTGTAGTACGTGCTTATGGCTCCCCTGTTATCTATGCTTGCCCTGAGTTTGTTGCTGCTATGGGTCCCGATGCTATTGTTCCTGTTCTTATGAATAGCACCACTAATGTAGCACAGGGCATCTATAGTCCTAAGGATATCGAAGCTATCCATGACTATGGCTTTATCAATGTATTTCGCGGCGCCCCTGTTGTTCAACTTCCTCAGTCCTTCGTTGATGAGAACAACACTGAGACCTATGTAAATCCTCGTCTTGCTTTCGTTATGCCTGCTGGACAGGAGAAAGTTGTTAAGGTTGTTCTTGAAGGTGCAACGCAGATTCGCGATCACGAGAACAAGGATAACTCTATGGAAGTTTATGCATGGAAGAAAATGGGCTGCGCTATTCTTACCCACCACAATTGGGCTATGTATGAGAATAGTAGCTTAACTGATACTTCCGCAAAAGACATCTACGGATTCTAATAAATCTATAAATGGGGGGAAGGGAATGATTCCCTCCCCCAGTTTTTATTATGCGCCGTGAGCGCAAGGAGTTAAAGGAGAAAATTATGTCAGAAGAAAAAATTAAAGTTATAAGTGCCTATAATGGCCGTTGTGGCATTGATAATGCTGATTTACGTATTTCCCGTCGTTGGGCTGGCCGCGGATCTGTTGTTACTTTTACGAAAGAACAACTTGAAGAATTAATGTATGATCCCGCCTTTAGTAATATGGTTCGAGAAGGTTATCTTTATATTGAAGATATGGATGTTAAAAAAGAAATTGGTATTGAACCAGAGGATGCAACCGAACCAACTATTATTCTTTTGAATGACAAAGAGTTAGATCGTTTTTGGAAAAATATGCCACTTGCGCAGTTTAAGATTGAAACTCAAAAGCTTACTAAGCAGCAATTAATTTCACTATCTGAATATGCAATTAAACACGGCGCGGATGGCACGATTGATAAAGCTAATTATTTAAGTAGTATTAGCGGTTATCAAATCTTAAAGGGGATTGAATTAGAAAGACAAAGTTAGGAGGGCTAATTATGACTGATTTTTCAGTAATATATGATGCTTTCTTGGCAAAAATGCTAGATGACGAGTGGAGCGATTGGTATGAAGCGGATCTTAATGAAGATTTGCGCGCCTTGCTGATGGGCGCTTTACCTTGGTTTAAGTTTCCACGTATTTCTCTAGAGTATACGAATAACGATGCTTTTGTCGAAGATTTAAATAACGAAGAAATTCAATTATTGTCAGTTTATATGAAATGCGAATGGCTTAACCGCACTATTCTTACTTGGGAAAATGTAAAACCTTTATATGAGGAACGTGACTTTTCTCAGGCAAATCTTTTGAGCAAGTTTAATGATACTCTTGCGGCCGAGAAGAAAAATGCGGCGAGATTAGAAGCAATATATTATCGCTCTATTAATAGGAAGCCATTTGACTATACAAAGTTAGCACGGTAGGGCTAATGGAATATTTAGAAGGGTATAATAATAATTTAAAGAATCGTTTGTTCGGATTGTTATGCGAGTATGAGAAAGGTAGAGAATGGGAAAAGTTTTTAGATTCTATTCTTATCGAATTAATGTCGTATCCGGATG
>Ga0265301_10004016_pt1 | contig 15074 bp, 13 predicted proteins | sample AusTroGonzalo_MG_2_FD_193488 | JGI IMG/M metagenome (GOLD analysis project Ga0265301, IMG submission 193488) | Bovine rumen microbial communities from tropical cattle in Woodstock, Queensland, Australia - Gonzalo_04 | ecosystem: Host-associated > Mammals > Digestive system > Stomach > Rumen ...
GTATATCGCTGCGCTCGGAACCGATGATCCTACTATCATCAACGCAGCGATATACAGTCAGCTCCCCGGAGCGGTGCAGGGCCCTGTGCTCACCATCCTCGCTTTCGCATCTGGACAGCTGATCCCCGATCCGACGAACCTGACCGCTACGCCTCTGACCCCAATCGGGGAAACATCTATCACGGTCATGAACGTCATCGACGGTATCCTGAACTACGGAACCGGAATCATCGATTCCACAGCATCTCACATCAACATGATGGTCATCACATCCGAGGAGCCGATGTCCGCCAACACCATGACATTCATCAACGAACTGAGGAATGCGTTCCACGGAGAGAACGGATACGATACGCAGTACTCCGCGGTATGGTCTGCATCATACGTCACCGGAACCGCAGCACTGATGGACGATGTCTCCGTCGAGGTAGAGGACCAGTTCGGAATGATCAGGATCGTCGTCATCGTATTGCTGATCGTACTGCTCTTCTTCATCCTGGGAAGCTATCTCACCCCTATCAGAGCGATACTCACCATCATGCTGAGCGTCATCGTAACGGTCGCATTGACAAGGTTCGTGTTCGATGAGCTGATGTCAACGCCGGTGATGTTCCTGATCCCGATAGTGCTGTTCGTGGTCCTTCTCGGACTGGGAATGGATTACGAGATCTTCCTCACGACAAAGATCCGTGAGAACAAGATCAAGGGAATGGACAACCACGAGGCGATCTCCAACGCCATCAGGGAGGCAGGACCTATCATCTCCCTGTGCGCACTCATCATGGGAGGAACGTTCCTCACCATGCTCCTCGCAGGCTCATCCATGCTTCAGGAGTTCGGATTCGCACTGGGAGTCGGAATCCTCCTTGACGGTCTCGTGATGGTCGGATTCTTCAGTCCCTCCATGATGCACCTCATGGGCAACTGGAGCTGGAAGGGTCCCGCATTCCTCACCAAGAGGCACGGACTCAACCCCGACGGAACCAACATGGTCCCATCGGAACCCGAAGAGCAGGCCTGAATGAACTATCAATGAAACTGCTTACTCTCCCTTCGGGGAGAGGTCTCCTTCTCAAAGCATCGCTACTATCGCACCGGTCACCACGATGATGACTACCAATGCTGCGATCCCGGCCCAGAACCAATCCTTCTCGCGTATGAGCCCGATCAGTGCAGCGATGACTGCGAACATCGGGGATGCTATCAGCACGAGCAGTCCGTAGTAGAGGAACAGATTGTCATCGGATATGCACAGACCTATCGCGATGAGTATCAATCCTATGACGATGCCTATGCGTAGGGTCCACGCGATTGACTTGTTCATGCTCACAGTATCCCTCCTACACGAAGAAGTACGAGAGCGGACATGATGAACAGCACCACTGAGAAGTATCTCCTCAGATGCTTGGTGTTCATCTTCCTCGCCAGATAGGTTCCTGCCAATGCTCCGATGAACGCTCCTATCGCCACAGCTCCTGCGAAGGGCAGGTCGAGCTGTCCGCTGAAGAAGTACGTGACCGCTCCGGAGAACGCGGTTATCCCGATCATGTAGCTGCTGGTGGAGCTCGCTGCCTTCATGGGCACATGCATTATCAGGTTCATCACAGGGACCTTGATGGCTCCGCCGCCCACTCCTGTCATGGAGGACATCATACCTGCGAATACGCATGCCAATCCTCCCTTGCCGACGTTCTGCACCTCATAGGAGATGTCGTCACCGTTCGCCTCGTCCTTGTATGTGAAGCTCATGCGCCCGTTGGTGTCCTGAGGCTCGATGACCTTCTCGGGACTGACGATCATCCTGAATGCGCTGTAGATCATCACGCAGCAGAACAGTATGCTGAGGATCCAATCCTCTAACAGCCCGGCGATTATCGCCCCCGCTATCGCACCTATGGTCGTGGTGACCTCCAGAAGCAGTCCTAGACGGACGTTGGCAAGTCCCTTCTCCACGAAGATGCTGGAAGCTCCTACGGATCCTGCGACTATCCCTACCAGGCTGACCGCGGCCGCCTCAGCAGGTGCCATGCCGAAAGCAAGCATCAGTACAGGAACGAATATCACTCCCCCTCCCAGTCCGAAAAGGGAGCCCATTATGCCGGCACCGGCACCGAGGGCTATGAGGCCTAAGAGGATGAGTATCTCCATGCGCGTTATTATCGTATAATCCGATATAGTTTTATTCGGGGTTTCGATAGTCGGACTGTGGCCATATTACTTCTCAGATATGCGGAGATCGGACTGAAGAGCACGCCAGTCCGCAGGAGGTTCGAGAGCACCCTCAAGGACAACCTTCTCAACAGATTGATGGAGGACGGAGTGGAGGCCCTGGTTACCAACAAAGGGGCCAGATTCTATGTGGAGGCCACCGACATAGATGCCGCCGTATCGTCCGTCAGGAGGGTGTTCGGTATCGCCTCGATGTCCATCGCTGAGGAGTGCACGTCCAAGATGGATGACATGTGCCAGACGGCAGCAGAATATTCCAAGGGGAGGATTGGGACGGGGCAGTCCTTCGCGGTAAAGGCTCGCAGGGAAGGTTCCCCAGGATACACCAGCCTCGATATGGGGAGGGAGATCGGATCCGCCATATTCCTCGCGAACGAGGACAAGGGTGTGAGGGTGGATCTGACCAATCCTGATGTGACGTTCTTCGTGGAAGCACGTGATAACCGTGCCTTCATCTTCCAGGATTACATAAGATGCCATGCAGGTCTTCCAGTGGGGACGCAGGGCAAGGTCATCGCGGAGCTGGACGGTTCCGACAGGAGCATCGTGTCCGCATGGCTGATGATGAAGCGCGGATGCAGGGTTCTCATCAAGGGTGATTCGGATTATTCGATGCTGAGTCAGTATGACACCTATCTCAGGCCTTACGACCCTCAGAAGGACGATCCGAAGAAAATGCTCGGATATGTTTCAGGGGCCGATCTGGACGGCATCAGGGACATCGATGTCTCACAGTTCTCTATTCCAGTATTCTTCCCTACCATAGGGATGTCCGATGACGAAGTGGGCACGATCATGGATACGATCGAGCATGGACTTTGATGCAATCTCTCAGAATTTTAAGTGATGTCCCGACGGGCATACATAATAATAATGAGGCGGCCGACGGATCAGCAGGCTATATATGTCTGATCGTCCGGCCGCGATAATCTGTTTTTACAGGTCAGGGTGTTCTTTCTTGTACTCTATAGAGTATCCTGTGAGTCCTACTACACCGGCTACAAATGAAATACCGCTAGTTGTTCCCAGAGCAGTGGCAAGTGCGCCTGTTGCCAAAACCCCTGCGCCACCGGCTACCAAAGACAATGCGAATCCTGCTACCATGACGCCGGTCCAGAACTTGCGCCAGCTGAAGGACCCCTCATATTCGAGATCTTTGGTGGTCATATCCACGTAGTTCGTGGGCATTACCATTTTTTTCGCTACATACGCCATTGTAATTACCTTCCTTTTTCCATACGAGTCTGCTGCATCGCTGTGATTATTTGGACGTTTCGCTAGTAGCTATTATGCCAGCAACTCCGCCCAGGCCGATTCCGAAACCAGCAACCATAGATATTCCTCCGCCGGCTGCTATAGTTGTAGATAACATAGCACCGCCTATTAATCCGACTGCGGCTCCGCCGACACACAGGACTGCTCCCGCGATCGCTACGCCGACGAAGAACTTCTTCCAGCTCCATCCGCCATCGAATTCAATCTCCTCTGCTGACATGTCCACGTAGTTCGTGGGCATCTTCATTTGGTGATTTGCATTCTCCATGGTTTCATCCTCCAAGGCAGGTTATCTGCACTTATCTGCAATCATTAGACCATCAGTTAATAAATTTTCCTAAAGTATGTTCAAGAGTTTTGTATTGCACGGTTCGGTCTGTTTCTGAACCGTAGTAAAGGAGCTCCAGACAATACCTCAGCATTGCCTGGAGGATAGGTATTCTGCCTTTCGGATCAATATCTCCTTGAGATTATGAACGCTGCAGCCCCGATTATCGCAATTCCTCCGGCAGTCGCTGCTGCAATTATGGTTATCATTCTGGTATCATCCTGTTTCTCTGGTGAATTTTCTTTCCAGTTTGCTACAAGGACTATATCCTTGTTTCCCATTTTAATCGAATCGCCCATTTTGTGTATCTTGTAGTCGTAATACCAGCCGTTGAATGTGAATCCTTCCTTGGTCCCGGAATACATTTTGACGAGGAACGTGCTGCCCTCCTCAACATCTGCCTGTATCGGGGCTGTTCCGCTGCCTCCATTCAGATCGTACGTCACCTTGTGCATGGGCTGTCCTTTTTTCCATTCTGCGGTGAGGACTATGTCGGACAGTTCCATGGTGATCGTATCTCCTTCTTGGAATAGGAGACGGTCATAGGACCATCCTTTGAACACATAACCTTCCATCGTAGCTGTACACCCCTGGACGGTGAAGGAGTGTCCTTTGGCAACATCCGCCTGGGTTGGTGCGGTGCCAGAACCTCCGTTGAGATCGTATATGACGCTATGTGTCTCGGTCCAGATCGCCATGAGGGTTATGTCTTTCTTCCCCATGGTGACGGGGTCCCCGGCGCTGTAGACATTGCCGTCGTAGATCCATCCCTCGTACAGATATCCTGTTTTGGTACCGGAGTAGCTCTTGGCCTTAAATACGCCCCCCTCTTGGACATCTTCTTGCATCGGGGCAGTACCTGAGCCGCCGTCGAGATCGTATATCACTTTGTGAAGAGGGACCCATTTGGCCAGGAACAATATGTTCTTAGTTCCCATGACGAACTTGTCCCCGGGTTTGTACAATCTTCCGTCGTATGTCCATCCTCCGAAGCCGTATCCTTTTTTGACACCAGAGTATGTTTCGACGGTGACCTGATCGCCCTTTTTGTAATTCTTCGTTTCTGGAGCATCGCTCGACCCTCCATCCGCATCGTATTCCACACGACGTTCCTCTATCCAAATGGCGGTCAGTGTGATGTCCGAGGTACCCATGGTTATTTCGTCGCCGGGGTCGTACTGATGGGAGTCAAGGGAACATTTCCAAGCGACAAATGTGAAACCTGTCTTTGTTCCAGAATAATATGCAACTTTGAATTTTTGGCCTTCAAGCACGTCACTCTGTATGGGTTTATTGCCCGATCCTCCATCTATGTCGTATTTTACTGCATGTTGGGTAACGGTCCCTTTATTGACCAATGTTTCAGTCCAATCCTCATACTCCCCTTGCATTTCAAATACGTGCCCGACAAAGTCCGGACCATTGTAATCTGTTATCTCGTTTGTCTTTTCTTCTTCCTTATAGAAGTGGTAGGTGTAATCATATTTCGGTTCTACACTAGGAACGCTAAGCCTGAATGCACATTCGTTGATTCCAGAGCACCCATTCATTACTGTCAGTTTTTTGATGGTCAGGGGCGGGTTGTCATAATGGCTATTTTTATTGAAAGCATTTTCTCCCACGAAAGTCAAATTCGAAGATAATATCAAATCATTGACTGTTGCTCTGCAACCCTGGAAAGCTTCTTTCCCGATGTGGGTCAGATTTTTGGATATTATCAATTCGGCTTTTTCCTTTTTCGTATCATCTTTATAGAATTCTGCATCCATAAATGCAGCTGTACCGAGATAATTTACCGAGTCTGGAATCGTATTGACGCCATTATCGACGCAATAGAATACCGTTCCATTGCATGCGTGTTTCTCTATGGTGCTCACGGTTATGGGTATACTGAGCGAACAGTAGAATTTCGCAGCCGCTAGCATATAGGACTTTATCGTCACTGTTCCGTAAGCGACTTCAAAACCTTTCTCAAAGACGCAATCTTCAAATGGGAAAGTGCCGTTGCTTTCTATAGAATCCGAAATAATCAGCTTTCCTGAGAACTTACAATTAGAAAACGCGCCCTGACCGAGTTTATTCAGGGACATGGGAAATTCAAGATCCCCCTCATACGGGCCATTATTCTGGAAAGCTCTGACTCCAATTTGCGTAACGCCTTCGGGCAAGTAGAACGAACCTTTGAAATGACATCCGCGGAACGCTCTATCACCTATGGTTTCTAATTTATCTCCGTCGAACAATATTGTAGCCACACTGCTGGTGAAGGTGCAACCTTCAAATGCGCTTTCTTGGATAGTGGTTACATTCTGAGGGATAGTTAAGTTAGTACTTATGTTTCCGCAGTTATAGAATGCAAACGTACCTATTACTTCCAGGTTTTCCAATTTGCTCAGAAAGCCCATTCCTGTCAAGCTTGAACAACCGTTGAATGCGTTATCTCCAATGGATACGAGTTCGGGGGCTGCCTCTAAGCTGATGTCTATCGAGCTCAAAACGTTTAGATCCTTGAATGCATTCGTGCCGATGGCCGTTACACGGTAATCGATGAAGAGCTCAGTAATATTACCCTTATTGTAGAACCATGGGGCTTCGCCAGATTCGTAATCGGTCATATGGCCGTCTCCGGATCCGCCTTTGGTTATATTCAGTTTCACAGTATCTCCGCTTATTGGTTCAAAATTCCAGGTCAGTCCTCCGCCGCATTCGCCGCTTGTTGGTGGATCAGCACTCGTTTCCATCATTTCCGATGGCAGCATAACTAATGTGATGGCCGCCAGCATCGCGATCAGGGCAAGACAGGATGCGATCTTTATCCTTGGATTCGTGGACATCCTGCAGTTTTCACACGTTGCATCCTGCATCTCTCTACACATGCCAGTCCTCCCCATGATATCCGCTCCTTAGAAACCTAGTCCGTCGAGGAAGTAGTCCATATACGTGTTCTTCTCGTACACGGTCCAGGTCTTCACCGACATCCCGTTTATGATCTCTATCTGGTTGCCTTTATCGTCTATCAATGCCTGATCGTCGAAGGATACCATTATCTTGAAGAATGCGCCGTCCTTTGTAACGGTGGCATCGTTGGCGATGGAATAGATCTTTCCCTTTATGCATCCGAATTCGGTCTGAAGCAGTCCATCCACAGTGAATCTGCAATCCTGTCCGACGGCCAGTCTGACCCTGTCATGGGCAGATACTGCAAGCTCGATCATCTTGTCTGAACCGCTGTTCAGATTCCCGACCTGTGTTCCGGTCTGTACATACGATCCAACATCCATTTTGATGTCGTAGTGCACCTGACCTGAGTTGGCGGCCGTGATGGTGTACTTGGCGATATTGGCTTCGCTGGAGGCTATCTGAGTCCTCAACTGGACAATCTGGTTGGTTGCGCTGTTGCTCTCGCTCCTGATGGATGAGAGATACTTCAGCTTCACAGCTTCCTGCTTGTTATCAAGATCCGATTGAACGATTTCAGCCAGATATTGATTGTACTGATCATAGAATTCAACTTCGACCGGGTCTAGAGAATCAGCATTGAATGGATTGGAGGTTGCGTCCCTGTCCAAGGACTCAATCAACTTCTCAGTATATACCAAACGGTTGCTGGATGCCTTACCCTGAGCTATGTAGGGTTCGTACTGAATCATTTCCTTCTCTAGGCTTACCTTCTGATTGTACCAAGTACTGTAGAAATCCTTCACCAATGATGCTCTATAGTAATCCTTCTGAGCGCCCATAGAACCAGCATGACTCCATGTGGTAGCGAAAACATAGAATACCTCGTACCATTCATGCTCTTTCGAGTAGCTGAATGGATTCTTCGGCCCTGTGGACTCTTGGGCACCTTCCAGTAGCCTATCGATGTAGCCTATCTTATCTTTCCCGCTATCATAAAGCTCCTGATACATCTCTCCGTTCCTGATATCTTTTTCGAGAGAGATCTTTTGGGAATAGGCGTTGTTCATATACTTCAGGCGTACGCTCTCTTTTTGATCAGCATCCGATGCCTGCTCTAGCTCGTTCTCATAGGATTTCATCATCTCATAGAATTCTCTTTCGTCACCGAAGTTAACGAACGGGTTGGGCCTGTCATTTTCGACGGTATCCATAAACTGATCTATCAGCGATACCCTATTTTCATAGTGCTTCAGACTGTCCTCCAGATTCCTACGTTCTGTCTCCTGGACGGATGAATCGAGCACGAACAGTATGTCTCCTTTGGAGACGAAGTCGCCTTCATGGGCGCGTACTTCCAGGATGGTTCCTGCGACATCATTTGAAATTGCGTTTACTCCGGAATCGACGACGATTCCGGAGTTCTCCACTTCCTCGGCCTTGACGGCGTAGCACGACCATACAAGGGCGGCGGCAAGTATCAGGAGAATTATCAGTATGGTGCCTGTCATGAACTTCGGGGGATTGCGCATATAGTACAAGCGGCTGTCTTTCAACCCCTGAAGCTTAACATCCCCCATTGTTGCCATATCAAAGTACCTCGTTGAATATGTCCGCGACGAGGTCGTTACCATCTTCGTCGTGGTTGAGGACCGTGTAGAACACAGGTCCTAGAGTAATGTCGTGCTCGTATGCGTAAACTTGCATCTTGGAGTATGCCATGAGTATCTTGTCGATCGGGCCCTCGAATCTGGCCATGAGGCAGTTTTCGAGCCTTATTGTGGTCTCCAGCTGGTAGGGGCTAGCCACGTTGCTGGGTGCTTCCCTGACCTGGAGAAGCAGCTCGGTGTCACGGGATGTGGTCTTATCCATCATCCTGGTGGTTTCACGTATGATGAGCGGCCCATACGGTTTCAAATTCTCTTTCTTCATGTAGGATTCGAACATCTTGGCCGATTTCTGGAGATTGCTCTCGTCAACGTTTTCGAGCATCTTCGAGATTACGTTGTTGAAGGTCACGTTCTTTTTCTCTGCTATTTTTATCTCATTCATAGGTTATCACTCCTTCTTCATCTAAGGCGTTTGTCTTTTTGTTTTCGGCAGAGGCTCCGTCTTTTTCTGCGATCCGGGTCTCTTCGGGACCCTTCTCCAGAATACCAGTCTCCTCCGATTCCTCCTCTCCGACGTTTATTTCGCCGGTTTGAGTGGACCATAGTTTGTAATATTCGCCCCGTAACGCCAGCAGCTCGTCATGAGTGCCGGTCTCCACGACCTGTCCGTTATCCATCATATAGATCCTGTCGCAGTTGCGGATGGTACTCAGTCTGTGGGCAATTATAAGCATGGGGCAATCCGCCATTTTCTTGAATATCAGATCGAATGTAGTCTTTTCCGTGACATAATCCATGTTGCTGGTGGCCTCGTCCATGATGAGGAAATCAGGATTCCTCAGGATGGCCCTTGCTAGGACCAATCTCTGTTTCTCTCCTCCGGAGAGTCCGCCTCCTGTCTCATCCAGGAAAGTATCGTATCCTGCAGGCAGGTTCTTGATGAATTCGGTGCACCCTGCTATTTCACAGGCTCTGTCCAGTTCCTCTTTGCTTGAATACTGGCCCAAGAGCAGGTTCTCGCGGATGGAACCGCTGAACGTTCTGACGTCTTGGGGAACACACCCTATGCGTTTTCTCAGTGAGAATGAATCCAATTCTTCGATGTTGCGCCCATTGATCTTGACTGCTCCTGACTGTGGGCTGTAGAATTTGAGTATGAGCTTGGACAGTGTGGTCTTTCCGCATCCGGACCTTCCTACGATTGCCACCTTCTCTCCTTTTCCGATGTGGATGTTCACGCCCTTGAGGACCGGAGGCCTCGTTCCGTATGCGAATTCTACGTCGCACACATCCACGTTCTCTATAGTTTCATCCAGAATGTCCTTCCCGTCCTCCAGTTCATTCTCCTCATCGACATCGTATATCTCCGAAAGGCGCTTCAGCGATATGTCAGCTTCCTGGATGCTCAGCTGCATACCTATCAGTCTTCCGATGGGGTCGATAAAATATCCTGCTAGAGACGTGAATGCCATCAGGGTACCAAGCGTGATGGTCCCCTGCATGGTGAGATAACCGCCATACAGCATCAACGAGAGATTTCCCAGGTTCGTAATGGCTCCTGATAGGGAGGATTGTATGTTGTTCAGAACGCCTCCTTTGAACTGTATGCGTAAAGATTTGATGAATTCCGTCTCGATCTTCTCCATGGAGTGGTCTTCGGAGACATTTGTCTTGATGGTTGCGACATTGTTCAGAGATTCGATGACCTGCGAGTTGAGTCTCGCATTGGCTTCCATGGCTTTCCTGTTCTGTTTCTTGTACGGATTCTTGAAGGCGAATATGAGTACCGCACTCAATATCGCCATTATCAAAACTACCCAGAATAGGTCTATCGATTGCTTGGCCAGGACGATACCTACGATGACCACCATGGCAGTATCGATGACAACCGTCAGTGCCGTATTCGTGAGAACATCTTTAACCGTACCGGCATCTTGGAACCTTGTGACTATATCTCCTGTTCTTCTGGATTCGAAGAATCTGATCGGGAGATGGAAGATGTGTTGGAAATAGCCCAGCATCAGAGGTATGTCCACCTTCTGAGAAAGATACAGTAACATGTGCCCTCTGAACGCATTCACCACTATGTTCGTGCAGACAACGGAGACAAGAACTATACCGAACAGCAGAAGTTGTTTGTCCTCCTGATACGGAATGATCTCGTCCACCAGGGTTTTGTTGAACAACGCCGTGAAGATACCGAACAGCGTTATCAGCACGGACATTATTATGGCCATGATGAAAAGGCCCTTATGCGCGCTGATCATCCTTCCGAATGTTCCGATGAGAGTCCTATTCTTTTCCCTGGTCCTTATGAACTCTTCCTTCGGGATCATCATTATGAGTCCGCCGTCGAAATCCTTGTTGAATTCTTCGATCGACTTCTTCTCAGTCTTTCCCGTGTCAGGGTCCATATAGATTACTCTGGTCTTGGTTATCTTGTATACGGCCACATAGTGTGCTGTTCCATCTTCACGCACCAGTCTGGCTATGGCTGGGAGCGTGAATGCATCATTAGTAAAGGATTCTGAACTGATGTAAATCGCTCTTGTATCGAATCCAAGTGCTTGGAGCCCTTTGGTCAGTCCATCGATGGTGGTACCGTAGGCGTCGGTTCCCATGATGTCTCTCAGCTCTGCGATGGTCACGTATTTTCCATAGTACAGACTGATACTGACCACACAAGCGACTCCGCAATCGGAAGAATCATGCTGTTCGACTCCGGGTATCTTCATACTTGCACCGTAAATCTTCTGCTTGGCTGATTTATTCGCATATTACTATCCAAATCGCCAGCAGTATCTTTTTCGATATGCAGTTCAGTATCTCGGTCTCAAACCTTGATTTTGAAGCGTTTTTACACCACCGTTCTGCTATACGTTCCCTGCACTTTCTACAAATTGAATTACTCTTATAAATATCCAGCATGAATTTAATCGGCCATTGTATCATTCAGAATAACAAAAGGTCGCTCGAAACAGGTCGTCTCTTCCCGGGTCTGTTCATTGTCCACAGGTTTTAACTATAACACCGTGTCCGTCTTCGCTGCGGATGTCGGCCGGTACGCAGAACTCTGTTTGTGCCAGTCGATAAATCTGCAATCATCAATCTATGTCAAAAGAATAACACCGCCCTTCCGGGCGGCTAAGAAGTTTCACATTAAGCGGAATCACTTGATTCTTCTCTGGTTAGCCTTTACCGAGGGCCTGGCCTTCTCAGCACCCTTTCCGGTGTGCCTCATTCCACGTCCCTTCTGTCCGGCAGAGGTCTTTCCGCGGTAGACACGGTTGGTGTGTGCCTTCTCGCAGATCCAGTTGATCTTGGGGTCGGCCTTGATGACGGGGTGTGCGGGGTCGACGAGGATGACCTCATACCACTCCTGCTGTCCGTCTGCACCTACCCAGTAGGAGTTCAGAACCTCGAGGTTGGGGTATCTCTTAGCAGTCCTCTCCTCGGCCATCCTCTGGATGCTCTTGCCGGTGATGATCTGGTTGATTCCCTTTCTCTTTGCTCTCCTACCAGTGACGATTGCCCTCTTGTGGAAGGATCCCTTTCTGACCCTTGCCCTTACGATGACATATCCCTGCTTGGCTTTGTAACCGAGTGCTCTGGCCCTGTCCAGACGGGTGGGCTTCTCTACGCGGATGAAGTTCTCCTCCTTCCTCCACTGGATTCTGCGCTCGTAGTTCAATGCCTTGACGTACGACTTTGCGGGTACGTCCCATGCATCAGCGATGTAGCTGTACATGCTCTTCCCGTTGACCGGGCGTGTTTCCTGAGTTTCTTCGCTCATTTAAATCACCTTTACGGATTCGCCTTTACGGTACATTTCCGTTCGTGGGACTAAGCGTCTCACAGTAGCTCGCATACTTATAGAATATATAAACGTGAGTCTCGAAAGGTCTTGGAGTGTGCCAGGATTGTCACGTTTTTAAGGTCCGGACGGACACGTCCCCGTCCAGACCTATTTTGAACGCTTGACTTAGAACGTCTGTAAGAGCACTGCCCTATGCCGCTACGTCAACTGACGTGGAATCTATTGTTCGGGTCTGCGAATTCATCGCCGGGCAATTCCTTGCTGCTGGCCGATAGGATGCCTCCTCCCACTGACATGATCAGACCTCCGGCGATCATCGCTACTCCGGCAGTGGCGGAAACTCCTGCGTACAGGGCAACTGCAGTCACTCCGATACCGCCGATGGCCACTATTATCCCTGCTATCGCGACTCCGGAGAAGAATTTCTTCCAGCTGAATCCCCCGTCGTATCCGAGTTCACCCGCGCTCATGTCTACATAGCCTTCGGGCATTATCAGTTCGTGCGATTCATGCATCTCACGCATTTCGTGCATCTCATGTATCTTGTCCGAGATATGCTCCATACAGTCTCCTCCTTCAGGTCGCACCTGATGATACGATAAATTCGTATGTTCGGTTAAAAAGGTTGCCGATTCAGTCTCGGTCGTTGTGGAAATTCGATTATTTTAAGGATCGGATATGCACCTTTTAGCGGATGAGGTGAAGCGTATCTTTTTTCACAATATTCTGGAACCAAGCGAGGTCGGAAGGTCAAAGTTCTGAACCGCAATAATGCAAAAGTGCTGACAATCAGTTGCAGGACGGATGACCTCCCGAAGCCCGGGCTCCGAGCATAATCCGAAAACCCTTATTACTGTCATGCATCTCTCGAATTATGGACGGAATACCAGACTCGCTTGTGCAGTTCTTCAAGGACAATCCGAATCCGGCCCTCGCATTCTCAGGAGGAACCGATTCGACATATCTCATGTATGTGTGCAGAAGACTCGATGTGGACATGATCCCCGTATACTTCATGGGAAGCTTCCAGACGGTCGGTGAGCTGGTGAACGTCGAGAATCTTTGCAAACGCTACGGATTCAACCCGGAGTTCATAGAATACGATACGCTGTCGGAGAAGGAGATCATCCTGAACAAGGAGGACCGCTGCTACAAGTGCAAGAGGCTCATGTTCAAGAAGATGTGGAACAGGGTCAAGCAGTTCAACAGGAAGTACATGATGGACGGCACCAACGCATCCGACGACAGGGAGGACAGGCCCGGCATGAAGGCCCTGGAGGAGCTGGGAGTGAGGTCGCCGCTGAAGGAATGCGGTATCACCAAGGCGGATGTCCGCAGGTTATCGAGGGAGGCCGGAATCAATTCATGGGATTTCGCTTCGAACTCATGTCTGGCCACTCGCATACCCACCGGAATGGTCATCACGGAGGAGCTCCTGGACCGTACCGAGAGGGCGGAGAAGGACATCAGGCTGCTGGGCTTCAGGGATATCAGGGTCCGTACGGTGGATGAGGACACATGCTGTCTGGAGGTGCTGCCTTCTCAGCAGGATCTTTTGGAAGAGAACAGGTCCGAGGTGGAGAGAGCATTGCTCAGGCACTTCGACGAAGTGACCTACGGGGTCAGGAAGACGGAATGAACGATCCAAGGAGCATCCTCGAGGCCGTCAGGGACGGTACGATCTCAGTTGAAGATGCAGAGCGCATGCTCCGTTCGCAGCCATACGTGGACCTGGGATTCGCCAAGGTGGACACCCAGCGCCGCACAAGACAAGGGGTCTCTGAGGTCATCTACGGTGCCAGCAAGACTCCTCAGCAATCAGTATCGATCGCCAGGACGCTGATGGAGAACGGTTCCGAGTGCGTCATGATCACGCGCTGTCCCAAGGAGGCCTATGAACTGGCCAGGTCCGAGGGTCTGGAGGCTGAGTTCAGGGATGAGGCTAGGATATGCATAATTGGCAGGATCCCGGAGAAGAAGAGGCCCTCGTACATCTGTGTGATCTGTGCAGGGACCAGCGACATCCCTGTGGCAGAGGAGGCAGCCGTTACCGCCGAGGTTCTGGGATGCAATGTGAAGCGCTCCTACGATGCCGGAGTTGCAGGCATACACCGTCTGCTGTCCGATGCCGATACGATAATGGGTGCTTCCGCGATAGTCGTCGCCGCAGGCATGGAAGGTGCCCTTCCGAGCGTGGTGGGCGGACTGGTGAGCGTGCCTGTCATTGCTGTACCCACATCAGTGGGATACGGAGCATCATTCGAAGGTCTGACAGCATTGCTGGCTATGATGAATTCATGTGCCTCTACAGTCAGCGTAGTCAACATAGACAACGGCTTCGGAGCAGGATATATCGCATCGTTGATAGACAGGAAAGGTGAGAATCTATGAGGACTCTTTATCTGGAATGCAACGCGGGAGCTTCGGGAGATATGACCCTCGGAGCCCTGGCGGACCTGTTTGAAAAACCGGAAGATGCGAAGACCATCATTGAATCCGCAGGAATCCCCGATGTAGAGGTAATTATCGAAAGAGCAGAGAAGAACCACATCGGCGGCACCAGGGTCAGGATCATCGCCAAAGGTCAGGAGGAGGGTGTCAATGAGCACGCCCATCACGGCCACAGGAAGCTCTCTGACGTCATGGGGATCATAGATTCACTATCAATATCAGAGTCTGTCAGGAAGGATGCGAAGGAGATCTACACCAACATAGCCAGAGCAGAATCCGAAGTACATGGAGAACCGGTAGGGGAGGTCCATTTCCACGAGGTAGGGATGCTGGATGCCATCGCGGATGTAGTGGGTTCCTGCATGCTCATCGAGAGGCTCGCACCCGACTACATAGTCGCATCGCCTCTGCGCACAGGATACGGATATGTGAATTGCGCACACGGCAAGTTACCAATCCCTGCCCC
>Ga0265301_10004017_pt1 | contig 15074 bp, 15 predicted proteins | sample AusTroGonzalo_MG_2_FD_193488 | JGI IMG/M metagenome (GOLD analysis project Ga0265301, IMG submission 193488) | Bovine rumen microbial communities from tropical cattle in Woodstock, Queensland, Australia - Gonzalo_04 | ecosystem: Host-associated > Mammals > Digestive system > Stomach > Rumen ...
AATCAAATCCACCTGCGAGACTGTCTTCACCGGCATCCGGGATTTCTTCGCCGGTGTATGGAATGCAATCAGCACGACGGTCAGTACGGTCTGGACGGCAATCAAGGATACCATCAGCGGCATTGTGCAGGGCATTTGGGACAAGATCACTGGTGTCTGGCAGAGCATCTACGATACAATCGCTCCCTTGCTGGAGGCTTTCCGCTATCTGTTCGAGACCATATGGCAGGCGATCCAAATCCTGATCGGCATGGCGCTGGATTGGATCAGCGAGAAAATCACTACCGTTTGGAATGCGATAGTTGAGTTTCTCACGCCGATCCTGCAAGCCATCCACAGCCTCTTCCAGACCATCTGGAATGCCATCAGCGGTGTGGTATCCACAGCGCTGAACGCCATAAAAAATACGGTGACCAGCATCTGGAACGCGATCAAGGGTGTGATCACGAATGTCCTGAATGCCATAAAGACCGTCGTCACTACGGCGCTGAACGCAGTGAAAACGACCTTCTCCACGATCTGGAATAATGTGAAATCCACGGTCACCACCGTGCTGAACAACATCCGAAACTCGGTCTCCCAGATCTTCAATAACATTGTGAATTCCATCCGCAACGCCATGACGAATGTGCTGAACGCGGTGCGGCAGGGCTTCAACAACGTGGTCAACTTCATCCGGAACCTGATCTCTCAGGCTTTCGGTTGGGGCCGTGATCTGATCATGGGGATCGTCAACGGTATTAGGAACTGCATCAGCGCGGTGTCCAATGCCGTCACCAGTGTGGCGGACGCCATCCGCTCGGTGCTCCATTTCTCCGTACCGGATGAAGGGCCGCTTACGGATTATGAGAGCTGGATGCCGGACTTCATCGGCGGCCTTGCCAAAGGCATCCAGAAGAGCCGTGGCATGATCAAGGATGCCATGAACGACGTAGCCGGTGACATGGTGCTGAGCCCTACCATTCAGGGTGCTACCGGGGTTAGCGCAATTTCCGGTGGCGCAGGGATTGCAGAGATGATTTCCGCAATTCAGGAAAGCATTTCTGGCCTGAAAGGTGAGGCTGCCGGAGACACCGTTATCCCGGTGTACATCGGTTCCGAGCGCATCGAGGAGATCGTTGTGAAAGCAAACAAGGCTGCCAGTTACCGGTCGGGAGGGAGATAAATGCTGAAAGATTATCCGATCAGGTTTGACGGCGAGAACATCTTCACTCCCACCTCATGGGAGGAGGAATCCGTTGTAGTGGAAAGCGTGAATGAAACGGAGGCCGGGACGGATCAGATCATCGTCACCCGATATGACAAGCTGTCCGTCTCCGCTTCCTTCCAATGCAGTTCTACATGGGCTGGGAAATTCAAAACCTACAGCAAGCAGGATTCCATCACCGTCAGCCTGTATGACATAGAAACACATGCTTATAAGAATCGTTCCATGCGCCTGCGCTCTTTTAAGGCTGTACCCGCTCAAAACTCCGAGCGGAATCGCGGCACGGATGGGCTGTGGACGGTTTCTTTTACCTTGGAGGAGTTTTAAGCGAAGGAGGTGGACAGCGTGAAGCGAGGAACCACTCCAATCAATACTTTCAAAACAAATATCGACCTGACCGGCTCGACGGTCTTCGTGACGTATTCGCAGCTTGGGCGAGTCGTTTTTGAGAAGAGCGGAGAATCCGTAACGGTTACGGAAGACGCGGTCGTCACTCGGCTTACGCAGAAAGATACTCTGAAGCTCAAATCCACTCAGCAGGTCGACATGCAAATCCGCTATGTTTTCCCGGACGGAACAGCGGGTGCCAGCAACATCATGACTGTCGATGTTGGGGCAATCCTGAAGGACGGAGAAATCGAGCCATGACTTTTTATGCGACTTTTGAGCAGGACCCGGAGCTCGATGCCGTGATGGAGGGTAATCCGGAGCTGGATACTGAATTTGCGGATACCACACAGATCTATGGTCCACAGTATCACTTCGGGTCCGGCCTGAAATATGATCCGGCAACCATGACGGTTTCCGTGGATACTGCAGAAGTCGTAGCTGCCGGTGATACCCGTCCGGTCACCTCGGCAGCTGTGCAGGTAGAGATCGGCAACATAGAAGTGTTGCTGCACACCATATGAGGAGGCGGCTATGAGCGTATCATCCGAAGTCACAAGAATTGAAACTGACCGCAACGCCATCCGGAATACGCTTCTGGCATGGGGATTGGCGCAGGCCACCGATAATCTGGATGATCTGGCCGACGCCATTGCTGCCGTTGCCAACCGAGGAGCCGTGGCCGTTGAGCTGAATGAAGGCGAAACCTATACCGTTCCGCAGGGCTACCACAACGGCTCCGGTGCGGTAACCAACGGAGTCCGTGCAGGCAAGATGGAGCCCGATGTCTATGATTACAATTCCGGCTATGTTCAGAACGGGACATGGCACTACGAAAATCCCACCCAGACATACGTCGATATTTACCGCGTCGAGGCCGGAGACTCCTATTTTTTCAGCCTCGGCGGGACAGTCGGCACGCGTTTCCGTTCCATGTTCACCACACAGGACGTGACGCAGGCAACAGGAACTGTGGCCGGGACAACGATCAAAAATATCAATAACCCATCGCCATACGCAAGCGCGGATTTTACAGCACCCGAGGACGGCTACATCATCGTTGCCAAAGACAACATTGGAGCCAGCGGCCTTTTCACCTATATGTATGACCGCACCCGCAAGTGGCTCTGAGTAAGGAGGATTTATCATGAGCATCGCAACAGAAATCAGCAGGATACAGACTGACCGGAATACGATCCGGAACACCCTGATTGAATGGGGACAGGCGCAGGCCGGTGACAATCTCGATGATCTGGCCTTGGCGATTTCCAGCCTCCAGAATCGTGGCGCTGTGGATGTAGAAATACAGGAAGGCCAGACGTACACCATTCCGCAGGGCTATCACAACGGGTCCGGCACTGTAACAGGTGTGTCCGGTGGCGGCAACTACCAGCTGCAGGCCAAGTCGGTGACGCCGACCAAGAATGAGCAGAGCGTCACGCCGGATGAAGGCAAGTACGGTCTTTCCAGCGTCACCGTGGCCGCGATCCCGGAGGCGTATCAGGATGTGACCAGCGTCACGGCGACTGCTGCCGATGTGCTGGCAAACAAGGTCATCATCGACTCCACCGGCCAGACCGTAGCTGGTACCATCCCGGTCAACGGCGCTTTTGCCGCAACCTTCAATCCGCTCTCCCAGAGCAGCGTGGCAGTTCCTGCCGGGTACACCACCGGAGGCGCGGTAACCCTGACGTCAGATTTGGAGCAGGCGCTGGCCGCCATCTGAGGAGGCAGCTATGTATGCAGTAAGCAATGAATACCGGGAGGCCATGCACGGCAAAGTACAGACCTTCCGCCTGACCGGTACCGCCGGGAACAAGCCCTTCACGGAAGCTAATATCCTGAAGGGCTCTTTTTCTATCACGAATCAGTGCAGCGGCGCTGATGCCGTGGAGATCGGGCAGGTCTATATCGGTGAGCTGAACGCCACATTCATGAATATGGGCATCACCCGGTATCAGTGGCAGGCGCTGGAGATCACGCCGCTCCTTGGCCTGAAGCTGGCGGACGGCACCTTCGAGGATGTCCCGCTGGGTGTGTTCACCGTGGCTGAGGCCGAGTGGACGGCATCCGGCATCGTGGTCAAAGCCTACGATCACATGGCAAAGTTTGACCGGAACTACGGAGGCGGCAATGCCAAGGGTGAGCCTTACGACCTGCTGGCCAATGCCTGCAATCACTGCGGTGTCACGCTGGGCATGACGCGGGCGCAGGTGGAAGCCCTGCCAAATGGGACGGAGACGCTGTCCGTGTACACCACCGACAATATCGATACCTGGCGGGATTTCCTGTCGTGGCTTTCGCAGGCGATGGGCTGCTTTGCTACCATCGATCGCGCTGGTGCTCTGGTCTTCCGAAAATACACGCAGGTGCCGGTGGACACGCTGGACACGGAGCACCGGTTCTCCGGCGCATCTTTTTCCGACTATACGACGAGATACACCGGGCTCTCCTGCGTCGACCTGACGCTGCAGAAAACCATGTATATCAATGTGACGCCGGATGATGGCCTGACATATAACCTCGGCTCGAATCCGTTTCTGCAGCGCGGCGGCGGTGACGCTCCCGCTCGGCGCAGGGCTGTTCTGGAAGCGCTGCTGGCAATCAACTATGTGCCCTTCCGGGTGACGGCCATCGGAAACCCGGCTTACGATCTTGGCGACTGTCTCCGCTTCACGGATGGTCTTGCGGACGGGAGCCTTTCCTGCATCACCAAGTACGTGTTCAACTTCAATGATAAATACGAGATGCAGGGAGCTGGTGAAGACCCGGCTTATGCCAGCGCGAAGTCGAAATCCGACAAGGACATCTCCGGCCTGCTTTCTACCATCAGTGAGACGGCGATCCAGTTCTATTTCTTCGTCAGCGTGACGGATGTTCTGGTCGAAGATGGTCGTGGCCGCATGGTCGTCGATCTGGATTATACAGCGCGTGAAGGTGCCTCCGTTGTCTTTCACGGAGAAATCATGCACCAGATCACGCTGACACCAAAGCCGGAACCGGAGCCAGAGCCGGAACCGGAGCCCGACCCACAACCTGATCCTGATCCGCAGCCCGACCCGGACCCTGATCCCGATCCTGACCCGGAGGAGCCGGAAGCCAACTCTGGCGAGGAATCCGGAGGCGAAAGCGGTGAAGGTGGCGGTGAAGAGTCCGGTGGTGAAAGTGGCGGTGAAGGCGATGATCCGGAGGAACCGTCCGAAGACGACGATCCAACGCCTGTGGTGGAAATCCCGGAAGAAGCAGTTATCACGGTTACCTACTACATCAACGGCGAAGAAGTCACGGAGTACCATCCGGTCGACAATGAGACAGCTGGAACGCACTTACTCCACCTGCAGTATTTCTGGGATGTGTCGGAAGATACGTTGGACGGCGATTTCCAGGTCTGGATCAGGATGGACAAGGCCAAGATGGACATCCGCGCTGGTGAAGCCCGTGGCTATCTCATGGGACAGGGACTGGCTGCCGAGCTGGAAAAGAAGCTCCGGTATATCTACATCGCCACCCTGCCGGAGACGCGGGATTACATTGAGGACACCTATATGGACTACACCGGAATCGTGGTTATGGCGCTGTATCAGGACGGCAGCACAGAGGACATCACCGGCCTCTGCACTTTTTCACCGGAGGATTATTCGCTTCTGGAGACAGTCGGCGAGATTCCCTGTGTGGCGACCTATACCGACGAGGACGGCAATCAGTACCGGGACGGCTTCAGCATTACCGTTGAGGAAAAGACGCTGGAGTACATCGAAATCACCCTGCCGCCCAGCAAGACCGACTATGTGCTCGGTGAGGCTTACGACTATGACGGCCTGATCGTGACGGCCTACTACAACAATGAAACCAGCGAAGAAGTGACGGAGCTCTGCAGCATCGTTCCTGCGGAGGGCACCGTTTCCGACACCGATGGTACCATTCCGGTCACGGTCTCCTATACGCACAACGATGTCACGAAGGACGCCAGCTTCGACTTGAACGTGCTTGTGCTTGACTACATTGAAGTGACCTCCATGCCTACGGATACGGAATTCTCCGAGGAAGATCCGTATGATTATGGCGGTCTGGTCATCACGGCCTACTTCGAGGATGGCAGCTCCAGAATCATCACAGACGCCTGCACCTATGATCCTGCTCCGGGCACTCCGGCTGTATACGGCACCGATACGGTCAATGTCACCTACGCGCCGAGTGCGGCAAGCTCCGCGACGACCTCCTTCGCTATTACCGTAAAGAAGAAGGCAGTACCTACGGTCAAAGCGATCCAGCTTCTCCCGACCACCTTTGAAGAGTCGCTGGCAAGCATCCGAACGGTCATGAACATCCCGAACAAGATGCTGCAGCGCATCAATTCCAAGAAGAGCAGCGTATTCGGCAATATGTCCCTGAACATCGTGCTCTGCGCCGGAAACTGCAACTACAGCGGTTCCGGCAGCGTCCGCTTTGCCCTGATGGACATCACGCCGTGGGTGAACAGGGAAAAGTATATCTACCAGTTCACTGATCCGGCTCCGGGAGTCAGTCAGGGTGTGAGAATCCCGTCCGAGTACACGATGTACCGGGAATTCTATCCGCACCAGTATTTCTGGGAGAACTGCTCCGGCAACAACATCTTCTATATCGTTGCCAATGAAGGCGAGATTCAGGAGGACGAGGCGCTCACCACGCCGTGGGCATCTGACCTGTGTATCGGCTTTGGCTCCGATGTTTATAGCTACAATCCATTCCCGCAGACAGGCGGCCAGCCGTATCAGGCTCTTGCTGTGAACTACATGGTCGTGGATGTACCCGATCCAAACGCATAACCGTAAACAAGCGTCAGCCTCCGGGCTGGCGCTTTAATTATTCAAAGAGGAGGACTTGAGAATTATGAAAGAGTTCTGGAATTCAATTCAACTTATCTTCACGGCTGTCGGTGGCTGGCTTGGCTGGTTCCTCGGCGGCTGTGATGGCCTGCTGTATGCGCTGGTCGCCTTCGTGATAGTAGATTACGTGACAGGCGTAGCTTGTGCCGTGAGTGACCACAACCTTTCCAGCGAGATCGGATTTAAGGGCATTTTCAAAAAGGTGCTCATCTTCCTGCTGGTCGGAATCGGTCACATCCTCGATACGCAGGTGATCGGTTCCGGCAGTGTGCTGCGCACGGCGGTGATCTTTTTCTACATCTCCAACGAGGGAGTCAGCCTTGTGGAGAACGCCGCGCACCTGGGCCTGCCAATCCCGGAGAAACTGAAGGCTGTATTGGAACAGCTCCATGACCGAGCAGAAAAGGACGGTGGCGATCATGAGTAAAGCGAGTGACATTGTTTCCATTGCGCTGGCGGAGGTCGGTTATCGGGAGAAGGCATCCAATGCCTCTCTCGACGACAAAACTGCCAACGCGGGATCAGGCAACTGGACCAAATACGCACGCGACCTGGCTGCCGCTGGCTACTACAACGGCAATAAGAATGGCTACGCTTGGTGTGATGTCTTTGTAGACTGGTGCTTCTTCAAAGCCTATGGTGCCGTCGAAGGCCAGCGCATCCAGTGCCAAACGGGTGATCTTGGAGCTGGCTGCATCTACTCAGCGCAGTACTATCGGCAGAAAGGTCGCTACGACAAGAACCCGCAAGTCGGAGATCAGGTATTCTTCCAGACCGGAGGCGAGATCGGCCACACCGGTATTGTGGTAGAGGTGAACGCTTCTTCCATCGTGACGGTGGAGGGCAACAGCTCCGATCAGGTAAAGAAGAACACCTACAATCGGTCCAGCAGCTATATCGCCGGGTACGGGCATCCGCTCTACAGTGATGCGGATGGGGCAACTGCCGCGCCGATCACATCACCTGCTCCTGAGCCTGCGCTGAAAACCTGCGATGTGAAAGCACCTCTCCTTAAAAGAGGCAATACCGGCAGCGCGGTGAAGAATGCGCAGACGCTGCTGATCTCCAAGGGTTATGCCTGCGGGGGCTCCTTCTCTGGTGGCCGAGAAATTGCTGACGGTGATTTCGGCCCGACAACGGAGAAATCCGTGAAGAGCTTTCAGGACCAGCATAAACTGTCTGCCGATGGGATCATCGGCTCTGATACTTGGAAAGCGCTGCTGACAGAATGATTCAACAATGGCCCGTGGGTATCTCTTCGGAGGTGCTCACGGGCCTTTTCTGCGTTCTGGGGAAAAAAAGTGATCGGAGGCACTGTAAAACGGCCCGAGTTCTGGGCGTAGGAGGGTGAACAAACAAACGATGGAAAGGAGTTCACCCTATGACGATCAATGAGAAAAATGAGATCGCTCGCCTGCGGAAAGCCGGTAGAAGCATGAACGATATTGCAGATGAGCTGAAGCTGTCCCGGAACACGGTGAAGAGCTTCTGCCGCAGAAACAACCTGACCGGCCCTGCCGATCAGATGCCCGATATCACCATCCCGGACACGGCGGAGGTGAAGCCTTGCCTGCATTGCGGGAAACCGGTCGTCCAGACACCGGGCCGCAAGGTAAAGAAGTTCTGTGATGACACTTGCAGAAATCGCTTCTGGAACAGCCACCTCGCTCAGGTGAAGCGCAAGGCCATGTACGAATATACCTGCCCAACCTGCGGGAGCATTTTCTTTGCCTACGGAAACCGGAATCGAAAGTACTGCTCACACGAGTGTTACATTCAGGATCGTTTCGGAGGTGCGGCATGCGAATGACAGAGGCCGAGTTTGAGAATGAAAGACGATACCAGGGCCTCATGTACTTCCTGAAACAGATGCTCCGTGACGGGCTGATATTCGAGGATGAGTATTGTCAGTTATGTACAGAATATGCCCAGAGACTTTCTCCGAAAACAGGTACACTTCTGGCCAGAAATGACTTGCTATGTGGGCCGTTTAGAGTGATGAATGGTGCTGGAAAGGAGGCGAGAACCATTGAAAATCAGCAAGATTGAGGCCTCAAAGCCAACCTTCAGGAAGCGGAAAAAGGTCGCCGCTTATGCCCGCGTTTCACTCGAATCGGAGAAACTGGCACATTCCCTTTCAGCCCAGGTCAGCTACTACAGCGAGCTGATTCAAAGCAATCCGGAATGGGAGTATGTCGGGGTTTACGCCGACAGCTTCATCTCCGGCACCGGAACTGCAAAACGCGCAGAGCTCCAGCGCTTGATCGCGGACTGCGAGGCTGGCCGGGTGGACATCGTGCTCACGAAGTCGATCAGCCGCTTTGCCCGCAACACGGTCGACCTGTTGGAGATCGTCCGGCACCTGAAGGAGCTGGGGATCAGCGTCCGCTTCGAGAAAGAAAACATCGACTCCCTCACAGCTGACGGAGAGCTCATGCTTTCCATCCTCGCGGGATTTGCGGAGGAAGAAAGCAAGTCGATCTCCTCCAATATCAAATGGGCTATACAGAAGAAATACGAGCGCGGCGAACAGTGGCACACGGCGGCCTTCGGTTACCGCTGGAACGGTGAAACCTTCATCGTGCAGGAGGACGAGGCCGTTGTGGTCCGGCGCATCTTCGACGATTTCCTGAATGACGTGCCAATCAGACGGATTCAGAAATGGGTCAACGAGAACGGCTTTCCGGGGATGAGCAACGTCGGCATCACCTACATGCTTCAGAACGAGGTCTACAAGGGCGATGTGATCCTGCAGAAGTATTTCACACCGAATCCGCTCGACCACCAGAGCAAGCGCAACGAGGGTGAGCTGCCGCGCTACTATGTGGAGAACAACCACGAGCCGATCGTTTCCAGAGAGGTCTGGCAGGCCGTACAGGATAAGATTCAGGAAGCCCGCGAATACAATCCGACCGTGCATCGGATGGTGAAGCCGAGCTGCTTCTCCGGCAAGATCATCTGCTGCCGCTGCGGTTACAACTACACCAAGGGCCTGACAAAGACCAACAGGACCGAGGGCCTGACGGAGAGCTGGGTGTGCTTTGGAAAGATCAAGCACAAGAAGGCATTCTGCCCGTCACTCAGCATCCGGGGTGACCGGCTGCGGGAGGCCGCAGCGCAGGCGATGGGCATGGAGGAATTCGACGACCGAGCCTTTACGGAGCGGGTGGACAAGATCGTCACCACCGAGGGTGAGGCGCTCGAATTCCATTTTTATGACGGCGCGGTGAAGGAAGTGCCGATCATGCTTTTCCGGCCCGACCACATTGCCAGCCGTGGTGCGCACCTGCCATTTCCCGGCTACACATGGACGCAGGCCGGTTACATCGTGATCCCGGAAGAAGCTGAGATGGTTAGGATGGTCTTCCGGCTTTACGCGGAAGGGATGAAGATCACCTATATCCGCAAAGAGGTCGAGGCTGCTGGGTACGCCAGCTTCCGGGGGAAGGTTTCACACCGATTCATCACCCGGATGCTCGACGACGAACGGTACAGCGGACGGCGGACGGTCAACGGCGAGGTTATTGAGAACGACCACGAGGCCATCATCGACCCGGAGCTTTACGCTCGGGTGCAGGCGCTCCGGGAAATCTCATGGAAGAAGCAGGCCAAGCGGCTGGCGACAAACAGAGCAAAATGGGAGGAAGTACATGGCAAGAACAGTAACGGTCCTGCCGCCGACGATTAACCGGGAGACCTCGGCTCCGATCGGCAGCAAGGCAAAACGCAAGGTGGCGGCTTACGCCAGAGTCTCCACCGACCATGAGGAACAGCAGAGCTCCTACGAGGCCCAGGTGGATTACTACACCAAATACATCCGAGGCCGGGACGATTGGGAGTTTGCCGGAATCTACAGCGACGAAGGCGTAACGGGCACCTGCATGGCCAAGCGTGAAGGCTTCAATGCGATGGTCGAGGCTGCGCTGGCCGGGGACATCGACTTGATCCTGACAAAGTCGGTGAGCCGGTTTGCGCGGAACACGGTCGATTCCCTCACAACCATCCGGAAGCTGAAGGAGCACGGCACCGAGGTCTATTTTGAAAAGGAGTCAATCTGGACCTTCGACTCCAAAGGCGAAATGCTCCTGACCATTTTAAGCAGCCTTTCGCAGGAAGAAAGCCGGAGCATTTCGGAGAACGTGAAATGGGGCCAGCGGAAGAAGTTCTCGGACGGGAAGTTCTCCCTTTGCTACGGCAGGTTCCTCGGCTACGAGAAAGGCGAGGATGGGACGATGGTGATTAACAAGGATCAGGCTAAGGTGGTCGAGCGCATCTACGGCCTGTTCATCGCGGGCCTTTCACCGAAGGCGATCGCCAAGCGGCTGACGGAGGAAGGCGCTCCGACGCCGGGTGGTCAGGAGAAGTGGTACGAAGGCACGGTGCGCAGCATCCTGAAAAACGAAAAGTACAAAGGCTGCGCTCTGCTCCAGAAAACCTACACGCCGGACTTCCTGACAAAGAAGGCGGTGAAGAATGACGGCTCGGTCCCGCAATACTATGTGGAGGACAGCCACCCGGCCATCATCGATCCTGACCAGTTCCAGCTGGTGCAGGACATTTTCAAAGAGCGTGCCAGCGATCCCAAGCACAGCGGAGCGACCATCTTCTCCGGGAAGATTCGCTGCGGTTGCTGCGGCGGGTGGTACGGCTCAAAGGTCTGGCACAGCAACGACAAGTACCGCAGGGTTATCTGGCAGTGCAATTCCAAGTTCAAAGACAAGACCCGCTGCAAGACGCCGCACATGACCGAGGATGAGGTGAAGGCCGCGTTCATCCGGCTGGTGAACAAGCTGAGCACGGACCGGGAGTTTTACATCACGGAGCTCACGGCCATCAAGAATCGGCTGGGCGACACCACGGCGATGGAGAAAGAGCGCCGGATTCTGGACGAGCAGCTGGGCATCGACGCCAAAGCGGTCAACGACCTGATTGCCCAGAATGCACGGGTGGCTCAAAACCAGACCGAGTACAAGGAGCGCTACGATGCGCTGGTGAGCCGGTACGAAGAAACCGAGCGCAGGCGTGATGAGGTAGCGGACCGGATCAACCAGATCATGGTTCGGCGCAGGAAACTGGAGCGATTCATCGAAACCGTCGATGGCCTGCCGGAGCTCTACACCGAATTCGACGTAGGCCAGTGGGCTGCGCTGGTTGACAGCATGACGGTCCACGCCAAGGACCGGATCACGTTCACCCTGACCTGCGGGATGGAGATCGAGGCATAAAGACTGCTTCTGGTTTCTCTCCCACGTGGAGAGAAACTGGACGTGTAAAACAAAGGTTAAGAATGGCGTCGGGCCTCGTGGCACGGCGCTTTTTCTTGCTTTTAGGATTGCGAAAACCGCCGTATTTATGATATACTTAAGAGTAATGTGTCACCCTACCATACATGGTCAGTCCCTATCCCTCTCATGGGCGTTAGATGCCTTGACGCCATCGAATTTTTTCACGTTCGGAGAAAAAAGTGAATAAGAGTGACATAATATGTCTATGTTGCGTGCTATACTGCAACCATAGCATTGGAGGTGGCTTATGAGAGAAGATGTGAAGGGCGATCAGATCAGCCGGGTTCTACAGATATACACCAAACTGACTGACGGCTATGTTGTGAACAAGTCAGAAGAAGCTGCGCGATATGGCGTTAACGAGCGTAGTATCCAGCGTGACATTGACAGCATCCGCAATTTTCTGGATGAAGATTCCGAAAGAACGGGTGTTATCAATACAATCGTCTATGATCGGGTCGCAAAGGGCTACAGGCTTGAAACCATTTATCAGATGCGGCTTCAGAACAGCGAGATTCTGGCTCTCTGTAAAATCCTGCTTGACAGCAGGGCTTTCACCAAAGACGAGATGGTAGAGCTTCTCGATAAACTCGTCACATGCTGCGTTCCGAAGGTCAATCAGAAACTGGTGAAAGAGCTTATCATGAATGAAGAATTCCACTATGTGGAGCCAAGGCATAAGATGCGGTTCATCGAAACGATGTGGGAAATCGGCACAGCGATCCATGAGTGCAAATACATCGAAATAGACTACTTTCGCACGAAAGACAAGTCGGTTGTTCACAGGAAACTGCGTCCAGCGGCTATTATGTTTTCAGAGTACTACTTTTATTTGACCGCTTTCATCGATGATGAGGAGGTCAAAAAAGATTTCAATGTATTGAACGATTCCTTCCCGACCATCTATCGCATCGACCGCATCCGGTCAATGCGGATAACAGATGAAAAATTCCACATTCCATACAGCAGCAGATTTGAAGAGGGTGAATTCAGAAAGCGGATTCAATTCATGTACGGCGGCAAGTTGCAAAAAGTACAGTTCAGATATACTGGCCCGGATGTTGACGCTATTCTGGATCGCCTGCCTACGGCAAAGATTCTGGATGAGGAGGATGGAGCGTACATCATCAGCGCAGAGGTGTTTGGCACGGGAATCAATATGTGGTTACGGAGCCAGGGGCCTTATGTTGAACTGATTCAGTGAAAGGAGTAGTCTCATGCTGAGCATCATTTTTATTGTTGCACTCGTCTGGGTGGCTGTGAAAATGCTCATATGGGGCATCAAGGCTGCTTGGGGAATTGCAAGAGTTCTCGCGGTAATAGTTCTTCTTCCACTGTTTATCATAGGGCTTGCCTGGATAGGATTATTCTACATGGCAATCGCAGTCCTAATCATTGCTGGAATCGTTGCTTTAATTGGAGGCGTGGCTGAAGCGTGACTCTGTTGGAAGGGAGTGAGCATATGAATGACTCCTATTAAGAAAACAAGCTGCCAAGTGAGGTGTAGCGCAAATCAAACCGCTTGTGCCGGGGTATCAGCGGTATTGATTTCAATGTACTCCGCAATCCTGCGGAGCTCGTCGGCAAACTTAAACTTGACGCTGATATTGCCGTTTTCGTAGACCTTGATATGGTCTACCAGTTCAACGAGGATGTCTCGGGTCAGCTTGTCGATGTTTTGATACTTCATAAAGGCCACCAGTGCGGGATGCTCCTTGTCCACGCCGTTTGCCAGTTCCGTCCGTTCAGCGGTCAGCCGGGTCAGCACATCGGACAGGGCTATTGTCTGTCGCTCATAGTCGGCCTTCATATCCCGGTATTCCTGCTGGGTAATTTCCCCGTCTTTCCAGTCTTGATAGAGAGATTGCTTGTAGCGGGTGACTTTGGCAAGCTCCCGTTCTTTGGCCGCGATCAGATCATCCAGTCGGAAAGACTGGCTTTTTTTGATTGGAGCCGAATTGATACGGGCCACCAGCTCCGAGTAGGAAACGGCCAAATGCACTTGCTGCTGGATGGCGAACAGGACAGCGGCCTCCAAGCGGTTGTGCTTGATGGAGTGCATGGAGCAGGCCAGCCGGGAACGGCTTTTATAGGTCGAACAGGCGTAGTAGACGTGTTTCCCGCTCACGCTCCGAGTAATGGCCTTGCCACAGTCGGCGCACCGCAGGAAACCGCTAAACAGGTGGAGCTCCCGCTTCTTTGGGGCTGTGCGGGTGTCCCGCTTCAAGAGCCCCTGCACCTTATCAAAGGTTTCATGCTCAATGATGGCCTCGTGGGTATCGGACACCCGTACCCACTCCTCCTCCGGCACCGCCTCGATCTGGTGTACCTTGTAGCTCTTTACCCGGCGGCGGCCCTGCACCAAGTCTCCCGTGTAAATGGGGTTCGTGAGTATTTCATGGATCATCCGGGAGCCCCACATGGGATCGTCAGCCACCGAGGACGAGCAGGGCAGGCCCTTCATGCGGCGGTAGGCCGTGGGGCTGGGTATGCCGTGTTCGTTCAGATAGAGGGCGATCCCGTGTTTGGATGTCCCTTGCAGGAGCAGGGAGTAGACCAGCTTCACCGTTTCGGCGGCGTCGGGATCGACGATCAGTTGGTGCTTGTCCTTGGGGTGCTTGACATAGCCATAGGGGGCAAAGGAGCCGATGTACTGGCCGTTGCGCCGCTTGTAGTCAAACACCTGCCGGATCTTCTTTGAGGTCTGAAAGCAATAGTTGTCGTTCATGACGTTGGTGATCGGGACAATGATATTGGAAACGCTGTCCGGGTCTTTATAGCTGTCCACATTTTCGGCAAGGCTGATAAAGCGGACATTCATCTGAACGAACAGATTTTCAATCAAGCTCCCCGCGTCGCTGTAATTCCGGGCGAAGCGGGAGAGGTCTTTCACGATTACGCAGTTGATTTTGCCGCTCATTACGTCGGCCAGAAGCCGCTGGAAGTTTTCGCGGTTGGCGTCCGTCCCGGTGTGCCCGTCATCAACGTACTCGTCCTCGCTTTCAAACTCGTCGCTGTGCCGCTCGTAGTATTCGTTGAGCAAGTCCCGCTGGTTTTTGACGCTGTTGCTGTCATCCTTGCCCTCTTTGGGTTGCCGGGAAACGATATGGAGGGTGGCGGGGAGCGACACCCAGGGGAGCCGCCCCGCACCTTGGGACAGCTTGACCCAAAGCTGGGCAAACAAAAAACGCTTGCGCAGCAAAATACCACGCAAGCGCATAAAGTGAGACGATTATCTAAATTACAACAAATTTCGCATTGTATAACAGAATATACTTGTCTTGGGCTTGGGCTTTTTTTGGCAAGTTAGGGGGACGGACAAAGCAG
>Ga0265301_10004018_pt1 | contig 15074 bp, 13 predicted proteins | sample AusTroGonzalo_MG_2_FD_193488 | JGI IMG/M metagenome (GOLD analysis project Ga0265301, IMG submission 193488) | Bovine rumen microbial communities from tropical cattle in Woodstock, Queensland, Australia - Gonzalo_04 | ecosystem: Host-associated > Mammals > Digestive system > Stomach > Rumen ...
ATAATATCATCAGTGATAATTTAGAGCGAAAGGCATGGCGGAATTGTTGTATTTAATAGAACGTTTATATGGTTCTCTTCTTTTAATTTTGAATTGTCATGTTATAGTTTTACGACTATTTGTTCATACCGATGCATAAGTGACCATAAAAAGTTTTCAATTTCTATATACTGCTAAAGCAGATTTTCATCAATGTAATTTTTTAACTACTATATCATACACAAAATCTTCATTAATCTTTTCTTCATTATTTTTCCAATAATATTTATTAAAATCTTCATATTTAGGCGTTCGAGAATTATTATTGTTCGGTTCTACCTCTAATGAATCTAGATTAGAAAATGTTTCAAATCAGTCTTCTTTCAGTTGCTCTGACAGGTTTTCAGGGAATACTCACTTTAATCTTTGATCAATTAAAGAAAATCTCAAGGTATCTCATACTTCGTATGCAGTTTTACTAGTTATAGGTTCTTTACGTGGATTTAATTTTTGATTGATATCAGATTCTTCTATTCAATTCTTTCACATTAGTGAATTGAATGTCTTAGAAACTCAAGAAACGTATAATGGGTGACTTGATTTGTTCTTTCAATATTTTTGGAATAACTGAGAAATTGGATATTCTAATACAGTATTGTTTGGATTGGATATGTTTTCTAATACATTTTTATGTGTGTATGAATCCGCATTATCTGTGTCTAAACATACAAAAGTTTGATCTTTAATTGTATCTTGTAAACAGATTAATGGAGTTTTGTCTACCATTTCTTTTTTGATATGCTCAAAATTATATTCTTTTGCATTATAATTGTGTTCGGTGGAATTCGATGATCAAGTAATGATCATAGCTGAAATAGTAGCTGCAAGTATTGGATTTTTGATTCACATATTAAAGTGTATTATAAATATAGTTTATATTACATAAATTATTGTATATTGTCAAGTTGATTTTATATAAAAACATAATAATAAAATATAAAAATATGTTTTTAATTTGATTTTTGATTTGATAAATTTATAAGCTTTCCGTGATATTTTTTACTTTTTGTGGTTCTCATGAGGAAATTAGTGATATTGGTTTCGGCGATTATAAGTGTGTTTGTCTGATTTTCTTTCGCTTATTCTATTACCCCTTCTTATTCTACCAATTGAAATGATGTAACTATATATCGAAATGACAATTGAAATTGATGATATATGGATATAAATCTGAAGAATCCGGCAACAAATGATTGGTTACATTTTGCTGAGGTTAAGGTGAGTGATGAATCATTTACGTATACGAAACAGCGAGAGTGAGATCAAGAGTTTCAGATAGTTTTAAGTGATTGATCCACACCAAGGGAATATCTTATTTCTTCAGAGAAAGGTTTGGTGGAGGTTACTAATGGTTCAGTATCAAATGAAAATAATGAATGAAATTGAAGTAATGCTACTAGAACTGTGATTCCAGCTGTTCCAAAGACTGGACCAAGTGTGGGTTTGGTGTGAATTATATTAGCAACATTAGCAATATTTGGTGGATACATTTACATAAAAAGAAAAGCTGACATTTAGTCAGCTTTTTTTAAATTTATTTTTAACTGTTTTTTTAAATTACTTCTTTATTCATTCCCAATACAGATTTTGTTTCTTCATCTAGTTTGTTAGTTTCTGCGCTAATTACCATATCAAGCTTATTTTGGCTTTCCTCTTTTAAATATTTGCGTCCTCTAACTACTTTATTAACGATTAACACATCCTTTTCAGTTTCAGGATTGTTTAATGCTTCATTAACCTCTTCTTCTAATGCTTCCGGATGTTTATTGTAATAATCATTTAGCTCTTTGTTCATCTCAATAACTCTTGGAATATCTCTATCTAATTCAGTTCTAATTGTAGTCATAAGGCCTTCGTATTGTTTTTTTTGGATGTCTTTTAGTTCTCAATTTTTATATTTTTCTCAGAGTTGTCTTAATTGATCAACCTGATTCAAAGTTTCAGAACTTTTTACAATTTCATCAGAACGTTCTTTTGTCTTTTCCTTTGATAATTCATCTGCTAATTCTTTATCAGTTTCAACTCCATCTCATCATTCCTCCTTTTTGCTAGTACCAGCATCAATATTTCCATCAACAATTTTTGTTCATCATTTCTGTTCATCTCTTTCTGTTTGTTCTGTAGTTTCTCCAGGTGTAGGAATCTGTTCAAACTTTCCCATTTTATTAATAATTAATGAATAAAATTTATTTAACCATTAAATGAAAACCATTTTTATCCTGATGTAATGTATATACCCAAGACTCCCTTCAGATTTCTATAGGGTACTCATTATCACCATCTGGAATACTATATACATTTTCTCCATCTACATCTTCTATATGAAGAATAAGTAATTTTGTTCTCCTTTGTGAATCATATCGGAAATTGATTGGAATCAAACAATCACCATTCGGAGTGAGAGTTGGTTCAATATCATTTCCAATTACTTCAAATCAGAAACGTTTTCACTTTCTATCTCCAGATTCAAAATCTATTAGTCCACCATCTTGTAAATCTTCTTTAATAAGGCGAAGATTGTGTTTCGTTAGTTTTTTTTCTGATTTTTTATGAGTAAGATTCTTTGAAAAAGAAGCTAAATCTGATAATCCACTAGATTCATCAGCAATCAGCATTCATAAATCGGATTCAAGTCATTGGATAAGATTATCCTGAGATGCTTCAACTCTTTGCACCTCTTTCTTGTCTGTTCTGTCTGTCATTTTTTGTTGAGGTTAAAGAATTAAAGATTATTTAGTTTTGCATCTAAATCTTTTAAGCTTTTAGCATCTTTCTCTGCTTGTTCTTCTTTTTGTTTATCAAAATTCTCAATTGCTTGAATATTTTCCATCATTTTGTTTTCTTTTATTGTAGCAGAAATTTTATCCATTGCCCTTTTGAGAATAATAACAAGCATATTAATTGTATGGTCGTCCAATTGATCATTTTGGACCATTGCTTTTATTCATCGTCACATTTCCCAATCAGGTAAAGCATCTATTACTGCTAGGATATATTCTTTTTTTGTCATATTGAGTTATATAATTTAAAATCTATAACCAATTATATTCGTGAATGCAAAAAAAGTCAAAAAAAATCAGACTTTTTTGCTTTAATAAATTTGACAAAATAAAAAAAGACTGAGATTAGTCAGCCTTTAGGTTTGAATCCTAAATGGGGCGGGCTATGGGATTCGAACCCATGACCCTCTGGACCACAATCAGATGCTCTAACCAGCTGAGCTAAGCCCGCCATGGCATCATTTAGTCAGGAAACCATTGAGGAGATAGTAAACATTTCCTTGAAAAATTCAAGCATGTTTTCCCTACTTGAAAAATTTATACAAAAATATACGATACAAATTGTATTATGAATTTATCCTTAAGTAAAATATGAAGATTGTTTGAGCTGTAATTGTATGTATTTTATTATGATATTTTTGGATTTGGCTAATTCAACATATTTTTGCTAAACAACAAAGAAAAATTTCCCGAAAATTATTTTGAACTTGCTTTTTATTGGTGTGATCGTTGTTAGTTTTTAATTACATAGTAAAAGAAATTTTTCCTGGGTTGGTAGCAATACAAGATGGAATGATGTCTCATAGTTGGTGGTGATTATTTCTGTTATATTGTGGATTGATATTTTTATTCTTGATATTATTAAGTTGAAATCGGAAGAAAAAAGAGATTCGATTCTTGTTTTTGATTTGGATGATATTATTTGCAGTGGTTGGATTCTTTGGTTTAAAAGTATGAATATCTGCTACAGTATTATATTACCTTGTTCTGGCGTATTCAGAAGAACTTCTAAAAATATGAGCCACTGAAAATGAAGTAAGTAAAACCGATTTTTATTCATCAGATTTATTGTTTTTTTCTATTTTTATAGCGTTAGGATTTAGCATTATTGAAAATCTATTTTATTTATGAAATGAAATGTTTACGGATGGAGAGTGAATATGGTGATTAGTATTTGGTAGATGAATCTTCACTTCATTACTTCATTTTATTGCTACAGGTTTAATTGCTTTATTATTATATAAGTTGTATCAGCAGCAATATTTGAAGAATTTAAACGTATGGCAAAAAATTTGGAGAATTGTATTAGCTATATTGATTTGAGTTTTAATTCATCGATGATATAATTTATCTGTTCAACACATGAATTTGCTGATATATATTGTATTAGTTTTTGGTGGATATTTCTTATTAACATATCTGTTATTCTTGAGCGATTCATTATATAAGCAAAAAAAAGAATAAAAAATCAGACTTTTTATTTGTTATGATTCGGTATATGGATATTTGGGCTACATATTTGTGTATTCTAGCATTAGTAACATTTCTATCTCGATGTTGAATAAAAATTTTCAAGAAATTAAATATTCTCGATAAGCCGTGAAAAGATTTAAAATGAACTAGAAAACCAGTTCCTACAATGCAATGAATCGTAGTTTATTTAATCTTTCTTATTATAATTGCCTTATTTTTCCCAGAAATGTGGACTAATAAGTTATTATTATGATTCCTAGCGTGAGGTACATTAATAGTTATAGTTGAAATAATTACAGAACTGGAATATATTTGAAAAATAAAATTTAAAATTCCTGCTTGGGCTAGATTTTTGGTTCATTTAATTGCTGCATGTTTGGCTTTGTATCTTAGCTGAGTACATGATTTTGAAATTATACTATGATGAAAGGCTATTATCTTACCTCAATGGCTTTTGTATGTGGCTTTTGCTATTTGGTCTGCATTTGTAACTAATGCCGTAAATTGGATAGATTGAATCAATGCTCAGTGAAACTGAATTTTAACAATCTGATTTTTTACTATTTTTGGATTAATTCAGCGAGTCGTACTTCCATCATATACAGAATATACAAATTATGATACACTAATTTTCGTTCAGAATCTATCTCTCGTTTTAGCGATAATTTCATTAGTTTATACTGTGATAGAATTTAAACCTAGCGCATTAATCAGAGATATATGAACAATGTTCCTTGCGTTCGGTTTAGCATATCTCTCAGTTCTTTGATGAACTAAGATATGAACATTAATAGTTGCTCTATCTTTGGTAATATTTGATGCAATATGGATAATTTTTTATAGAATTTTTATCCTTAAAAGGTCTCCAATGCAATGAGATTATAAACATATGCATCATCGTCTATTACGTTTATGATGGACTAGATGAGAAGTGCGCGCATTTGTGTGGATTCGGTCTATCATAATGATGATATTGATGCTTATGCAATGAACAAATAGACTAAACAAAATTATCATTTTCTTAATTATGGCTTTATTATTTTTCTGAGTAAATACATATCTTTTCCTTATAAAAAAACTTCCTTGTTGACAAGATGACAAGAAGGAAGATCATTTCAAATGAGAGAATGATAATTAATCTATAGGTTTGAACATACCCGTTCTTTGCATATTATACATTGAAGATATTGCTTGGTTGTCTGTTAATGTGGTATCATCTTGTAGTAGAGACATAACTCTACCATTTTTTAAATCTACATGTATAGAATATTCAGTTCATTTGAAACGTAAAGTAAGTAATGAATGGAATCATCGCTCATCTACGGAAAAATGACTATGTGGTGTAAATCTTATAATTTTCATGTCTTTCATGTCGTTACTAGTTAAATTTAGAAATTTAACTAGGCATTCTTTAGCGCATCGTTGTAAATAGAAATTTTCTCGTGTAGAATAATTTGAGTGAGGAATTTTTACTTTATGTAGCAACGAATCGTTTCTTTGATTGATATGCTCTATATCAACCGCTATTTTCTTATTGTCTACAGCCATCATTAGTATATCTTCACTGTGTGATGTAGAAAAATACATATCTTCGTATGAGTATACTCCATCTAGAAACATAAAATTTGGTTTTCAATTGTTTCTTAGATATTGAGTTACTAAATAAGCTCATATTAGAGAGTTTGGTTGTTTTATTAGTAAGTCGCTTCTTCATTGTTGCAAAAAAAATCATTTAGCTTCCTGGTATAAAGAGTTGTTACACATAATTAGGGTAAGATACATTACAAGTATATACAATAGAAATAAATTATTTTGTTTGTTTATGTTATGATTTTTTATGGATTGGTAGTAATTTTTTTAAATTAACGTGATCAACTTTTCATGTTCATAGCATTGGAATCTCATTTAATTTTATGATATTACTAATAGAAACAAGGTTTGTAACTCACTGCTCGTGTAAATATGAATTTATTTCTTTCAAATTAAGATTTTCAGTAGTAAATAATGTTAATTTTACTTTTCAGTTGTTCTCCTCGTATTCGATAGCTAAGCATTCAGTTCAGTCAGCGTGCTTCCATTTACGTGCAAGGACATTTTCAATTGCAGGAATAGATATCATCTCTCATGCGATTTTTACAAATCTTTTTAACCTTCAAGATATAGTTAAGTATCAATCATTATCTAAGAATCATAAATCTCAAGTTTTATATCGTTGTTTTCAGTTTATTTCAATAAATGGGGATTCTAGCTTTTTGTCTACATATCAACTGAACATATTTAATCATCTAACGAAAATCATTCATTCTTTTTTAGCCGGCAATTCTTCGTTTGTATCTATATCTAATATTTTAACACTTTCTCATAAAATAGGTAGTCAAACTGTTCATCTTTTTATTTTTGCATTACGTTTAAATGGATTTACAGCAATGATTGGGCTACATTCAGTGATTCCATATCATTCAATTATTGTGGCCTGTGGAGCTTTTTTTGAGAATTTTGTGAATAATTCTTTTGGACATCTTTCTGCTCATACTACTGTAAAACGCAATGATTTTAGCTGATTATCTTGAGCCATTTGTACTATTCAATTAAGGAATGTTGGCGTAGATGCGATAAGTGTAGTCTTAGTATGCTCTGTTAGATTTGCAATTGTTTTGGAGTCGTTTGGATCAGGGGTGAATACTATTCTAACACCAGTTACTAAAGGAATAGCTATTCAAAGTATAAATCAAAATGAATGGAATGGTGGCAAGAAACATAATTCTACATCATTCATTTTTAGTCATACTAATCATGCAGTTCATAATATATCCTGTAATATATTTTCATGTGTTAGTTCTACAGTTTTTGGTAAAGCTTCACTTCATGAGGTAAATAGAACTACTGCAATTTTTGATATATCTCTAGGAAGCTTAAATCTTTTAGCCTTGATTACAGCTGTTAATTTTTGAATTAATGAAATATCCTTTAGAATATCTTCAAAGAATGTCATATTATATTTCTTTAATCGAGGCGTTTGAATCTTTTGGAAAAAAGATTTAGCAGTCAAAATTACTTCTACATTTTGTGATTTAATACAATGAGAAAAGGCCTCATTTGATTGTGTCCAGTTTAACATAACTGGAATCTTTTTAGCGATATAACATCAAACTATTAATAAAGATGTGGCACTTAAAGAGGGTAACATTATTGCAATTCTTTCTCATGGCATCTTTTTAAGCAGATCTGCTATTAAATATGCCTTGATTATAAAATCTTTTCTACTTTGAACTCAGAATATTCAATCGTAACAAAAACTTGTAGATTTATCTTTTTTTAAAGTCTCTTTCATTAAATCAAGGATTGTGGAATTTTCTTTAAGAATTGATTTAATATGGGAATATATTACTCTACCATCTTTTGGCTCTATCCAATTGCAAGGCTTCATCTCTTCGTTTGTAGTTGATTTTCAAATAGCCATCATCGCTACATCTCATACGGTCTTTAGATCAAGAAGCGGGGGATTAGAAGATTCGGGAAAAATTGATTGAACAGTTGATTTTAATTCGGCCATATCTAGAGAGTCAAAAAAACAATCTAGAATTAGATTTGTATCAATATCTATTGTTCCTAAGTATTCGGGTTTAATTTTTTTAATAATATCTGTAATCTTTTTTAAGATGTGTGTAGGAATGTCTGAATTTCAGCTGAATGAGACTCTTTTTAAATCTTTTATGGATCATTGAATTATTTCAGGTTCTTTATGATTTTTGGTGGTATTATACCAACATAGACCCGATAGATAACTCAGTTTTTCTTCTCATTTTGCATTATAAATTTTTTCTAACTCTTGATTAAATGTGTCAATTCATTTTTTTTTTTTTTTATGTAATATTGAAGTAGAATCTTTTATTTCAATCTCCACTTTTCTCTTTGGAACAAAAAAGAACAAATTTGCTATGATAAACCATAAACCTTTTAATATAAATAATGCAAGATTTGGAGATTTTCATGTCCATGCTCGAGATGAACGAGAACCCCAAAGTCAACGTATATTTACTGTTAGAATTTTTGTATCTTTGGGGGCTTGTTGTGAAATGTAAAAAGCCGTTTTTTTACCGACAATAGATTGAAATCATTGGCGTGCTAGTGCTCACTGAGGATAAAGTAAAATATTACGATTATTTTCTAAGGCTGATTTTATTTTTTCAACTATAGCAGAAGTGTCTAAGTCTTTGCTTTTATCTGCTGTTAAGTCTGGAATAGGAATGGCTCCAATTGAATTAAAAAGTCATTTCAACAGAAAATTGTTATAATAACTTTCAGTCACAACGGGACTTAATTTTTTTTTATTTCACAAAAAAGCGAATATAATCACAGGGTCCATCAGTGCTACATGCGATGGAAAGATTAATTTTGATCAATCAGAATCTAATAGTTCTAATCATGTAATGTTTACATGGTAGCGAAATCTGATTAGGAATTTTAGTAATGTAGAAGAGAAAGACATCGAAATCTATTTGGCTAAAAGTCCACAATTTCACAGTTATAACATAAAAATAATTTGTAAATTCTCAAGAGAAAGTTTACTTACTTAAAATCATTTTAATAAAAAATCATTAAATTTTTTCATTTTCTTAAATCAGGAAATGACTTCGTCATATCATTTTTCACTTAAAACGTCTTCATCTTTTAAATTATGTGAAACTACTCGAGCTACATAACGTAGAATTTCTATCATTTCAGGATTATTTACAACCTTTCTAGCTAATTTTTCTCCAGCCTTTTCTAGTAATTCTTTTCAAATTTTATTTTTGAGTCTTCTTTCTGCATCTACATTATTTTTCCGTTCTACTTCACCATAATATTTTTTAAAACTCTGGTTTTCTACAATTTCTTTCCACTCATCCCAATTTTTCCAGATATGTAATCTGATGCGATTTACTTCATCTCTACTAGGACACCGAGAACCTCATCCTATCATAGAATTATTTCCTGGCTGGATATGGATGTAATATCATGGCAATGAAGATTTTCTTCCACCACTGCATAGGAAGGCTCCGAAATGGAGTTTGTATGGATGAGATTTGTCTGGAGAAAAACGTAAATCTTTATTAAATCTATAAATGCAGTTCTTAGCGTTTATTCCATTCAGATTTGGGTCAATTTTCTGCATATCTATGATTAAATGTTCTATCAACTCAGTAAATCTTTTTCTCTCTTGCAGGTAAAGGTCGTGATTTCTATGCATTCGCTCAGTGTTATTATTTATTTTCACTGCTTCAAGAAATTTTAATGTAATTGGTGAGAGCATTATGAGTTAGTTACTATATAAACTGTTATTCTGGATGACTCTGAGCATAGCGAATGGGGAAATGAAGAATCTTATGCGTCTTGTTTGTTTTACACATAAGATTCTTCGCTACGCTCAGAATGACTTTTAATTTCTTGCATTCTATTGTTTCTTCACTATATTAATTCTCGTATTTATCGCAAGTAGTTCTTGAAAAATGTATCTATTTTCATTCAAACAGTTTACATGATATGATAGAGTTTTTTTATCTTCACTTTCCATTTGAAAAGCTGGAGATTTGATTCAATGCGGATGAGATTTTTTATTAAATCTCTGAGATGAGATTGCGTTTCCAGAATTGATAAGAACTCAGTTTACACTTACTTCACCTTACGAAGTAGTCTATCCAAAATTCTTTGATGAAAAATTTCTCGCTCTACTTCACCGAATGGTTTATCAGCGATATTCTACATATAATAACGTTCTCAAATATTTCGTATCATTCGAAATTCCACAGCTATTAGTTCGTGAAGATAAAATAAAATGAAAAACTAGAAAGCTGAACCTTTCCGACATTTCTCTCCCATTCGACGAATCTAAACAGAATTTAGTAATCATTCCAGATAATCGATCTCGTGAGAATCAGCTTTCAGATTTTTTTTCACAAGATTTTGTTATCCATTTATATTCCACTGATACACAAAATCGTAAAGATCAAAATCGATGGAAGGTAAAAAAATCAAAAGTCTGAATAATTGTAGCGACACAATCTGAAATTTTTCAGCCATTCAGTAATTTGTGAACTATTATGTTAATTGATTGATATAAACGATATTACCATAATCAGCAAGATCCTCGTTATGATATTTCCGAGGTCGTAGATAAGATGCAGACATTACGGAGTTGTAATGTTATAAACTTAAAAGATATATGATTAATTAAGTAAAAATAATTTTCTCTTAAAAAATTTGACAAATTTTTGTGTTTTGTGTATAATTGTGGTGGAAAAATATTTTTATTTATAGAAATGATAGAGAATGAAATTACCAGAACACTATAAAAATCTAGATATTAATCAAAAAAGAATAGTTGTAGCTAATTTAATTTCTCAGTTTGGAAATAAAAAAATACAAGAGATGATTGATAATTTTTCAGAAGATCAGATTGTTTTCTTATTTACGTATTTTTTTACAGAATCAAAAGAAGCAAGGGAAAGAATGTGGGATAATATGCAGAAAAAGTATGAAGCAACATTAAAGGAGATAGAGCGTATTGCAGAAAAAATTCAGTTATTAAATATAAAATACCGTGAATTTTTGACATCTCAAAGGGATATTGAAAAATTTTTAAAAAAATAGATTTATTTTTTATGAATCAAGATAGATGTGAGGACTATATGATGGATGTAATAATGTAACATTTGGACACTCATCTTCTTGAGTTGAATTTCATGAAACGAAAAATTGTAGTGTGGATTCATATTCTTGAAATAATATATCTGAAAATAAAATACAAAATAGTGGAAGATCCGTCTATCCTTCTTCTTGGTTTGAATCATGTGATAATAGAATAGATGGAGAAAATAGATTGTTAAATAGGTCAGAAGCATTACAAAAGGCCATAGGAGCATGAACAGAGCCGGCGATGAGTCTAGCAAGGTCATTATGATTGACAAAAGATTTTGCGGATGCATGGAAAAAGAAGATAGAGCAAATGAAGCAAGATAAAAAATATCAATGACTATCGTCTAAATGACAAGAAATACAAGCTTTTTATGAAACACTTGAGGAATTTGGTTATAAAAATGTGATTAAATCGAATACTCCAATTTCATGAGAAGTTTGAAGGTACTTGCTGGAGTATTTAAAGGAGTTATGAGAACAAAAAAATGCATGAGCCGAAATGGCTATGTTTATGGATAAGTTTTGAGATAAAAGAGATGAATTAGAAAGTTGTTGAGATACTTTTTTTGGTATGAAACGTGTAGATTCAGTAATAGAGATTGGACAAAGCGACAAAAGTTGACCTTTTATTAAAGGAAAAGATACGGGTTATGGTATAGGATAAATTAGATTTGTTATGCCAAGACCTCACCAAAATGTGAGATTTTTAAGAATTTGAATAATGTCAAACATAAATTTATCAAAATTGTATAAATTCATATCTTTAATACAAAAAAACTCGATAAATTTTTGCATAAAAAAGATTTTCGAATATAATTATCATGTAGTATTTTATAACAACTTTTTAAACGTTAGATGTCGGCACAAATACTGAATATTATTTATGATACGAATTATACATGAGTAGTTACTAATTGAGGTTTTGTTGATCGTCAATTTTCTGATTCAGGTGCTCAAATACAGAATTTATCTACTACACAACAAGCAGCATCTCAACAACCAGCTCAAAATCCACAGTCACAAAAGGCTCCATGATTTTTTGATTTGCTTTTTTGACCGTTAAACGCTCAACAATCAGCTAAATCAGGTAATTCTGATAATGTGGGGGCATCAAATAATACAAATCGGGAAATTGTGGATAAAAAACAGAATAAATCGTGATTTTTTGGGTGACTTTTTTGAAATAATAAACAAAATACGGTTGAGAAAAACCAAAAAATTGAGAAATCTGATGTGGTGGATCCTGAAAAGGCTACAGAAAATCATGAAATAGCTCAAAATATTGCGTGAAACACTCCAGAAATTACAGAAAAAACCGATCAACCAAAGAAAAAGAATCGATTAGATTCTATGTTAGATAATGTTTTTTGAACTGATGATTGACAGAAAAAGGATTGAAAAGATAAATCTAAATCGGTAGATGCAAAAAAGGATGAGGAAAAACCAAAAAACAATGATAAATCGGAAGAATTGCGTGAACAAATTAGAAAAGTTCTTGAAATTCCGGATTCTGAGTATAAAGATAGTATGATTACTTCAGATATGAGAAGATTTATCAAGCAAGTAGATGAAGAGTATACGGCAAATATTGCAGATTTTAAATCTCATATAGCTCCATCTTATTGGGAATATAAGAGTAATGGAATGAATATTAGTGGAATATTATGAAAAACATATTATACACAAAGATATCCGACATATATTGATGCTTTGCGAACTAGAGATTTAATGAATATGCATGCAAAATGGGATATGTCATTCTTCATCTATCCAGAAGATGATACTGCTATGCAAGCTATGCTTAAGAGAAAATCCACTCAATTAAAAGCTGAACTTAATGAGGCTATGTGAAAAGGAATTACTACAGATAAAGAGATAGAACAGCAATATAGAGATGTGGAATTAATTAGGGAAAAATTAAGTACGAGAGAGGAAAGATATTTTGAATTATCTAATTATTTTACAATTTATAATACGGACGAAATTACTTTAAGAGAAGACTGAAAAAAATATGAACAGAAAGTAAGTGGATATTGAATTTCTGTAAAGAATGCCATTCAAAGGATGGATGAGTGAATGACATCTACATTGCCTTTGTGTATTGATGATTTGTGAATAAGTAGGAGTGCTGTAACATCATCGCTTGCATGAAGTTTTCCATTTATTTCAAATGATTTGGTGCAAAATACATGAATTTTTTATGGATTAAATCTCCATACTTGAGGATTGGTAATTATGGATAGATTCAATAATAGACTACCAAATATGAATAGTGTAATTTTAGCCACATCATGAGCATGAAAATCATTTACGGTTAAACTAGAAATTTTGAGATATCTAATGAATTGAATTGATATTATAGTTATAGATCCGGAAAATGAATATAAAGAACTTTGTGAAGCTGTTTGAGGAACGTATATTAATATAGCTACAAACGCGCAGCAGTATATTAATCCGTTTGATTTGCCTCCAAAAATTGAAGATGTAGAATACGGAAAATGAGACCTTCTTCGTTCTCAAATTATGACATTAATCTGATTGGTTCAGATTTTAATCTGAAAATTGAGCGCAGAAGAAGAAGCGGTATTGGATAAGGCATTACAAAATACTTATGCACTTCGTTGATTTTCTTTAGAGGATGATGATTACGAATGAAAACAGTCTCCACTTATGGAAGACTTGATGAATGTGTTAAATGGAATGGAGTGATGAGAGCAAGTTTGATTGCGTTTAAGTAAATATGCTACATGAACATTTGGTAAATTATTCAATAATTATACAAATGTGGATATTAATAATCATATTACTGTGTTTAGTATTCGTGATTTAGAGGATGCACTAAAAACACCTGCGATGTATAATATTCTTAATTTTATTCGAACGAAAGTTAGATCTATGAAACGTCAGAGATTGTTGGTTTGTGATGAAGCATGGATTATGCTTCAGAATGATGTTTCTGCTAATTTTATGTTTAGTATGACAAAAAGGGCCAGAAAATACTGATTGTGAATTACGACTATTTCACAGGATATCGAAGATTTTGTTAGAAGTCCATATGGAAAACCTATTGTATCAAACTCTTCAATTCAAATTCTTCTTAAACAATCTACGACATCAATTAAGTCATTGAATCAGCTTTTGGGACTTTCTGAGGCTGAACAACAAAAATTAATTTCATGTTGAATATGAGAGTGATTGATATTTGCATGAAATCAACATATAGCTATTAAAATTGTAGCATCACCTACAGAAAAGGAGATGATTACTACAGATGTTAACAAAAAGAATTTATAAAATTATTTTTAACTAATGGAATCACAAAAATTAATCATTTCTTCTCATGCGATGACTTCCGCTATTGCTGGAATGATGTTTTTTGCTCCATTTGTAAAAAAAAGTTTGGATTCTGATCTTATATTAACGCCTGAAGATAAACAATTTGTTATGGGATATATACAGGTATGATACGCAAATCTTACATTTCTTTTGATAGTGCTTGCTACAGCCTGATTAAATCTATTCCGAGTGAATCCTGTTTTATCGTGGATTATTACGATTTGAAGCTTTGCAATTTATATTATAACTTTATTTTCTATATTTGCATGCGCTAATAGATTAAATATGTGGAGTGAAAATGAATCAATGATGAAAAGCATACCACAAAAAGGTCAACTTTTAAAATCTTTTATACCTATTGTAAATTTTTCTACACGATTTCGTAAAGATGACTATAATATGCCGTATTGGCGACTAAAGGAATCGATTTTTTTGCGAACATTTTTTGTATTTGGTACGTTAATATTGGGCCAATCTTTTGGAATGGGAGTGCTGATTATAATAGCAGTTAGAGTGATATTATTGTTATTAAATATTGATATAGTTCCATTAAGTATGAAAAAAGCTTTAAATTCTTATTTTTCATGCAATCCTGGAGAGATTACATCTTATTTATTCGCTCCTATAATATCAAAAATTACAAAAATAGATTATGAAACTGTATTTCAAAGAGAAAAAACTAAATATATTCAGTGACAAAAACTATGAATTTGAATTATATTGCAATATATAATGTTTGTGTGACTTCTTTATTTATTACATGGAGAAATA
>Ga0265301_10004024_pt1 | contig 15060 bp, 10 predicted proteins | sample AusTroGonzalo_MG_2_FD_193488 | JGI IMG/M metagenome (GOLD analysis project Ga0265301, IMG submission 193488) | Bovine rumen microbial communities from tropical cattle in Woodstock, Queensland, Australia - Gonzalo_04 | ecosystem: Host-associated > Mammals > Digestive system > Stomach > Rumen ...
TACTGCTTCTCGGACACATTCTGGTTCTCCGCCGTCGAGGGCGAAGTGTACGCCATGTCGTCCCTGTTTACCGCCGTGGTATTCTGGGCCATGACCATGTGGTACGACCGGGCGGACGGGCCCCACTCGTCCCGCTGGATAGTGCTGATAGCCTTCCTGATGGGCCTGAGCATAGGTGTACACCTGCTCAACCTGCTGGCAATACCCGCCCTGGTATTCATGTTCTACTACCGCAGGCGGGAGGATAAGCCCTTCTCCTTCTGGGAGCTGGTAAAGATATTCGCGGTCGGAGGCGTCATCCTCGGCCTGCTGGTATTCCTCTTCATTCCCTATCTGCCCAAGTTGGCGGCCTACTGTGACCTCTTCTTCGTGAACACGCTCGGGCTTCCGTACAACAGCGGCGCGGCCTTCTTCATGGTAGCCCTGCTGGCCCTGTGCTTCTGGGGCATCTTTGCGACGCTCAAGAAGGAAAAGGTGTTCCTCAATACCGCCCTGCTGTGCGTTACAATGATCATCATAGGCTTCTCGGTCTTCAGCATAGACATCATCCGCTCCTGCGCCAAGACGCCGACCAACGAGTATCAGCCGGACAACGCCTTTACCCTGGTGCGTTACCTCAGCCGTGAGCAGTACGGCTCTACGCCCCTGCTGTACGGCCAGTATTACGATGCCCCGTATGACCTCAAGAGCACGAACTACTGGGCTCCCCTCGGAGGCAAATACAAAAAAGTCGCCGGTCCGGTGGATGCAGATTACCAGCCGGAGGGCAAGATGCTCTTCCCCCGAATGTGGTGTACCTCGGGCGACGGCCGCTACGAGAAGTTCTACCGTTCCTACACCGAGGGCAAGGGGAAGCCGGTCCGAGGCGCCACCGACAAAAAGCCCACGATGGGTGCCAATCTGTTCTATTTCTTTGACTATCAGCTCGGATGGATGTACTGGCGCTACTTCATGTGGAACTTTGTCGGGCGCCAGAACGAGGTCCATTCCCCGTCGCCCGGAAACATTTTCCACGGCAACTGGGAGAGCGGTATCAAGTTCATAGACGAGATTCGCCTGGGCGACCAGAGCGACGCCCCTTCGCTGCTGAAAGACAACGCCGGCAAGAATCACTATTACTTCCTGCCGCTGCTGCTCGGCCTGCTTGGCCTTTTCTTCCAGTTCGACAAAGACAAACGCGGCTCCTGGCTTACCTTCCTGATGTTCTTCATGACGGGTATCGCCATCGTGCTCTACCTCAACCAGCCGCCCTATCAGGTGCGCGAGAGGGACTATGCCTACGCCGGTTCGTTCTACTTCTTCAGCGTGTGGATCGGCATGGCCGTGGCAGCCGTCTATACCTGGATAAGCGAGCTGCGCAAGGGTAAGGACAGTGCCGTCCTGGCCGCGGCCCTCACCGTCGCCTGCCTCTGCGTTCCCGTCCTGATGGCAGCGGAGAACTGGGACGACCACGACCGTTCCGGACGCGCCACCGCGGTGGAGATGGCCCGCAATTACCTGAATTCCGTAGGCCCCAACGGCATACTCGTGACCCACGGCGACAACGATACCTTCCCTCTCTGGTACGCCCAGGAGGTGGAAAACGTGCGCACGGATGTACGTATCTGCAACACCTCGCTGCTGGGCACCGACTGGCACATCGATCAGATGAAGTGGGCCTGCAACGAGAGCGCGCCCCTCGCCCTTTCGGTCGGGCCGGAGCAGTACCTGTACGGCACCAACGAGTACATTCCTATCGTGGACAACCGCGACCAGGCGATGAACATAGCCGACGTGATGACGCTTTTCCGTCACCCCGACGTCAAGGTGCCCATGTCCAGCGGCCGCAGGGTGGACTACATTGCCTCCCGCAGGATAGTCATCCCCGTCAACAAGGACAACGTCATCGCATCCGGCATACTGGACGAGAAGTACCGCGACATTATCCCGGAGAGCATCGAGATTCAGATTTCCAAGGGAAAGGACTACATTACCAAGCCGGAGCTCTTTATCCTGGACCTGCTGAGCAATTATCAGTGGGACCGTCCCCTGAACTTCCTGAGCATGGGAGGCGACCTGAACATCGGTATAAAGGATTACCTGATGTATCAGGGCTACTCCTACAAGTTCATCCCCATCCGTAACGCCGGAGTTACCACCACCGAGGTGGGATTCGTAGATACGGACGAACTGTACAGCCTCATCAAGAATAAATACTGCTGGGACGCCCTTTCCGCCGACGACTGGTTCCTGGATTACCAGAACTATTATACGCACCTCGGTGTAATTTCGCCCCGCAGTATCTTCCTGATTTCGGCCAAGGCCTTCATGAAGGAGGGCAAGAACGACTGGGCCCTGGAGATGCTGGACATGAGCCAGAAGGTCATGCACCGCTTCCCCCTGGAAAGCGTACCCCTGGGGCTTTCGACCAACGACTATCTGATTATTTCGGCGGTCGATGCATATTATCAGCTGGGAGCCCCCGAGAAGGCCCAGGCGCTTGCCGCCCAGATGGCGGCCGACCTGCTTGAGTCCAGCCGCTTCTATCTTGAATTCTTCGAGTACGGCAAGAGCGAGTTCGATATGTGCACCAACTACGTTTACTTCCTCGCCGACGTAATGAAGGAAGGAGGCGACGCCGACATGGCCCAGAAGTTCAAAGACGGCTTCTCCAAGCTGGTCGAATGGGCCGCCGGAGAGTAAACCACTACTTATGAACAAAAGATACGTCTTATTATTGCTTGCCCTGCCGCTTGTCGCGGCGTGCTCGCGTCAGGAGTACGATATTTCGGAGGGCATCAACAGGGAAATAACGCTGTTCGGGGAAGAGATTTCTGTTCCCGTCGGAAGCATTGGGCCGCTTACGATAGGCTCCACCCTGAACGGGCTGAGCCAGGTCCCCGGCCTTGGCGGACTGGTGAGCCAGTACATCAAGGAGGCGGAGGACGGCAGCCTGGTGATGGAAGACAGCGGAAGCATCTTCCAGATCAACGTGTACGAGTTGGAGAAGCGTCTCGAAGACCCTTCCGTGCCCCAGACCTGGTCGGCGGGATACCAGTCTGGCCTGATGGGCGGAATGGTCAGCATGCTCGGCTACATCGGACTCAAGTCGGCCAACCAGAAAGTCGTCATCAGCTCCAAGAATCCGCTTTTCGTGGACGTGCCTGCCAAGGCCTCGGCGACATACAGCTGCATGGGTACGGGCGGTTATTTCACCGGGCCGGTGGACGGGCTGAACGAGTTCAACATGAAGTACGGCACCAGCGAGCTTTTGACATTCTCCGTGCCGGACGACGTCTCCGTGCCCCTTTATTCCATAACCCTGTCGAGCCTTTCGCTCGACCTTCCCGCCGACCCCGTCTCGCGCGTTACCGACAAGAACGGCAACCTCATATTCGAACTCAGCTACAAATACACCGGCGGCGTTGCAGTCGGGGAGTCTTTCTCGCTCCCGCTTAACAATTTCTCGCCGGCCGATGTCAAGCTGGAGATAGGCAAATACAGGCTCAGCAAGTGCGAAGTGACGGTGGAGCTTGAAAGCACCGTCCCCCTTCAGGTGGAAATCGGCAACATCCGTGTCCTTAAGCACAAAGAATCTGCCGACGAACCTAATACGGTGGACGAGAACATACTGGTGGGACCCGATGTTACGGTGGCAGGAGGGTCGATAGAAAAGCCTGCAACCACCCCCATCACGCTTTCCATCGAGGCCCTTGAGGGCACTATTCCCGATATCGAGGGCCTGCTCCTCGACCTCAAGGTGTCCGCCCAGCCGGATCTGGGAGTCATTCCCCTGTCCGCGAAGCAGGGCATTTATGTCAAGTCGTCTTCCGCCCGCCTGAGCGGAGGCATCACAATCCCTCAAAAATAAACGGCCATGAGAAAGTATTTTTCAGCACTTGCTGCACTTGTCCTGGCCGCTTCCGCACTGGGCGCACAGTCGTTCCAGCAGGCCCTTTTCCTTGACGGATACAGGCTTGGCTACCGTTACAACCCCGCCATCCAGAACGAGTCCGGTTTCATCGGCGTCGGTCAGTGGGAAAATCAGACGCACAACAACTTCGGCGCAGCCAGCTTCCTCTACCCGCGCGACGGTGAACTGGTCACCGCCCTTCATTCGAGCGTGCCGGCGGAAACCTTCCTCGGCAGCCTTCAGGACGACAATTACGTTGTTGGCAACATCAACTTCAACCTCGTCTCCTACGGCTGGCGCAAGGATGCGTCGTATCATACCATAGAGGCTAATATCCGCGCCATGTATTCGGCGTCCGTTCCCAGAGAGGTTTTCGCTATAGCCAAGCTGGGTACCGCCGCCAAGAACTACGACCTCAGCGGTATGGGCCTGGCCGGTAATGCCATAGTGGATCTTGCATACGGCTATTCGCACAACTTCTCCGATATCGTTTCCATAGGTGCGCGCGCCAAACTGCTGGTGGGCGTGGAGGCCCTCAACTACAGGGTTTCCCGTTTCGGCATGTCATTCTCCGAGGAGCTCTACAAGGCGGACATTGAGGCCGACCTCGACCTCACAAGCCGCTGGAACAAGATACGATCCGACGAGAACGGCTACCTCAACCTTCTGGATCTCAGCGCTAGGGACCGCTGGAAACTGCCTTCCGGAGTGGGGCTGGCAATGGATTTGGGCGTCGTCGTCACTCCTTTCGAGGGCTTTACCCTGTCTGCCTCCGTGCTGGACCTTGGCGGCATGCTCTGGTACTACGGCAACGCCGGCAAGTCTCAGGGAACCGCAGAGTTCACCGGCGTCAAGAATCTTTCGATGGAAGAGATTCAGGGCGGCAATATAATGGACCAGTTCTCCGGAGTGCTTGACGACCTGCTCGGTTCCGTACGGATCAAGGAGGCGAAAAGCCGCACGTCGCTGGAAGCCGTTCCCCTGAACGTCAATCTGGGAATCAAATACGAAATGCCGTTCTACAGGGCCCTGGCGCTCGGGGTGACCGGCAACTATATCGGCTTCAACGGTTTATCGAACCTTTTCGGCAACAACCTCGGCCGCAATGGGATGTCGTATCTCGAGGTGCGCGGCGCCCTGGCCTGGAACCCCTGGAGCTGGCTCGGAATCACCGGCGGCGGCGGATACGGCAGCTACGGTCCGGTGTGGAACGCGGCGGCCAACGTCGCCCTCGGCCGCTTCCGCCTCACAGTCGGCTACAGCGACGGCTTCGGCGGCACCATCCCTTACCGCAGCACCCCTCTTGAGCCCAACGCCAAGATGGTCACCGTCGGCTTGACGTACGATATTTAGATACTGTTTCTAAGTCTTCCTGCTGTCGGTCTGCTTATTTTGGGGCAGACCGACAGCATATTAGGCCGGTTTTGAAGTAGGTCATCCCCCAATGAAGTGCGCCCCTTTTGTTGGACGGATTTAACAATAAGACTTATAGTTTTGGGTCCGGTATTGAACCGGGCTCATTCCGTTCAACTTTTTCTTAATCCGATTCTCGTTGTAGTAACGCAGATATTCATCAAGTTCTTTCAAGAAGTGCTCGACGGAGTCGAACTTCTGCAAATATAACAATTCAGATTTCAAAAGTCCAAAGAAGTTTTCCATCACGGCATTGTCCAGACAGTTCCCTCTTCTGGACATGCTTTGTATTATATTATTGTCTTTCAGCATTTTCTGATAATCCTTGTGCTGATATTGCCACCCTTGGTCTGAATGAAGGATTGCATTCGTATGGCTTCCAATGACTGCTACCGTGCCCGTTATCATGTCTTTTACCATATCCAGTACTGGATGCCTATAGATTGTATAGTAGATCAATTCGCTATTATACAGATCCAGGACGGGAGACAGGTATATCTTTATCCCGAACAGGTGGAACTCCGTCACATCTGTAACAAGCTTCTTATGAGGCGCATCTGAGACAAAGTTCCGATCAAGAAGATTCGGTGCAATCTTTCCCACCTCCCCCTTATATGACTTATACTTCTTTATCCTGACTTGACATTTCAATCCTGCCTCTGCCATCAACCGGCGGACGGTCTTCCCGCTGATAAGATACCCCTCGTTTCGCATAGCCATGGTAAGACGGCGATAGCCATAACGTCCTCTGTTAAGATGATATAGCTCTGATATGCGCTGTCGTTCAACGGCCCATTTATCATGCTTTGGCTTATGGTTGTAATAAAAGGTGGATCTGGCCATCCCCTTGATCTCTAACAAGAGGTCAAGACGGTGTTCTGGCCTTAGTCCTTGGATGGCTTCCGCCCAATCTCGCGAAGTCGGGCTTCTCTTTCTTCGACTAAGGCTTTCACTTTTTTTAGCAGTGCGTTCTCCGCCTCAAGATACTCGTTCCGCTTGCGGAGCATCTCGAGTTCATCCAGCTCTGCTTCCGTTCTTTGCCTTTTCTTTTTCATTGCATTCTCGCTGCGATTTCTCTCCAATCCAGCCAATCCGCATTGATCATATGCTCGCGTCCAGCGTCTCAACGTACACACAGGTAAATTATAGGATGCCGCAGCTTCGGACAAAGATAATCCCTTTTCCTTAATGGCTAACACTATCTCTTCCTTTTTCTTCGCCTCAATATGTGGGGAATAAACCGGCTGCAGCAATGCCAGCTCCCCTCCTTTGAGATAAAGTCTGCGCATACGTTTGATTGTGTCAATCCCCATATGTAGCTCCCTGACAATAGTGTACGGCAGCTTGCCTGCATCCATTTGACGCATTGCATGGACATACTTTGGGTAATTCTCGTTCTTTTTCATAACCCTTTCTTTTTTGTCCAACTTTTGGGGCGCAAATCAAAAAAAACAGACCGACAGCAGCAAGCTGGTCTATTGAAGCAGGATTAACCGGAGTTCGGCCGGGGTGTGGACGAGCCGGTGACCGACCAGTTCTTCAGCCGGACAATATCCCCAGCTTACAGCAACGGAGTCAATACCGCTGTTGGATGCCGTGAGCATATCGGGTATCGAATCGCCAACGAGTATAGCGTCAGTTTTTTGAGCTCCGGCTGCTGCAAGGACCTCTTCCACTATGGCCGGGTCGGGTTTTAGGGGAAAGCCATCCCTGTTGCCAAGGATACAGACGAAAGGAATATCTCCGAAAAATTCCCGCACGAGGAATTCTGCGCCCTCCTGGAACTTATTGGAAACCACGGCCATTGAAACGCCACATTTGTCCAGCTCCCGGAGCAGTTCCGGCATGCCGTCATAAGGCCTTGTGTGTATGTCGATATGGGAGGAATAATAGCCTTTGAAAACAGCAAGGCATTCATTCACGGTGGCCTGACTGTCTCTCAACTCTTCCGGGAGAGCGTTTTTAACAAGGTTTCGCACGCCGTGGCCGACCATGGCGGGATACTCTGCCAGAGAGTGAATGGGCAGTCCTTGGACTGTCAAGGCATAATTGACAGCCTCGCCCAAATCCTCAATGGTATTGAGCAGTGTGCCGTCCAAGTCAAACAAAACCAGTTTTTTCATCCGGAACGAAGTTACAGCTTTTCCGCCGAATAACAAAAAATGGCTTCTGGCCGCATTATTATTTGCTTTTTTCTTGCAGGTTGATTATGTTTGATACAGACTTTAACAATATGAATTATGAAATACTTCTTTATCTCTACCTCTCATCTGGAATCCCGCATCTGGTTTCCGGATGACAACGATTTCAGAATCGGAATGAACTATGTCGCCGTAGTCGCCCTGGCTACCGACGTCACGGTAATTGCTTTTATCCTGATGTCCAACCACGTTCATTTCCTGGTTTTATGCGAGAGCGAAGCGGACGCTCGCCATTTTATCAGCGATTACAAAAAACGCTATGGCATGTACTTTCGGAACAAATACGGAAAAGCACGCTTCTTAAGACGGAACGATGTTGATATCCAGGAGATTACCCTAAGGTTCGAGGCCATTGAAAGAGTCATCGCCTACATTGTCGTAAATAGCGTCGCTGCAAGGGTATGTGCCGCGGCTAATGGCTACAAATGGGGAAGCGGTTCCTGCTACTTCAACTTGAACAAGGAAAGCGGACGGCCGCTAATTTCTATGTCCGGCCGGGAAAGGATAGCTATTTTCAAGAGCAATGCAAAACTCCCCGGCCAGTGGAAAGTCGGGGCGGACGGCTTCATCCTGCCAGAATCCTACATCCCCGTAAAATTGGTAGAAAGCATCTTCCGGACTCCGACACGCTATAACTATTTCCTCCAGAATTCCTCAAAAGCAAAGAGAATTAAGGATGCGGAAGGCCCGGCCTTCAGGGATCAGGTGATTCTTGGCTGCTTCAAGGATTTGTGTCAAACTCTTTGCAACAAAAACGGAACAAAAGACTTGAACGACGAAGAACAAAAAGAGATAGTCAAGCAACTGCGTTGGCGTTTAGGCGCTGATGGCCGCCAGATAAGTAGGGTAACTGGAATTGATCTGCCCAGAGTATCTGAGATGCTTTTAAGTGTCTAACCTACGGTCGACGTGCTGTCGGTCTGCTTTTCTTTGGGCGGACCGACTGCATTTTAGGCCGATTTTGACGTCGGTCGTCCCAGAAAAAAGCAGACCGACAGCAGCAACAGCAGGACTAGACGCTGGCAGACCAAAAACTACGGCCTGCCAGTCATGCAGGGGCGTCAGGCTCTCTCGCAGGCGAAGGAGTGTCAGGCTTCCTCGCAGGCAGAGGAGCGTCAGGCTTTTTCGCAGACAAAATCGAAGAAGGGCTGGATGTCTTTGCGGGAGGTGAAACGGGCGATGTAGACCTGGTTGCCGAGGGCGTCGGACAGGGCGTCCGGCATCCTCTGGCACATGCAGATGCCGAGGGCGGGATCGGCTGCCGAATAAACTCCGGCGCCGTATTTGGCGAATATCTCCTCGTGCGAATGCCTGTAACTGTAGCAGTCGCGGCGGCTGGCGTAGGCACAGAAATACTGCTCGCCGGCGGGTTTGCGGCGCCCGTCGAAGGCCACCATGTCGGCCCAAATCTGGAAAACGTCGGTGCTGTGTGCAAAATTCATCAGGTCCGGGGTGTATCCTCCGGCGGGACGCATGTTAACCTCCAGGCCCACGAAATCGCCCTTTTTCCCGAGGCCGGCCCGATCGCGGTCCAGCTTGAAGAACTCCAGGTGCACGAAACGGCTCTTTATGCCGAAAGCTTTCACGGTACGGCGGCCGACCTTCGCAAGCGCGGCCGGCACCTCCTTCTCCACCCAGTAGCAGGAATCCAGATTGTCGTGTACGATGTCCATGATGGGCGTGGGATAGACTCCCATGGATTCGAACAGCGGCTCTCCGTGAGAGTCATAAACGGCATCGTAGGATGTCAGAAGGCCGGTGATGAACTCCTCGACCACAAACTCGCCGTAATTGCCCGCGTGCGAATCGAACCAGGATTTCAGCTCCTGTTCCGATTCCAGTTTAAAGGTGCCGCTGGCTCCCACACCGTTGTCGGGCTTCGCGATGATGGGGAACCCGGTCTTGCGCGCAAAGGCAAGGGTGGCCTCCAAACCTTCTGCAGCCTTGATCTGACGGGCGGTGGGAACTTTGCCAATGGCGTAGTACTTCTTCATCTCCGACTTCTCCTTGATAGCGTTGATGCGGTCCGTGTGGAGACCGGTAGTGACGTTGAAGTCGGTGCGGAGCCGTGCATCCTGCTCCAGCCAGTATTCGTTGTTGGACTCAATCCAGTCGATGTGCCCGTAGCGGTGGGCGAACCACGCGACGGCACGGTAAACCTCGTCGTAATCCTCCAGGTTGCGAACCTGATAATAATCCGAGAGCGCCCAGCGGAGCTCGTCGTTAAGGTTCCCGAAAGGAGTGTCGGCTATACCCAGGACATTCACGCCGTTGCGTTTAAGGGCGGCGCAGAAATGACTGTAGGTCTGCGGGAAATGAGGGGAGATAAAAACTACATTCATAAAGGTAAACACTTGATTTTCAGAACAAATCTGACGCATGCGGCCGTTGGAGATTTCCCATGCGGTTCCGTACAGGGTTTCGCGCCCGTTTTTGCTCAGGATATATCCTCCATCGGGGAAAGTATAGAAACTGTGCCGCCAGCTATCGGGGAAAATGACGTCTTCGAAAAGCCGGCGGCCGTCGAGCACATAATTGCGTACCTGGTAGTAATGAGGCACAATCTGCAGGCGGGTGAGTCCCAGTCCCCTGAGCCAGCGGGTATAGTTGCGGTCGGCCGCCTCGCCGTTCATTTCAGGGTGGGAATAAACGATGTCGGCGCAGTTCATGCTGCCCGCGCTGCAGCCCATAACAAGACCGTCGAAACCCTTCAGGAGGCCTTTGAGCCCGATTTCGTGGAGAAATCTGTTCTGGGTGGGAACGTGTCCGCCGCAGAGTACTATCCAGTCGGCCTTTCGCACCAGCTCCGCTGCCTTACTGCAGTTACGGCGGTCCAGCATGGTAATATGAGAGGGAGTGATTCCGGAGTTGCGCACGCAGGTGCTCATGCCCTCCAGGACGCTGTCGGTAAAGGCCCTGTCGTCAGGAGCGGCGCTGACCATAAGGATTCGCGGCTTCGGGGGCAGTTCCGCCCTGACGGTGGCCAGAAAGCCATTGTCCTCGGTAAAGCGGTCCTCGCCGTAGCGCGTCGGACTCCCTGTAAGAATCAGCGTCATACAGGGTGCAAAGATAGTGATTATTGTAATCTATTTTTTGCTAAATTTGCAATCTTGAACATCAGACATATCATTACATGTACAGAAGTCACACTTGCGGAGAGCTCCGCATAGCCGACAAAGGCAAAAAGGTAACCCTGGCGGGCTGGGTCCAGAAATCCCGCAAACTCGGAGGCATGACATTTATCGACCTGCGCGACCGCTACGGCATTACGCAGCTGGTAGTCGAGGCCGATGCCGACCCAGGGCTGGTAGAGACCGCCGCCTCGCTGGGACGCGAATACGTCATCCAGGTAGAGGGAGAAGTACTGGAGCGCGAGAGCAGGAACAGCCGTATAGCGACCGGCGACATAGAAATCAAAGTTCTGAGTATCAACATATTGAACGCCTCCTCCGTGCCTCCTTTCACAATTGAGGAGCAGAGCGACGGAGGCGAAGACCTGCGCGCCAAGTACCGCTACCTGGACCTGCGCCGTCCTCCCCTGCAGCGGGCGCTCGCACTGCGTCACCGTCTCGCCCAGGAGATACGCACCTACCTTGACGGCCAGGGCTTCATGGAGATAGAGACTCCGTACCTCATAAAATCTACCCCCGAAGGAGCACGTGACTTCGTGGTACCTTCCCGCATGAATCCGGGTACTTTCTACGCCCTCCCCCAGAGCCCCCAGACCTTCAAGCAGCTGCTGATGGTGGCCGGCTACGACCGCTATTTCCAGATTGTGCGCTGCTTCCGCGACGAGGACCTGCGAGCCGACCGTCAGCCGGAGTTCACTCAGATCGACTGCGAAATGAGTTTCGTAGAGCAGGACGATGTGCTGAATACCTTCGAGGGCATGATGCGCCAGATGTTCAAGAACGCCCTAGGAGTAGATATCCCCAACCCTCTGCCCCGCATGAGCTGGTATGAGGCCATGGACAAGTACGGCTCCGACAAGCCCGACGTGCGCTTCGGAATGACCATCAACGACGTCAGCTCCCTGGTCAAGGGATGCGGCTTCGGCGTATTTGACGACGCCGAGTATATCGGCGCGATCGCCGTCCCCGGATGCGCGGAATATACCCGCAAGCAGCTGGACGAGCTGACCGAATGGGTCAAACGTCCTCAGGTCGGCGCCAAAGGATTGGTTTACATTAAGTTGAATGCCGACGGCAGCATCAAGTCCTCCGTCGATAAGTTTTACGGTCCTGAGAAACTGGCGGAGATCGCGGCGGCATGCGGCGCCTCCACCGGCGACCTGCTGCTCGTGCTCTGCGGCGAAAAGAGAAAGACGCAGACCCGCCTCGGTGTGCTGAGGATCGAGATGGGCAACCGGCTCGGCCTGCGCGATCCCAAGGTGTTCGCTCCGCTGTGGATCGTCGACTTCCCCCTGCTCGAATGGAGCGAGGAGGACGGCCGCTTCTACGCCATGCACCACCCCTTCACCGCTCCTAAGCCGGAGCACGAGAAGTGGTTCTATTCCGATAAGAAAGAGGATCTCGAGCGCGTGTGCGCCAACGCCTACGACTTTGTGCTCAACGGTACCGAGCTGGGCGGCGGCTCCATCCGAATCCACAATGCGGATATGCAGAAGCGTATGTTCGAGGTGCTCGGTATCAGTCCCGAGGAGGCCGACTACAAGTTCGGCTTCATTATCAACGCTTTCAAGTTCGGCGCTCCGCCTCACGGCGGCCTGGCGTTCGGCTTCGACCGCGTCTGCGCCCTCTTCGGCGGGCAGGAGACTATACGCGACTACATCGCCTTCCCTAAGAACAATCAGGGTCGCGACGTGATGATAGATTCTCCGTCCAAGATCGACCAGGTCCAGATGGACGAATTGTTCCTCGCATCAACAGTAAAAGAATAGAGAAGTCGGCAGGGCAGGCTGTTTCTCCATCCTCGCTCCGCTCGCCTTCCCGCAAGCGGGCCCCTTCCTGCGGAAGGATTTATCCCCCTGTAAGTCCCCAAGGGGACATCTGCCCTTCGGGGAGCGAGGCTGCTTACGATTACGAAACGGCCTGCCCTGCCGATTCCAAAAATATAGCTATGCAAGGAGACGACTTCCGAATTTTGGTGGATACCGTAGAGAACGGTGTGCTCCATATTACCGCGGCGCCAAGCGCGCTGGTCTGTTCCAAGTTGATAGACTTCGACCTGGTGGACGGCAAGATACACAACCTCAAGTATTTACGCGGCTGCAACGGCAATCTTCAGGCGCTCGGAGCCCTGTTGGAGGGCGCCCCTGCGGAGTTCGCCCTGGAGCGGCTCTCCGGCATCGACTGCGCCGGACGCGGAACTTCCTGCAGCGACCAGTTCGCCAGGATCCTTCGGCAGGTCCTGAGGGAATCTTCGTAATTTTTCCTATATTTACGGAAGAATTGCACCTGATATCGAAATGAGTTCTTTTATCGTAGAAGGAGGCCACCGCCTGAGTGGCAGCATAGCACCCCAGGGAGCCAAGAACGAGGCCCTCGAAGTCATCAGCGCAGTACTGCTGACCACCGAAAGCGTCACCATCGACAATATTCCGGACATTCTGGACATCCAGAACCTCATTTCGCTCCTGGAGGCGATGGGAGTAAAGGTCGAGCGCAACGGCAAGAGCAGTTATACCTTTACCGCCGACCACATCAACGAATATTACGTTTCCAGCGCCGAATTCGTGGAGAAATGTGCCAAACTGCGCGGATCGGTGATGGTCGTCGGCCCGCTCCTGACACGCTTCGGCCTCGCCTATTTCCCCAAACCCGGGGGCGACAAGATAGGCCGCCGGAGGGTGGATACCCACATCGACGGTTTCATCAAACTGGGTGCAGACTGTTCCTACGATACAACCAGGCACGCATACAAGCTAAGCACCGAGGGCAGTCTTCAGGGCAGCTACATGCTGCTCGACGAGGCATCCGTCACCGGTACGGCGAACATCGTCATGGCGGCAACCCTGGCCAAAGGGGTAACGACAATTTATAATGCCGCCTGCGAACCCTATGTGCAGCAGCTCTGCAAGATGCTGGTCGCCATGGGGGCGAAGATAGACGGAATAGGCTCCAACCTGATTACGGTCACCGGAGTGGAGTCGCTCCACGGGGCCACGCACACCGTGCTGCCGGATATGATCGAGGTCGGCTCCTTCATCGGGATGGCCGCCATCAACCAGAGCGAGCTTACCATAACCGACGTCCACTACGGCGAACTGGGGATTATTCCAGAATGCTTCCGCCGTCTGGGCGTACGCCTGGAGCAGAGGGGCGACAACATTTACGTCCCCGCCCAGGAAAGCTACGTAATCGAGTCGTTCATAGACGGTTCCATTATGACTATCGCCGACGCCCCGTGGCCCGGCCTTACGCCTGACCTGCTGTCGGTGATGCTGGTTACGGCCGTGCAGTGCCGGGGCAGCGTGCTCATCCACCAGAAGATGTTCGAGAGCCGTCTCTTCTTTGTGGACAAGCTGATAGATATGGGCGCGCAGATCATCCTCTGCGACCCGCACCGTGCCGTAGTTATAGGCCACGACCACCGTATGCAGCTGCGCAGTGCACGTATGGTAAGCCCGGATATCCGTGCCGGTATCGCCATGCTGCTCGCCGCAATGTCGGCAAAGGGCACATCGATTATCGACAATATCGATCAGATAGACCGCGGATACGAAGACATCGACGTGCGCCTGAATGCCCTCGGCGCGCACATCGAACGCTGCTGATTCCAGCAGATAAATCCAACTGCAGGCTTAAAGTCCCAGGACGGACTTCATCAGCTCCCTGGTACCTGCTGAGGCGGGAACCAGCGGAAGGCGCATCTGGTCGCCGCAGAGGCCCATCATGGACAGGGCGGCCTTGGCCGGGATGGGATTGGATTCCACGAAGCAGGCCTTGTACAGAGGCTTCAGGGCTTCGTCCAGAGCGGCGGCCTCCTCCAGGCGGCCGTCCAGGGCGGTGCGGCACATCTGAGAGACCTTGTCCGGAAGTATATTGGAAGCCACGGATATAACGCCGCGTCCTCCGGCCTTGATTATTTCCAGGGTAAGGTCGTCGTCGCCGCTGAGGACCACGAAGTCGGAGGGAGCCTCGGCAACGATACGGGCAGCCTGCTCGAGTTTGCCGGAAGCCTCCTTGATACCGATAATGCCGGGCACTTCGCGGGCAATGCGGACTGCCGTTTCCGGAAGCATGTTTGCCCCGGTACGGCCGGGCACGTTATAGATTACTATGGGCTTGGAGCTTTCTGCCGCTATCGCCTTGTAATACTGATACATACCCTCCTGGGTGGGCTTGTTGTAGAACGGCACCACCACCAGCCAGGCATCCACTGCGGAGCCTTCCAGAGCCTGCATGTTGTACAGCGTACCTCTTACCGAATTGCTGCCGCAGCCGACCAGCAGAGGGAGGCCGGAGGCACAGTCATGGGTGATTTCCAACAAGGCCAGACGCTCCATAGGGTCGAGGGTAGGAGTCTCGGCGGTAGTTCCAAGGGGGACGAGAAAATCCACCCCGCCGTCTACCTGACGGGACACCAGCGCGG
>Ga0265301_10004025_pt1 | contig 15054 bp, 14 predicted proteins | sample AusTroGonzalo_MG_2_FD_193488 | JGI IMG/M metagenome (GOLD analysis project Ga0265301, IMG submission 193488) | Bovine rumen microbial communities from tropical cattle in Woodstock, Queensland, Australia - Gonzalo_04 | ecosystem: Host-associated > Mammals > Digestive system > Stomach > Rumen ...
TCCGATCTAGTAAGCATATCCACCGAGAAGAAGGTATGGAACAGGAATCCCACAACAGTGGTGGCAATGCCTAAAGTGATCCCTAACGGGGCAATGTTTCCCAACACTTTCTTCAAAGCTAAACTTGCACCGATGAGCACCAAGCCGTAACCCATGTCGCCCATGCAGAAGGCGAAAAACAGCATGAAGAAGATGGAGATGAACACCGTCGGGTCGAATTCGTCGTATTTCGGGCGACCGTACATGTCGGTCAGCAACTCGAACATTGAGACGAACTTGTTGTTTTTCAGCTTGATAGGTGGATTATCATCCACCTTAGCCTTATCAACCATATAGAACACATCCTCCTTGTCAAGCATCTCGCGCAAAGCGGGTTCAGTCACAGCAGGAGCAAATCCTTCAAAGACGGTGATATGGTCCTCAGCGGCCTTCTCCCCTGCCACTTGAGCCAGATGCAGGTCGAGCTTCGAAGTCAACTTATCGAGTTCCTTCTTGATATCGTCCTCATGACATTTCAGTTCGGAGAGATGACGGTCTTTAGAGGCGATTTCGTCCTCTAAAGAACATATTTCCTTCTCAATGGCGGCGCAGTCGCGGGTGGGGGCGGGCAATTCCTTCAACGGGAACTCAAAACCATCATTATCAGAAACCACCACGAAATAGGTGTTGCTCCCGTCGTTGGAGATCTCGCTCAGCGCGTATTGTTCCTTCCAAGCGGGATCAATCATCTTAGCCTTGTAGAAATGGAGTTTCAGCCCTTGTTTAGCAAGTCTCTCCATGTCGTTCACATTGAAGTTGCCCCAAGGTTTACATTCCTCAAGGTCCTTACGCAGCTGAGCCAGCTGGTTCACGGCCTCTTCCTTACCCTTGATGGTCTCCATCACGTTCACGGCGAGGTCACCATAGGTCTTCTCGGCAAACTCGGCCGGCTCCACCCCCTTCAAGGCAGCGATGGCCTTGCGGTAGATCTCGGCACGGTAGGAAAGCTTTTCCGACTTTTCATCGACGGGCTTCACCGAGCGTGTGATATCGACCAGACCCACCTCCTGTAATTTCTTGAGGAAGGCGTCAGCATCACCACTCATGAGGATGAAGTCGTATTTCGTCATTTCAGTTACCATGGTCTTCCTCCTCTTCAGCTATATGTTTGTTTTTCACGATTTTCTGGGAGGCTTTGGAGAGGTTCTCCTCGTCTTCCATGTATCGCTTAATCTTACGTATGGCTTCGTTATAGCCTGGAATCTGCACCTTTTCGTAAAGGTTCACCTTTTGGGTGGTCTTCTTACGTTGATAGTCGAGGATGCGTGCCGCCTCAGTGTAGATCTCCGACTCGATGCCCAACTGGGCTAGGTTCTTGAGGATCTGCACGCCGTCGGCAAACCACATCGGCTTGGTGAAAAGGTTGATGTCTTTCACCTCGTAAAGCACCTCTTCGAGGGCAGGCGTAGGCACACCGGCAATCTTCACGGTCTTCAGCTTCACGTCGGTGATGGTGATCAGTCCAGGCTCAAACTCATTCCAAAGACGGGCCATGTACTCATACGATTTGAGCTGGTCCTCTAAGCGGGCTACAAGATCCTCCGAACGCTGCTTGGCTTTTTTCACCTCCATGCGCAGGGCACTCTCCTTGCTCTTCAGCGTCGGAAGTGCCCTCGTACGGGTCTTCAGCTGCTTGTTAAGCTCGTTGAGCGAAGTCTTGTTGTATTGGAATTTGATGGCCATAACTTATGCTTTTTCTTTCCAGTATTTCTGGATCAACGATTCCTTCAGGCCGGTCTCAGCCTTGGTAAAGTACTTGCCGAAGAGTTCCCAGCCTGTGTCGAGCATCTCCTCAATGGGGATGTTGACGTCGATAGCCAGAAGCCTTGTGGCATATTCCTTGGCGTAGTCGAGGCAGCGCAGGTCGTAGTCGCTCAGGTCGAAGCCGTTCTCCAGCTTGGTCTTGGCGTTGGCGGCATCGGCATAGAGGCGCACCGAGGTGTTCATCACGGCACTATGATCCTCACGGGTCTTCTTGTTCTGAACCAACTGCTTCAGACGCGACAGCGAACGGAACGGGTCCACAATGACCTTGCCCGAATCGGGGTCGGCACGGAGGAAGAGCTGGCCTTCGGTGATATATCCTGTATTGTCGGGGATAGCGTGCGTGATGTCGCCGTCGTTCAAAGTGGTCACGGCGATGATGGTGATTGAACCGCCATCAGGCAGCTGAACGGCCTTCTCGTAGATCTTGGCCAAGTCGGAGTATAGCGATCCAGGCATGGAGTCCTTGGAAGGGATCTGGTCCATACGGTTGCTCACGATACTCAAGGCATCGGCATACAAGGTCATGTCGGTGAGCAGCACCAGCACTTTTTCGTTCTTATCGACAGCGAAATACTCGGCTGCAGTCAAGGCCATGTCAGGGATCAGCAGACGCTCGACAGGCGGTTGGTCGGTGGTGTTCACAAAGCTGATGATCTTATGGAGGGCACCAGCGCTCTCAAACTCGTTCTTGAAGAACAGATAGTCGTCATTGGTCAAGCCCATGCCGCCGAGAATGATCTTATCCACATCGGCGCGGAGGGCCACCATGCTCATCACCTGGTTATAAGGTTGGTCTGGGTCGGCGAAGAACGGGATCTTCTGGCCGGAGACCAAGGTATTGTTCAAGTCGATGCCTGCGATACCCGTGGGGATGAGTTGCGAAGGCTGGCGACGCTTGTAGGGGTTCACCGAAGGACCGCCAATCTGGCGTTTCTCGCCTTCCACAGCTGGACCACCGTCGATAGGCTCGCCATAGGCGTTGAAGAAACGTCCGGCAAGGTCGTCACTCACATTCAAAGTCGGAGGCTCACCAAAGAAGGTGACCTCGGCATTGGTGGGGATGTCCTCAGTGCCGCCAAACACCTGCAGGGTGATGCTGTTGTCCTTGATCTTCACCACCTGTGCCAGACGGCCGGCCACCAGGGCCAACTCGTCGTTTGAAACGCCTTGTGCCTCAAGGGTCACAGTGGCTTTGGTGATGGCACTCAGCTTGGTATAAATGCGTTGAAAGGCTTTCTCACTCATGGTTCAGTTCCTCCTTAAGCTGGTTCAGGTATTTGTTGAATTGTTCCGACTCGTAAATCGAGTAATTCATCTGTCGGCAGATGTTGATCAGTCCCTTGAAGTAGGTGGTGCACTCCTCAAAGTCCTTGAACTTGAAACTGCGGTCACAGATGCCCAACACAAGGTCAAGCATGAACTTCTGACGTTCCAGAGGCGTTGAGCCGTCAATGTCGTCAAAAGCATCCTGCTGCAGGATCACGAAGTCAACCAGTTCCGACTTCCAATATTGCTCGTGGTACGACATCGGCACGCCGTCGTCGCCCAAGATGTTGATCTGCTCGTAGGCATCCTTACCCCTACGGATGATGAACTTGGTCTTGGTAACCTTGTCCACCCAGCCTTTTTCGATCTTCTGATCGAGATATTCGATAATTTCGGGATATTCGAGGTATTTCGAGTAGGAATCCACGGGATCGACAGCGGGATAACGCTTCTTGTCGGCGCGGTTCTGCGAGAGGCCGTAGAAGCAACGGGCTGCCTTCTTGGTCGATTCAGTGACAGGCTCCTTCAGGTTACCGCCAGCAGGCGACACCGTTCCGATGAAGGTGATGGAACCCGACTGGCCGTTGTTCAGCTTCACGTAACCTGCACGGGCGTAGAAGTTGGAGATGATGGCCGAGAGATCGACGGGGAAGCCATCCTGACCAGGCAGCTCCTCCAAACGGTTACTCATCTCACGCAGGGCCTGTGCCCAACGCGAGGTGGAGTCAGCCAGCAGCAGCACCTTCATACCCATAGCGCGGTAGTACTCGCCGAGGGTCATGGCCGTATAGACCGAAGCCTCACGGGCGGCCACTGGCATGTTGGAGGTGTTGCAGATGATGATGGTACGCTCCATCAAGCTGCGACCTGTGTGCTTGTCTTTCAGTTCGGGAAACTCGGTGAAGATCTCCACCACCTCGTTGGCACGCTCGCCGCAGGCCGCCATAATGATGATGTCGGCGTCGGCTTGCTCGGCGAGGGCGTGTTGCAACACGGTCTTGCCACAACCGAAAGGTCCCGGAATGAAGCCCGTGCCACCCTCGGCAATAGGATTCAGCGTGTCGATGCAACGCACACCGGTCTCCATCACCTTGAAAGGACGTGGTTTCTCCTGATAGCCGCCCACAGCGACTTTAACTGGCCATTTCTGCATCATCGTGACTTTCACCTCCTCGCCATCGGCATTGGTCAACGTGGCAATGGTGTCGGTGATCTTGTATTGTCCGGCAGCAGCCACGTTTTTCACGGTGTAGGTTCCAGCGAAGCTGAAGGGCACCATGATTTTGTGAGGCAGCCATCCTTCTTTGACTTCGCCCAGCCAGTCGGCAGCGACCACTTGGTCACCCTCCTTGGCAAGAGGCGTGAAGTCCCATTGTTTTTCTTCGTCCAACGGCTTGGTGTATTCACCTCTCTTGAGGAACACCCCTTCCATGGTGGCGAGGTTGTTCTGCAGGCCGTCGTAGTTGCTCGACAGCAGTCCCGGTCCGAGGGTCGCTTCCAGCATGTAGCCTTGGAATTCCACCTTGTCGCCGATCTGGAGGCCGCGGGTGCTTTCGTACACCTGCACGGAGGCTTTGTTCCCGTTGACTTTGATGACTTCGGCCATCATCTTCACTCCGCCGAGCTCGATGAAGCAGATCTCATTCTGTGCCACAGGGCCGTCCACCTCCACGGTGACCAGGTTTGCAATGATTCCTGTAACTTTTCCTGTTGTTTTCATTTATTTCAAATTTTCAATTCTTCTTTTTCTCTTTAGGTCCCGCCTCGCTTCGCTCGGCGGGACGGTTGGGGATTTTTCATTTCCCCAGGGTAGGTCTCACTTCGTTCGCCCAACCCTGGGCTATTTTCCGGAACCCCTTCGGGGTTCTTTCTACCATGTGAGAACCACCTCTCACCTCTCACCTCTCACCTCTCGAATCTCTTTCACCAACTTCTCAAACATCTCTTGTCCCTTCACCGGGTCGAGTTCAGCCCAACGCTGCACCGTCTTGGCTTTCACCAAGAAGGCAAGGATGGCGTTCATGTTAAAGTAATCCATTCGGGCGATGTCGGAGGCTTTCTCCCACTTCAGCTCGTCCATCTTCTCTTCGCGATCCACAAAATCCACGTCCTCAAGGATAGCCTTGATCTGGCTCTCTTCCTCGAAGTCGGCATCAGGCAGCTCCACGAAGTAATCCTGGGCTTTCTTTCCCAGACGTTTGGCCAGATACTGAACCTTCATGTTGCGCAGGCGACCGTCAAAGTCGAAATACTCGCGGATGAAGCGGTTTTTCGAGGCGGCAGCCTTGACGTAGAAGTCGGCGTTCAAAGTGCTCTCATCGAAGCCCTGCTCCATGAGTTCGACCAACTTTCGGTCTTTCTCGGAGAGCAGCTCCATGATGCCTTCCTTGACGGCCTTGTAGTCAAAGCTCGTATTCTCGAAACCTGAAGTCAGTTCCGGAAGTCCGGCGATGATATAAACGTAGTTGTCCATCAGCCGAAGAGGATTTTCTTGGTGGCGGGACGCAGATAGTTGGCGATAAGTTGGGTGAACTCCTCGTCGGTGAACTGGAGCATGTAGCCGCCTTCACGGGGCGACACCTTGAAGCCACCGTTCATCTTCTTGGAGTAGTCCACACGGATCTCGCCGTTGAAAGCCTTGGCAATCTCGGCGGTGATGAAAGGGTCAAGCTGAGCCTTTAGCGACTCAGGCAGAATCATGTCGAGTGCCACGGGACTGGCATTTTGCGGATTGAATGCTTTCACCACACTGGTGATCAGCTCTTTGGAGAAGTCGGCCGACGACAGCGCCTGGCCAACGCCTTGTTGGGCAGCCTTGGTCACCAGCATCTGCTCAATCTCCTGCTTGGTGACGGCGATGCTCTGTTTAGCCGCCATTCGGATGTCGGTGTTCACCTTCGTCTTCAGCTCTTCGGCTTCCTTGTTGGCTTGGGCGATGATGCGCTCAGCCTCAGCCTTGGCTTGGGACACGATGACGTCGGCCTCCTGACGGGCCTTGGCCAGCATTTCCTCGCCTTCCTGTTTTCCTTTCGACAAGCCCTCGTTGTAGAGTTTGTCAGTCAATTCTTGAAGTTTGTCTTGCATATTCTATTGTTTTTATTCCATATTTTTTAGTGGCGCAAAGATACTAATTTTGAATTCGTGAAACAAATTTAAAAAGGTGTTTTTTTAGTCCAATTTTCATTTATATTACCTAATTTTTCAACAAAACCATTGCTATTTCAAAATTAATAATATATTTGCCAGCGAGAAACAAGTGAACCAAAACTAAGATTAGAAAACTTTAAATTATTAAAAATGAAAAAGAAAAACCCCATTGAAGAAGCACGCCGTTACGTCCAAAACGCCAAAGACGTACTGAATGAGAAAACCAAGTTGAATGTTGAAACCAGACCTATGAAGACCCAAAGTATGTGCGCGCAGCAGGCAATTACCTTTGGCTGGGCACGCTACTGGCGCTTGATGCCGTATTTCACGTAAGAGAAGACCGTCGCACCCGTGTACATATCGACGATTATCTTGAGGTCATAAGCAACAGGGATAAGAAACTGCTCGACTGGGTGGACAGCGGCTATATGGTGATGCACCTGTCTATGAACTATGATGGAGTTAAAGACAAGAAAGTGTGTTCCCAAGGCTTCCGCCTTGCCGAACAGATCATTGACCGTTGCGAGAAAATGCTCCCGAAAGCTTCTTAGCGTATTCCCAACGCCCGATGTATCTGTAACGAGAGTCGCCAGCCAGGATTGTTCATCACCGCCTCCACACAGGCTTTCATATTGGCTTGGCGTTGGATTTCATCTTTCAAGAAACAAGGTTGAAGAAACTTATGATCAGCCTTGATGTCATCATATTGCTTAAGGTCTTGGCCCAGATAGACCACTTTCAACTCATCGCATTTTTTGAGGACACAAGGCTCCTCCTCTCCTCCAGCAAATCCAGTTTTTGGAGAGAGCGTCACCCAATCGAGATTTGATGGCAACAATCGTGTACCATTGGTCTCAATGGCAACACGTTTGCCCGTTATTTTGAGGGCTTCGACGAAATCTTGATCTATGAATAACGACGGCTCGCCGCCGGTCAACACCACCAAAGGGGCATTGGGATATTTTTCGACTTCCTCGACGATCTCCTTTAGGGTCATCATCCTCCCCTCCTGATGCTGGGTATCGCAAAAGGCACAACGCAGGTTGCATCCGCTGAAACGGACAAAGACCGCTGACGTTCCAGTATGATAGCCTTCACCTTGAAGGGAATAAAATATTTCGTTTAGTCGAAACATTGCGGAGCGTCGTCTTTGATGTAAGAGGCTTTGTTGTCGCGCGACTCCCATACGTCGGCACGGTAACAGTTCGGCACAGTATCGACAATCCAATGGGCCAAGTTCTCAGCCGTCGGGTTGAAATCTAGCACTTCGTTGATGTTGGTATGGTCAATCTTGCCGTGGATCATCTTTTTGATCAAGGTGAAGTCGCACACCATGCCGTTTGAATCGAGCTTTTCGGCACGACAATACACGTTGATCTTCCAGTTGTGGCCATGCAGGTTCTCGCACTTGCTCTCGTAGTCAAGATATAATTGGTGACAAGCAGATATTTCTAATGTCTTTCTTACGTAGTACATATTCCGTTTTTATCTTTTATCTTTTATCTCATATTCAGTGGTATCAACTATTCCGGCATCCTTCAATGCCTGGATGCGTTCACGGCAGGTGCCGCATTTGCCGCAATGCTTTTCCCCGCCTTTATAGCAGGAATAGGTCTCGCTGTAATCCAAGCCCAAGGCCTTGCCATGTTCGGCGATTTCCTTCTTACTCAGGTTGGTGTATGGCGCAAACACGGTGATGTTTTCGTACGTCCCGGCCGACATGGCTTCCGACATCGCATTGACGAAGTCTGGGCGGCAGTCGGGATAGATGGAATGGTCGCCGGCGTGGTTGGCAATCATCACTCGTTTCAGCCCGTTGCTCTCGGCGATGCCTGCGGCGATGGCCAGCATGATGCCATTGCGGAAAGGCACCACAGTGGATTTCATGTTCTCGTCATCGTAGTTCCCTTCGGGGATGTCGTCAGCCGTCATCAGCAAAGCACTTTTGAAATAGCGGTGCATGAACTCCAGTGGGATCACAATGTGTTTGATCCCCAGTCGCTGGCAATGCGTGACGGCACAAACACGCTCACGCCCATTCTGGGTGGAGCCATAATCGAAGGTAATGGCCAAGGCGATTTCATCCTTGAATTCGTATAACATCGTGGTGGAATCCATACCACCCGAAATTATTATCACAGCGTCTTTCATTTCTTTAATCATTTAGCGTCCATTACGTCATTGCGAGCGAAGCGAAGCAATCCACACGTACAAGAACAAGCCTATTATGCGACATGTGGATTGCTTCGTCGCTAACGCTCCTCGCAATGACGGAGGAGCCGTTCCTTAACCATGTCTTGATGATCTCTATCACCGTAATTGGCGAAAGGTTTGATCGAAATTCCCCCGCGGGGATTGAACAAGCCGATGACTTCCAAATACTTGGGATCCATCAGCTTGACCAAGTCCTTCATGATGATGTTCACGCAGTCCTCATGGAAATCGCCATGATTGCGGAAACTGAAGAGGTAGAGCTTCAAACTCTTGCTCTCCACCATCAACGTCCGTGGGATATAATTAATGATGATATGTCCGAAGTCCGGTTGACCTGTCTTAGGGCACAGCGAAGTAAATTCTGGGCAATCAAGCGTCACCAGATAGTCGTTTTCGGGGTGCTTGTTTTCGAAGGTCTCCAGCACTTCCGGCGTATAGTCGTAGTTATACTGGGTGTTTTGGTTTCCCAGCAGAGTGACGCCTTTTAGTTCTTGTTCGTTTCTTGACATAATCGATTCATTTTAGCATCCTGAAGTAGCCCGTTCGAGTCGCTTCATGATGGAGAAGATGAAGATGGCCGACAGGCAGCAGAGCACCACGAGGACGCCCCAGACCATCCAGAGCGGCATGCCGGTGCCCCAAATGCGGGCGATGACCGAGGTTAGGTAGTTGCCAATGGCAGTCACGCAGAACCACATGCCCATCATCATGCCCTTGTACTTGGGTGGAGCCACCTTGGTCACAAACGAGATGCCGATGGGACTCAGCAACAGCTCGGCAAAGGTCAACACGAAATAGGTGCTGATCAGCCAGTTGGGCGAGACCAAAGTGCTACTCACGCCGCCTTGTGCCTTCAACTCAGCCGGACTGGCCAACGGCATGGAGGCAATCACCAGGATCAAGAAACCAAGGGCGGCCACAAACATGCCCATGCCGATCTTACGCGGCGAGGACGGCTCTTTCTTTTTCTTAGCCAACGCACCGAACACCGCCATCGAGACAGGGGTTAAGGCCACCACGAAGAACGGGTTAAACTGCTGGAACTGCTGGGGCAGGATGCTGATCGGGTCAGGCATCGTCTTATAGAACATCACTGCCATAATCCAAAGGAACGTCGTAACGCCACAAAGGATCCCCCTGTTCAACGGCTTCGTAGCCTGAAACGCACCGAACATGGTATAAATCGATATGGCCACCATCGTCAACGACCAGATATTGAAGCCGAAACGGGTGAAGCCCGAAACAGTGCTTTGCGTGTAGTCGCGGGCGAAGTAGGTCAGGCAGAGACCCGCCTGCTGGAACGACATCCAGAAGAAGATCACCACCACAAACACCAGAGCCAAGGCCGTGATGCGTTCGCGAGTCTGCTCCTTGGAGAGTTCCTGCACGTTCACCGTAGTGCTTTCCATCTTCTTGGCCTGCTTGGCGTTGACATCGGCATGCTTGTACCAGTTGCGGCAGCTCAAATAGATGGCCATGGAAAGGATCAGCGAGATGCATGCCACGCCGAAGCCGTAGTTATAGGCACCAGAAAGAGCATCGATATAACTATTGGCAAAGCCAGCGAGGTCGTTGACATTGCCCCCTTGCTGCACAGCCAAGGCTTCACAAGTTGACAGCGCGTCAGCCGAGATGGTGCCATCCAAGTACTGGTGTGCCAGCGAAGGAATCTGCGGCACATAGGTATATCCGGCCTTCCCTAAGAAGAGGTCCGTCACCTTGGTGGCAGCCATGGGAGCGAACATCGAGCCGATGTTGATGGCCATGTAAAACAGGCTGAAGCCATTGTCGCGGAAAGCACTGTACTTGGCCTCATCGTAGAGATTGCCCACCATCACCTGAAGGTTGCCTTTGAACAAACCCGTACCGATGGCAATCAGCGCCAAAGCCGAGAACATGGTGATCTTAGCTGTAGTAGATGCCATGGGCACCGCCAGCAGCAGGTAGCCAAAAACATGACGATGATACCGGCACGCACCATCTTTCCATAGCCGAAACGGTCCGCCAGCATACCGCCGATGAGGGGCATGAAATAGACGCATCCGAGGAAGATGCCGTAGATATTACCAGCTTGTGCCTCGTTGTAGCCGAACTTGGCTTGCAGGAAAAGCACGAAGATGGCCAACATGGTATAATAGCCAAAGCGCTCGCCCGTGTTGGCGAGGGCGAGCGCATAGAGGCCTTTAGGATGTCCCTTAAACATAGTTGAGAGTTTAGGGTTTAGAGTTTAGAGTTAGGCGGTAACACGCTCCAACCATTTCACCATACCCAACATGATCGACATGGAGACGATGCAGACGCAGAGGAACACGGTCCAGCAGACCCAGATCGGCCATGCGTTGTACATGAGAGGTCCAACGAAGATGAACAGGTTGCCGATGGCGGTGGCGGCCAGCCAGAGGCCTTGGCAAAGACCCTGCAGGTGACGCGGGGCGACCTTCGAAACGAACGACAGGCCCAGCGGTGAGATGAACAGCTCAGCCACAGTCAGGAAGAAATAGACGACGAACATCACCCAGTAACCTTGCTTGTGCAAACCTGCGGCAGCCATCGTGGAACTGTCCATGGCACGGAACTCATCGCCTGACGGATAACCGTTTGCCAGCGAGAGCGTCATCAGGAAGAGGTAGGCAAGACCGGCAATAAACATACCCAAGGCAATCTTACGCGGAGTGGAAACGGCTTTGCCTTTTCTTGCCAATGAAGCAAAGATGCCCATGACGATAGGAGTCAGGATGATCACGAACAATGGGTTCAAAGACTGAGTGATTTCAGGAGCAAGCCACTCAGAGTTGACGAAGTCGCGGGCGAACACCATCAGCGACTGACCGTTCTGGTGGAACGAGAGCCAGAAGAACACGGCGATACCCAACACTGCGAACAGGGCAGCCATACGTTGTTTGATTTCCTTTGCCATGGCAGCCTTCTCCTCAGGAGTGTAACCAGCCACTTCGGCGGCCAATTTCTTACCTGGTTGCGGGAATTTCTTTTTCTGGGTGATGAACACAACCAAGGAAATCATCATGGCAATCATCGAGGCGATGAAAGCGAAGTGGACACCTTGGTTGTAAACGCCGATATAATCTGAGCAGAACTGCGTCAGGTCGGTAGCGGCGCTGGCATCGATCACAGAGTTGCCCATGGTTTCAGTAAACTTGGTAGTCACCGAGCCGTCTTTCAGGTACTGGTGGCAGAGAGCCGGCATGTCGGCGTTATAGATGAAGTTGTGGGCTTTGAGCCACCATGTACGCAGCAAGGGTGCCACGAACGGGGCTATCACACCACCGATGTTGATGAACACATAGAAAATCTGGAAACCACTGTCACGGCGATCCTTGGCTTCAGCCAAAGCCTCAGGACCCTTCTTGGCAGCTTCGGCCTCGAAGTTGTCATACAGCTGACCAACCAGGGCTTGCAAATTGCCTTTGAACAGACCGTTACCGAAGGCGATCATGAGCAGGGCCACGACGGTGAAGATGAGGATGCCCCACCAAGCACCGGTACCGTCAGCGATGATGCCTTGAGCGTCCCTGCTGAACAGCGGGATAGCCAGGCAGACATAGCCGATAGCCATGATAATCAAGCCCCACTGGATGGTACGGTGATAGTTCTGGGTGCGGTCGGCAATGATACCACCCACCAAGGCTAGCACATAAATACCAAAGTAGAACACCGAGTAAATGATGCCGGCAACGCCATCAGGCAAACCGAATTTTGAGACGAGGAAGAGCAGCAGGATGGCGTTCATGATGTAATAGCCAAAACGCTCGCCCATGTTACTCAACGCAGCGGCAATCAAGCCTTTCGGATGGTCACGCTTCGCAGTCCTCAGATAGTAAACGAGGAAGGGAATCACGATGGCCAAGATCACGCACAATAGTACGATCATCAGATTGTTTTTCAAAAATTCCATAATGATTTGTTTTTAATGATTATTTGTTGTTTTCAATTTTTCCCAAACAAGCTGCAAAGATATGTAGGTTTCCTTAATTTTCCAAATTTATTATTTCATTATAAATAAGGGAACCTTTCAGGGTCAAGAGGTATTTCTGCCGAGGATGATGAGGCTTGTCAGGATAAAGCAGACGGACATAGCCTTCGGAAATGGCAGGATTAAGATTATACTCAAGAAAGTTCATTCTATCTTTCAGGCCCACCCCTTCAAGCATTTGCTTTATTGACATTTGCTCATGTCCTATTGTCTTTATCAAACGTTTGATCAATTCATTCTCAGTATTAAGCAAATTCGGGATTCTCTTGGAGCTTGACGGTGTTGTTGATGGGGTACTTGAGGGGGTAACTTGATGGGGTAGTTGTCCGGTACTTGATGGGGTGCTTGATGGGGTACTTGATGGGGTGCTTGATGGGGTGCTTTCTTGAAGACTCCATTCTTTAGGAGGATTGATCACCAAATAACGATTCTTCAACTCATTATTTTCCCCCATCAACAAATTGCGGAAAAACCTTTCAAGGAATGACATGTCCGGCTGGATCTTCTTCTGATAGTTGCTATAGTTCGCCCTGACCAAAGCATTACGGAAATACCACGAGTGTTTTGCAAACAAATCATTGTCCACATCAAAACCTATCGAACGAAGGTATTGTATGGTAAAGACCGCCGTGGTTCGGGTATTGCCTTCGCCAAAAGGATGTATCTGCCAAATACCCGAAACAAACCGACAAATATGTTGGACAAACTCTCCCAAAGAGAGTTGTGAGAAATCAAAAGACTTTTCCTGATGGATGTCATAATCAAGCGCACGGTGGAGGTCTTCCCAATTCAAATAGTTAACCGAATCACCTCTGAGCACCCATTCTCTCTTAGCAATGTCATAATTACGGAGTTTCCCCGCGCGAAGTAAGACGCCATCGAAAATTCTTCTATGGATAGCAATAAACCCATTAGCAGAGAAGTCAAACGTCTTGACAGACAATATTTTCTTAATATTTTTCGAAGCCTTGTCAGCCTCTTCCTTGCCATCGTCATCAGCATCGCGGACGGTCTTTTTCTCGTAGTAGCTATTGAGCAACTTACTCACCTCATCCATAGTGATCTCGCCCTCAATATTGCGACGGGCAAGTTCATTCAAATATTCCGAGGTCTTGAGTCCGTCCACCGCCTGAAGCCCAATGGCCGTACTCCAAGCGTAGGCCGCTTCGCGTTTCGATGGCTCCCCTTGCCGGATGTATTCATCAAAATTCGGATATCCTTGATTCAGTTCCATAAGCTTTTTATTCTCCGCAAAAATAATAAAAAATCTTTTACCCCAAAATAAACGAGAGGATTTTTCTAATTAAATATTAATCATTAATATTTATAAAAAGTTTAAATTAAAAAATAATTCCATCAAAACAATTAATATAGATAAAATTATTATATCTTTGTCGTCGAGTCCGAATGAGCCAAGCAGTTGTGCAACACAGATGTATATTTCGATGGGCAAACTTGGGATTTTAAGACTTCCTCTTTCAAAAATGAAGATTCTTTACGACAAACAATCAAAGAAGGGCGCAAAGCAGATTGTATCATACTCATTGTCAACACCCGCGCAGACTTTCAAATGATTGAAAAAGCCATAAAAAGTGAAATAGGGCGAAGGATAAATGACGGTTCGTGGCTAGAGCTACCTAATGTTTATGGATGGTTTCAGGGCCATCTCGAAGAAGTCTGGAATAAAAAAAGGCAGGGAGCCTGCCTTTAATCGTGCGGGAAGAGCCCTTTCCTTTTGGGTGTCGTCCTACGTTGCAAAGATACAACGATTTTTTGATTCCGCAACATTTTCAGTGAAAAAACGTCATTGCGAGGAGGGGAGTGTAACGAAGTGACGAAGCAACCCGAAGGCTCACCACTTAGGACAGCCCGTGCGGATGGTCTGATAATGTCGGCCTAGAACTTTTAGCTTCGCTGATTTTGCGCGCCTCAGCAATGCTCGAGCAAGCTCGGCATTGCGTTCGGCTTAAGCAAAATTCGGTTCCTTTTCCATCAATGGGAAAAGGAATAAAAAAGCTAAAAAAAACCACCCCCATTCCGCTAAAATTCGTATCTTTGCCCCGTGAAAAAATGAGTTATAAACAAAAACGTAAAGTATTAAAAAACAGATAGATATAATTTAGTAAAATAGACATATTAAAAGCGTTTTCGCTTTTCTTTGCAAGCCCCGAAATCTAGACAATTTCTTTGGCACCAGCAAGAAAGCAGAAACGCCTGCGGATTAACCGCGGGCTTTCTTGTTTGGTGCATAGGTAGTCTAGAACCTCGGGCTTAACAAAAAGTTCGCGGTTCTTTTTTTATGTCACTTTTTGAACGAAATAAACAAACAAAATAATCAATCAACAAAACAAAAACAAAATGAAAAAAAGATTTACTTTCTTGATCGCAGCCTTGATGCTGCTGACAATGATTTCACAGCCGACGAGGTTGTGGGGACAAACAAAAACGGATCCAACAGAAACTTTTAGTTATACTGTGTATAATGGTCAAGGTACTAGTGGTTCTGGAAGCGCATGCTCAACATCAAGTAACGGTATATCGATAGCTTCAACAAAGGCTTATTGCGCTTCAGATCATGTTAAAGAGTATTCAGGTAGTCAGTTGACATTTTCGTCATCGGTTGGAAATAT
>Ga0265301_10004027_pt1 | contig 15045 bp, 9 predicted proteins | sample AusTroGonzalo_MG_2_FD_193488 | JGI IMG/M metagenome (GOLD analysis project Ga0265301, IMG submission 193488) | Bovine rumen microbial communities from tropical cattle in Woodstock, Queensland, Australia - Gonzalo_04 | ecosystem: Host-associated > Mammals > Digestive system > Stomach > Rumen ...
AATTGCCGACGAGCTTGAGATGCCGGAAGAAAAGATTGAATCGATAATGAAGATCAGTGCCAAAGAGGTCTCAATGGACGCGCCAGTCACTGGAGACGACGATTTGACATTCATCGATACCGTAATTCCGGAAGACAACAACGATGCCGACAAACATATAGTCTCTGAGACAGAGTCAGCCGAGATAAAACGTTCATTATCAGTGCTTACCGAGAAAGAGCGTTTGGTCATAACTTATTATTTCGGACTGGAGTCAAGTCATGCATACACATTGGAGGAAATCGGTTATATGCTTGATATGACACGTGAACGAGTGCGTCAGGTGAAAGACAAAGCTTTGAAAAAACTGAGAGCACGTTCGAAAAAAAGTTTGCTACATGTGTTCAATGAAGACTAAATTTTTGTAATTTTGCGCCTCATTGTTTGAAAAAAATTTTTTTATGAATAAAAATTCAATTATTGGCATTGTCCTTATTATAGGAATTTTGGTGGGATGGTCAATTTGGGTTACACCATCTAAAGAGGAAATCGCAAGACAGAGAGAGATTCAGGACTCTATATATCAAGCAAATAGAGCACGTTATATCGAGGATTCGATACGTTTCATGGAGGCGCAAAAGGCAGCGGAACAGCAGCTGTCGACACAATCTGAGACCAACGTCGCGTCAGACGCTGTGATGCGTGATAAATATGGCGTTTTCACCACAACAGCAAAGGGCGAGGAACAGCTTTATACTATTGAAAATGATGTCCTTAAGATGACTATGACGACAAAGGGCGCATATGTCAAGACAGTTGAGCTGAAAGACTATAAAACATGGGATTCACTGCCTCTGATCGGCTTTGACGAAAACACTTCGAAGTTCAATCTTTCGTTCTTCGCATCAAATAGAAATGTCAATACTATTGACTTGTTCTTTACTCCATATTTGAATAATTATCCATACGATGGAGACGGAAAAATCGTGGTGGGCGAGAAACCGGTAGTCTTAAGCTTTAGAGCTTACTCCGATGATTTGACAGATGTGTTGAACCCTAACCAATATATTGAATTTACATATACCATCACAAAAGATGAATATATGGTTGATTTCGATGTGAAGACCGTTAATATGAAGAACATCATCGCATCGAACACCAACTTCATCACTATTGACTGGTATGTCGACCTTCTGAAGCAGGAAAAAGCTGTTGACCGTTACAATGGCTCCAATGTCTATTACAAGTTCTTAAGCGATGACGTTGAATCACTTAGCGGTGACCGTGGCGGTGAGAAAGATGGCGAGAAAGACCTTCGTTCCAACCTCAAATGGCTGTCGTTCAAACAGCGTTTCTTCAGCTATTCGTTGATTGCAAAGGATTATTTCAACTCGGCAATCGTTGGCTTGAAGACCGATGTCAGAAGCACAAATCCACGTTATCTCAAGACAATGTATGCAGCTGTTGATGTGCCGTTTGACGCATTCCAGGAGAACAATACTTTGGCAATGCGGTTTTATTTTGGTCCTAACAGCTTGAAAATCATGGATAAGTATGATCTTGACCTCGACAAGCAGATTCCTCTTGGCGGTAAGCTTGTGGGTTGGATCAACAGATATATCGTTGTCAATGTGTTCGATTGGCTTGGCAGCTATGGCTGGAACTACGGTATCGTGATTTTGGTCCTGACCATCATCATCAAGCTGGCTCTGATGCCGTTTGCATATAAATCGTATCAGTCGACCGCTAAGATGCGTGTTTTGAAGCCTGAAATCGACGAAATCAACGCTAAATATCCTGATGAGAAGGACAACATGAAGAAACAGCAGGCGGTGATGGATCTCTACAAGAAAGCTGGTGCCAGCCCGACATCAGGCTGCTTGCCGATGTTACTGCAGCTGCCTATTTTGTGGGCTGTGTTCCGTTTCTTCCCGTCGAGTATCGAGCTTCGTCAGCAGCCGTTCCTTTGGGCAGATGACCTCTCGACATACGACAGCATCCTCGACCTTGGCTTCAACATCCCGTTCTACGGCGACCACGTCAGTTTGTTCACATTATTGATGACCGTTACGACAATTCTTTACACCTATATCAATAATAAGCAGATGGCGGCCACCAACCAGCAGGGCATGAAGGGAATGAAGGTCATGATGTACATCATGCCGATCATGTTCCTCGGATTGTTCAATAGCTATTCAGCTGGTTTGAGCTACTATTATATGCTGGTGAATATCATCACCTTCATCCAGATGTACTTGTTCAGAGTGTTTACTGATGAAGACAAGCTTCGTAAGAAAATTGAGCTTGCAAAACAGAGACCAGTGAAGAAGTCGAGATTTCAGAAGAGACTGGAGGAGATGCAGAAACAGCAGCAACAGGCTCAACGCAAACGTTAACAACAACGTCATTTCGAGCGACCGTGGGGAGTCGAGAAATCTCCAACAAATAATGGATGAGATTTCTCCATTCCGCTTCGCTTCAGTCGAAATGACGGCTTGAGAATATGTTACCAGACAGGATTTATATCATCGGTTATATGTGTTCCGGGAAGTCGTCGATTTCGCGGAAATTAGCGGCACGATTAGGCTATGAGCCGTACGACACCGATGATTTGTTCGAAGAGAGGTATCATATCTGCGTACAGGATTTCTTTGAGAAATACGGCGAGGATTATTTTCGGAAGTTTGAATCGGAGATTCTGAAAAAGACAGGCGAGATGCATCATGTGGTAGTTTCCACGGGTGGCGGAACGCCTTGTTTTTTTGATAATATGCAGTGGATGAACGAAAATGGGACAACGGTCTTTGTAAAAGTTAGTCCGCTGACGGCTTTCCATAGAATCATGAACGCGAAACGCAAACGCCCTTTGGTATATGGGAAATCTGAAGAGGAGTTGCGTCAATACATTGAAAACCATTACAATTCGCGTCTGCCGATGTATGAACAGGCGAATTTTATTGTAAAAGGTGAGAACTTTGATATTGAAGAGGTTATCAACTACCTATCTCAACTCTAAAAGCACCACGTTTTCTACATGCTGAGTGTGCGGGAACATATCCACAGGCTGCACGGCTTTCACAGCATACAAATCATCAAGTAATTGTAAATCACGGGCTTGCGTGGCTGGATTACAGCTAACGTAGACAATCTTCTTAGCCTGAATCTTCTTGAGTTGTTCGATGACTTTGTCGGCCATTCCTGCGCGAGGCGGGTCGGTGACGATGAAATCAGGTTTGCCATGCTCGGCAATGAACTCGTCGGTGAGCACCTTCGCCATGTCGCCGGCGAAGAAACTGGTATTTGTGATGTTGTTGAACTGCTCGTTGATCTTAGCGTCGACGATGGCTTCTTCAACGTATTCGATGCCGACCACCTGTTTCACGAAACGTGAGAAATACAAGGCGATAGTGCCTGTTCCGGTGTAGAGGTCGAACATCAGCTCGTCGCCTTGAACGTTGGCGAGGTCGAATGCTGCCTTGTAAAGCCTTTCCGCCTGATACACGTTGGTCTGGAAGAACGAGACCGGACCAACACGGAACTTCAGGTCGTCGAATCCAGGACGTGGTGACTTCATCGTTTCAACCAGATAAGGCTCGCCTTTGAGGCATTCGAACGGCAAATCTGAAATCGTGTCGTTGAATTTGCTGTTGATGACGAGCATCAGTGAGATTATCTGAGGGAACTGTGCCGAGAGGGCAGGGATGAGCTCGTTTCTGACGATGTCGTTCTCCTCGTTTATCACGATGATGACCATGAATTCGCCTTTGCCGTTGCAACGAATGATGACGTTGCGCATGGTGCCTTGGTGTGCTCTCACGTTATGATATGAGAGCTTGTGTTTCATGGTGAAATCCTTGATAAACAAACGGATATCGTTCGACGGGTCGGCTTGCAGATAGCATTTCTCGATGTCGATAACGCGGTCGAACAAGCCTGGCAGATGGTAGCCGAAGCCTTTGCAGTCTTCCTCGGTGTAGGTGCCTGCAGGAGCTCCGTCGGTGAGCCATTTGCGGTTCGAGAAGCTGTATTCGAGCTTGTTACGATAGTAAAACTGTTTCTCGCAGCCTAAAATCGGCATCATCTCAGGGTATTCGATCTTCCCGATGCGGTCGAAATTATCTTTAATCTGCTTCTGTTTGTAATACAGTTGCCATTGATAGTCAAGGTGTTGCCACTTGCAGCCGCCGCAGAGTCCGAAGTGCTGGCACACAGGTTTCACGCGCTTGTCGGATTCCTTTTTGATGTTGATGATCTTGCCGTCGAAGCAATTGGATTTTTTCTTAAACACTTGGAGATCAACGATATCGCCTGGTGCTCCGAACGGGATAAACACTACTTTCTCTTCCGGCTTGGCAATGCTCATGCCTTCCGAACCGGCGTCGATGATTTCGACGTCCTCAATAAACTGTGGCTGCTTAATTTTTTTCATGCTGCAAAATTACAAAAATATTATCTTTGCAAAAAATTAAATAACATGAAAATTCCAACAATTCAAACCGCTCGTGCAGCTGACGCTTATACTATTGAGAATGAGCCGATTAGCTCTGTCGATTTGATGGAGCGTGCTGCTACCCAGATTTATTTCTGGCTGATGCGTAACCTGAAGTCGAAAGAGGTGTCGATAAAGATTTTCTGCGGGATGGGCAACAACGGCGGCGACGGACTTGTCTTAGCGCGGCTGCTGGCGACAAATGATATTTTTGCGCAGGTTTATATTGTTCATGTGAGTGATAATTTCAGCCACGACTGCGAGGTGAACTACGAGCGATTGAAAGAGATTCCGGAAGTCCCGATGTATGGCATTTTCTCGAAAGAGGATTTTCCAAAAATCGATGATAACGACATCGTAATCGATGCGCTGTTCGGCTCGGGCTTGAGCCGTCCGTTGGAAGGCTTGGCTGCCGAAATGGTAAATCATATCAATGATAATCGGGCGATTAGGATTGCAATAGACATAGCTTCAGGATTGTACGGCGACTCTATCGGTATACCAACAAATCCTATTGTTCGCGCTGATTATACTGTCTCGATGCAGTTTCCGAAGATGGCGTTTCTGTATCCAGAAAACGAGCCTTTTGTTGGGAAATGGGAGGTTTTGGATATCAAGATTCATCCGGATTATATTGAAAATGTGGAGACGGCAAATTTTTATACCACTTTGGATGTCATCAAGCCGTTGCTTCATAAACGCGGGAAGCATTCGCATAAAGGCACCTACGGTCACGCCCTGCTTATTTCCGGCTCAACAGGAAAAACAGGTGCCGCTTTGTTGGCTTCTGAAGCATGTCTGCGTTCAGGTGTCGGTTTGCTGACTACACATCTGCCAAAATCCGCTATGCTGCCATTACAGATTTACCTGCCAGAGGCGATGATAAGTCCTGATAAGTCTGATAATTGCTTCTCGCAAGTGCCTGATTTGCAGCCGTATAATGCTGTGGGAGTTGGTCCTGGACTGGGAAAATCCAAAGAGACTGCCAACGCCTTAAAGCGTCTTATCCAGGAAGCGAAAGTGCCGATGGTTCTTGATGCCGATGCCTTGAATATCATTTCTGAAAACAAGACATGGCTGTCATTTTTACCAGAAAGGACTATCATCACACCGCATCCGAAGGAGTTTGAGCGTCTGTTTGGCAAGACCGACAACTCGCAGCACCGCCTTGAGCTTCAGCGTGAGATGTCGAAACAATACAATATCATCATTGTTTTGAAGGGCGCCAACACCTCCATTACGTTCCCGAATGGCAGCTGTTTCTTCAATTCGACAGGAAACCCTGGCATGGCGACAGCTGGCAGCGGCGATGTCCTAACAGGCATCATCTTGTCGCTCTTGGCTCAGCGTTATACTCCGGAAGAAGCAGCAATCATTGGTGTTTTCATGCATGGCAGGGCAGGAGATAAGGCAGCGGCGGAAAGAGGCATGGAGACGATGATCGCAAGGGATATTACTCATAGTTTAGAGTTTAGAGTAGTTTAATAGTTTAATAGTTTAAAGAGTCAGTAATGAAAAGAATAGTTTTAATAATTGCATTGTTGCTGGTTGTGGTTTATTCTTGCAACCGGAGTAATTATTCAAATCTGCAAAAGAACGATTACGTTGCGGAAACCGTTCCGGAAGCTGTAGCTGAAGATGTCACGGAGGCAGCTACAGAGGTCGTCACTGAGCCTCGTGAATATCATCTGAGTATCTTGATAGCTGGCGATTTCATGCAGCACGGACCGCAGATTACAGCGGCATTGCAGCCCGACAGCTCATATAACTACGACGAGTGTTTCGCGCGTGTGAAACCTGTTATTGAGGATGCCGACGTGGCGATTGGCAATCTCGAGGTGACACTCGGCGGCAAGCCGTATGCCGGGTATCCGCAGTTCAGGGCTCCTGATGAATATCTGCAAGCCATTGTGGATGCCGGAATCGACATAATCCTTACTGCTAACAACCATTGTCTTGACAGCGGAAAGCATGGCCTTGAACGCACGATAATGATGATGGACTCGGTGGGCGTTCCGCATATCGGCACATACGTTGATGAGTTTGAGCGTGAGGATAATTATCCTTATATTTTGGAACATAACGGGATACGTGTGGCGATACTTAATTTCACATACGGCACCAACGGCCTTGTTGTCGAGGAACCAAATATTGTGAATATGATGGATACGGCAATAATAGCAGAGGATTTGATTACAGCTAAAGAAGTGAATCCTGATGTGATTATTGCAATACCACATTGGGGCATCGAATATCAGTCCTTGCCTTCGAAAGAACAGCGTCGGATGGCTGATTGGCTGATTGAAAATGGTGTTGATCACGTTATCGGGGGGCATCCGCATGTGGCACAGCCGATGGAGTTACTCAACGACGGAAAGAATTTTGTGGCATATTCATTGGGCAATGTCATCAGCAACCAGTCGAAGCCAAACACCTACGGAGGCTATATGGTGCGCCTCGATTTTGTCAAAAACGACTCGTTGACGATGCTGACTGACTGCGCCTACATCCCATATTGGGTGAGTCGTCCTCACGACAACAACTTCAAGCATAATTATCGTATCTTGTCTTTGGATGAGCCTGATTCATTGCTGACAAACCAAGAAAGACAGCTGCGCGACACGATAAGCGAATCCATGCGCACATTGTTTAAACAGCACAATGTCGGTGATATCAAGGAAATAGGGTTTTAAACCTGTTTAGTCTAACTTGTCGATATTAGAGTCGTCTTCAATCCTCAGATTGTCGATGATAAACTTCTGACGCTGGTCGGTGTTCTTTCCCATGTAATACTTCAAAAGCTCAGGAATCGTCATGTCGTGGCGCAGGATGATAGGCTCGAGACGCATATTAGGTCCGATGAAATAGCTGAACTCGTCTGGTGAGATCTCGCCGAGACCTTTGAATCGTGTTATTTCAGGATGAGCGCCGAGTGACTTGATGGCGTCGACACGTTCCTCGTCGGTGTAGCAATATCTCGTCTCTTTCTTGTTTCTCACGCGGAACAACGGGGTCTGCAAGATGTAGAGGTGTCCGCCGCGCACCACGTCTGGGTAGAACTGCAGGAAGAATGTGAGCATCAGCAGACGGATGTGCATGCCGTCGACATCGGCATCGGTGGCGATGACGATGTTGTTGTATCTAAGATTTTCAATTGATTCGTCGATGTTTAAAGCTGCCTGCAAGAGGTTGAACTCCTCGTTTTCGTAAACGATTTTCTTTGTCAAGCCATAGCAGTTGAGCGGCTTGCCGCGGAGGCTGAACACGGCCTGTGTCTGTGCGTCGCGGCTCTTGGTGATGCTGCCCGATGCTGAGTCGCCCTCGGTGATGAACAGCGTCGACTCGAGACGTTTCTCCTGGTTGGTGTTGTAGTGTATGCGGCAGTCGCGGAGCTTGCGGTTGTTGAGGCTGACTTTCTTAGCGCTTTCACGGGCAAGTTTCTTGATGTTGGCCATGCCTTTGCGCTCCTTCTCGTTCTGGATGATCTTGCGCATCAGGTTTTCAGCCACATCGCTGTTCATGTGCAGGAACTTGTCGAAATGCCTCTTGATGATATCAGTGATGTAAGCCCTGATGGTCGTCTCGCTGTCTTTGTCCATGTAGTTCGACGAGAACTTTGTCTTGGTTTGGCCTTCAAACTCAGGGTTGTCGACCTTTATTGACAATGCCGCGATGAACGAGCTGCGGATGTCGGATGTCTCGTATTCTTTGTTATAGAATTCTCTGATGGTCTTGGCGATAGCCTCACGGAACACGTTGAGATGTGTGCCTCCGAGAGGGTTATACTGGCCGTTGGCGAACGAGAAATACTCCTCGTTGGAAGTCACATTGGAATGTGTGAATGCGCATTCGAAGTCACCTTCCTTGATGTGAATGATAGGGTAGGCGCAGGTGTCGAGCTTGCCTATCTTACGTGTCAGCAGGTCGAGGAGGCCGTTCTTTGCCTGGTATTTCTGACCGTTGAGAATCAATGACAGTCCGCTGTTGAGGAATGCGTAGTTCCATATCATCTCGTCGACGTATTCCATAAGGAAATGGTAGTTTCCGAACAGCTCAGCATCCGGCACGAAGGTGATGTCGGTGCCGTTTTTCTGGTCTGTCGGGATGATGTCGGTCTCAGACAACAACTCGCCTTTTGAGAACTCCACTATTTTCGTCATTCCGTCGCGGAATGCCTGTGCTCGGAAGTATGATGACGCTGCGTTGGTGGCTTTTGCGCCCACGCCGTTCAAGCCCACGGCTTTCTTGAAAGCGCCGGTGTTATATTTTCCGCCGGTGTTCATCTGGCCCATACAGTCTTTGAGAGAGGCGAGAGGAATGCCTCGTCCGTAGTCGCGCACGTGCACCTTGCCGTCGTTGATGTCTATCTCAATGACCTTTCCGGCGCCCATGTTAAACTCGTCGATGCTGTTGTCGACGATCTCCTTCAGCAGGATGTATATGCCGTCGTCATGTGCCGAGCCGTCGCCCGCCTTGCCGATGTACATGCCAAGACGTTTACGGATGTGCTCGTTCCACGAGAGATGCTGAATCGCCTCGTCGGTGTAATCGACCGGATTTACGTTCGTGGTAAAATCTAACTCGTTGTCTTCCAATACGTTATCGTCAATAATTTCTTCCGCCATGTTCTCAAAAATTTCTAGTTTGCAAAAATAGCATTTTTTTTGAGTCTTTAGACATTAGTCTTTAGTTTTTAGTCATTTTTTTTAACTAAAGTCTAAAGACTAAAGACTAACGACTAAAAATTTTGTAATTTTGCACGATTTTTTGAGCAGAAAATGGAAAAGATAACATCAAATAAAAAGATATTCGGCACAATCTGCGGCATTTTGGCGGCGGTGTTTTATGGCACTAACCCTCTGGGTGCGTTGAAGCTCTACGAGCAGGGCATGAACACCAACTCAGTGCTTTTCAGCCGTTTCAGCATGGCGTGGATTATCATCTCTATCATATTGATTATCAAGAAGGAAAACCTGAAGGTGACGAAGAGGGAGTTTGGCACTTTGACGGCTCTCGGACTGCTTTTCACGGCTTCTTCGATGACGCTTTATTTCAGCTTCAAATACATCGCGGCGGGTGTGGCTTCGACGCTTCTGTTCACTTATCCTATCATGACTGCGGTGATAATGGGCTTGTTTTTCAAGGAGAAAGCAGGTTTTAAGACGATAATAGCGATAGTTTTGTCATTGGTTGGCGTTTTGCTGCTTTATTGGAGCGATGCAGGCGGCGCCTTGGACACTCTCGGCGTGATTTTAGTACTTGTTTCAGCCCTGACTTATGCAATTTACATTATTGTTGTAAACCGCTGCCCGCTTGAGATGTCGTCGTTTAAGATAAACTTCTACGTGGTGCTATATTGTGCCATCGGGATGGCGGTGTTTGCATGGCTTACAGGACAGCCTTTGCGACTTCCTCACAATGCCGTTAGCTGGTTTTATTCTGTTTGGCTGGCGGTTGTTCCTGCCACTTTGTCACTTGTTTTGATGGTCTATGCCTCGAAATATGTGGGAGCGACTCCTACTGCGATTCTCGGAGCCTTGGAGCCATTGACAGCGGTTTTAATCGGAATATTTGTCTTTAACGAGCCATTCGGCATTCGTCTTGCAATTGGTATCGTATTGATTCTCAGCGCAGTGGTGATTACTGCATATCAGCCGAAAGGGAAGTAATCTGGTTTATCATTTCAACAAGTGTGAGTTTAAGATTACCTGTGTTGTCAAACATATCACGGTATCTTTGAATTCGTTTGTAGTGCTGATGATAATTCTTACCAGTGACAGCAGCAATATGTTTGTCGTCTAAACCTAATAGATACAGGCTGAAAATGATCTTATCGTCATATTTCAGTTTAGGATATTTTGTCATAATCTGTTGCAGAGTACCGTCCAGATTGCGGTCGCACACTTCCACAATGTGCCGGCGCGTTTCTTCATCAATAACCAGTTCCGGGTAGCTGCAGTCTGTTTTTACGGGGATGTTTTGCATCGCTCCTACGTTTCGGCAAGTCTCGTCCTGCATTATGATACTAAGGCGTTCTTCAAATATAATTGGTTCCCTTTTGATGCCTGCTTTCATTTTTGTAATGTCGTCGTGCATCAACTTCATCTTCTTTTTCATAATATCCGACTCCCGATGTGCGCTTTTTATCTTGCCTTGAAGCACTCCAATGAACCAGTTTTTTTCACCTATTTCTTTTTTATGTCTTTTCCTTGTAATTATCGTTATTACTTCTAATACCAAGAAACCTGTTGCGGCTAAACAGATAATGATTATTATTGCTGTTATCCAAGCTCTTCGTTTTGCTTTGAGGTGCTTTTCAGCATAATATTGATCGTATAGAGTGGTTAGTTCTGTTGATATTGGCGATATAGATATTTCATCCAAAGATTCCTCAGCTAAATATGGAGCATAATAATTGGCTGTTTCTGTGTCTCCTGTTATTTTACATATTTCGATTATGCGGCTTGCACAACCAATCATGGTGTTTCTGTCTCTTGGAAAAGCTTTTTCATAAAAGAACAACGCATAGCTAAAATTTTTATCTTTAAAGTACATTTCAGCCAATACATAATAGAATGTCATTATTTCTTTGTCAGTTTCCGCTTCTTCTATTATGTTATCCATTATATCATAAGCAAGAGCTTTTTCTCCATTATCAAACAAGTATGTTGCTCGCAAACTGTTTATATCACGAATGGATGCAGCATTAATTGGTACTTCGTTTATTAAAGAATCAGCAATATTCAGATAATAGAGTGTCGTTTCAGTATTTTGCTTTTCATGATAAAAAGTACCTGCAATTAGTTTAATATTTGTGATAGTAGATTGATAATCATTGCATGCAATAAATAAGTCATTTGCATTATTAAGATAAAACAATGATATGTCTGTTGAATTAAAACTATAATATAACCAAGCCAGTCTGTTGTATGTCAACGCCTTAAAATGTTTGATGTCTTTTCTGTCATTGTTTTCGACATCGATGTTATCAAGGGTTTTTAGTGAGTTGTAATATTCGGAGCAAGCTTCCAATTTTAATTCTTTTTCCTCGAGAGCCACACCTCGATAGTAGTGTGCACGCGCTTGTTGTAAAAGGATATCTGTGTTTGTTGAATGTTGTTGTGATAGACTATCGTAAAACAGGACTGCTTCAATGACGGCAGAATCGTTGGTTTGCTGATAGTTGTTTTTGTAAAGTGCTTCGGCTACAAGAATCTGGTATTCAAAATGGTCGTTTTTTGTCATTTTATCATCATCGAGTGTGTCGGCAAGCTTGATAATCATATCAAGAGCTATGTCAGGATGTGCTGTCATGGTGTCGTTTATTGGTTTTAGCACATTTTTATGGAATGGAGCTACATCCGATGAGAATAAATCATAGTTTCTACAGCTTTGCAAAAATGTAAGCAAAGTGACAACAATGGCTGTAATGATAAATGTTTTCAACTTCACCACGCAAATATATTGAACTTTTTTCAATCTTCGACGCCGATTTTGATATTTTTAAGTTTTTGACAATCAACTGAATAAGCTAAAAACAGGTAAAAATCGTAAAAATAAAAATTGAAAAGTTGAAAAATTTTACTATATTTTTGTCATCGGAATTCCAAAAAATGAAATGAAATTGATGTTTAACTTAAAGTTTTTTACTTAAATATTGGATGAAGGATTTACTTTGACTGCAGGGAACACATTTTCAGCTAGAATAATACAGCATGGAACAGAAAATCCGGAGGTATCACCGTTGTATATAGGCAATTATATTCATGAACACACAAAATAATTATTATGAAAAAATTATTATTAACCATTATCGCAGTTTTTGTTTCGACAATTGTATTTGCACAACAGCCTGAAACAGTTTTGCAACCAGTGGAAATTATTACAGAAACCACCGAATCGAGTTATTATCCTGAGATCAGTCATTTTGAATACGACAATAGTGGAGCTCTTATCGGTTATACAATGTATCAAGAATATATAGGCGCCCCATGGGTCAGCAATGCGGATACTCTTATGTTTCAATATGACAACCAAAACAACATGGTCAATTGCGACTATAAACGACAACGCCCTCATTGGCAATTCGGCTCCTTTTGGAAAATGTATGAGTATTTGTATAACGACAACAACCAATTGGAAGAGGTTGATTCATATCGTTATTACCAACATGCCCCATACATTTTCGAACGTTTTGTATTGGCATATGACGGGCAGGACCGTATTGTCGCAGATACATTCTATGAAAAAGAAGAGTTTTGGTATGAAGATATGTTTCCCACACAAATAAGAAACTATACTTACCAAGAGAACAAGAAGGTAACCATACGTGAGAATTTCAACCTGGATGGCACTCCCAAATATAAATATAGAATAACCCAAACCGATACACCTGAAGGAATAACACAAAATGTCAAATGGGAAAGATACAACTACACCAGCAATATATATGTCAATAAAGCACTGTTCAATTACATATATACCGACAATAGACTTGCATCTGTTGAAATCGATGCGTGGGATAATGAAAACAAATGGGTAAACGACAGGAGGTCGGTTTACACCCGCGACGCTAACGGACGAATTATTCTCAGCGATAATCAACTGTGGGATGGAAATAGTTTTGCCAACTACACTAGGGCTGTGTATGAGCTGAATGAGTCGGGATATCCAACATCTATACAATTTGAAGACTATTCAGCCGAAAATAATGCATGGATCCCGGGAGACGCATTGTTAGACTATTTATTTTATGACTATGTAGATTATGATATCCCGAATATTCAATATTTCAGACATATTGACTCTATTTTCCCACAACAGCACTTAAAGTTCATAAACGATCATTGTTTAATTGGACTTGGAACAAGATTTGACATTAGCTACGTTGAAACCCCCAATCCGCATTACGCTGTTGACGAGAAAGAAGATATAAAAGCGAAAATCTATCCTAACCCGACAAACGACTTCGTCAATATTTCGGGAGAAAACATTGTAAACGTGGAAGTCGTCAACATCATGGGACAAACGCTCATTTCGGAGAAATGCGATGCCGACGAAGCTAAAATCGACATATCAAACCTTGCTTCAGGTGTTTATTTTGTTAAAGTCAGAATAAAAGACGGAAAGGAGTTCTCGGAGAAAATCGTGAAAGAATAATAATATGATGGCGGCAGCCTTAATGCCGTTAAAGCCATTAATGCCATTAAGGGTGTTTATGCCGCCGCCACTCGGAATGATAACCGAATTTGACGGATGATTAAAAAATATTTAATATCTTTGCAAAAAAATAATATTCATATGAAAAAGCTATTATTCCTCTTAATGAGCTTGATTATCGCCATATCCGGCATGGCACAAAACTATTTTGAGAAAATTATACCATCCGAAGACGGGGTAATTCGACATGGAAAGTTTGTGGTTGAAACCCATAATAATGGATTCATTGTGGCTGCTACAACTATATTATATCATCATCAAAATGATTTTCTGTTAAGTATTGACAAGAACGGTGAAATAACAAAGAGCCTTGTCATGCAGATAGACGGGAAAAATCTGAAATATTGTGGTGTGTTCAAACACCCTGAACATAATAACGAATATCTTGCAATAGCAGTTCTTACCGATAACAATTATAACAACTACATTCAAAATACAATTGCGTTTCTACGAATAGACGAGAACCTAAACATATTAGGACAGGATACATGGTGTCTTGGTGATGAATACACTCAACTTGCCTGCTTTCAATATACAGATTTTCCACTGTTTATATTAAATGATGACGGCACATTGGAAATGGCTGCACATTTCAGAAGAAGTGACACGTCGTATGGATACCTGTTTGCACAACTGACACCTTATGGTAAACCCGTAGAAATTCATGAAGACTATACACTTCATCATAACGGGAATTGGCTTCTCGAATTTTTCGTGAGAAACAAAACCGAAAAGAGTTATGGTGTTATAATACACGATGATCCTGAGAACAGTTATGATGCAGGAGAATATTACTATTGCCTTGATTCGGTATTTAATTTCACTAAGAACAAGTTTATTACAAGTTTGTATTTGCGTACAGTTCCAGAGAATTCGCAATTCCCCGATTCAACTTATATTTATGCCGGAAACAACCACGGCTCGGCCGAATATTACAATGACACTTTGTTTCTTGTAACGAACCAAGGTGCATATTTTACTGGAAGTCAAATACATGAAATGAATTTCATAGCGATATTAAATGACAGTCTTGATGTTAAAGACGTTAAGTTTTGGGATGTTGATCATATCAAGTCGAATAGTGCCCAGACTAAGGCTATAAGTGTTAAAGACAACTATATATATCATTGCGGTATTAATGGACTCAAACGTGAACATAATATCAATTCACTTAAAGATGAGACAACAATAGTAATAAGCAAGTTTGATAATGATTTGAGACTGAAATGGAGAAGATATTATAATTCGCCTGGTCAAAGTTATGATATTCAATCAATCAAGGCGACAGAAGACGGCGGCTGCATCATAGTCGGTGTCAATGCTTCTATTGAGACATGGAATATTCCCAATATTTATAT
>Ga0265301_10004028_pt1 | contig 15041 bp, 16 predicted proteins | sample AusTroGonzalo_MG_2_FD_193488 | JGI IMG/M metagenome (GOLD analysis project Ga0265301, IMG submission 193488) | Bovine rumen microbial communities from tropical cattle in Woodstock, Queensland, Australia - Gonzalo_04 | ecosystem: Host-associated > Mammals > Digestive system > Stomach > Rumen ...
CGTATTCCGCGGCGTGCATTTCGCCGTAGCGGTCATACAGGTCCCGCACCAGTTCGCTGAGCTTCTTTCCGCTCACGCTCAGCATCTCCACCAGCAGGCTCGCGGCGTACAGGCCGTCCTTGCCGGCGATGTGCCCGCGCACCGTCAGGCCGCCGGAGGACTCGCCGCCGATCAGCGCCTCGTGCTCCTCCATGGCCGCGGAAATATGCTTGAAGCCTACCGGCACCTCCACGCACTCTTCGCCGTGCGCCTCCGCGATCCGGTCCAGCAGGTGGGTGGTCGCGATGTTCCGCACCGCCGGCCCCTTCCAGCCCTTGTGCTCCAGCAGGTACAGGTATAAAAGCGCCAGGGTCTCGTTCGCGGTGATATAGTTTCCCTTTTCGTCGATGATGCCCAGCCGGTCGGCGTCGCCGTCCGTGGCGATGCCCACGTCCGCCCGGTGTTCCTTCACCGCGTACTGCAAATCCACCAGCGTGTCCGGGTTCGGCGCCGGCAGGTGCCGGCCGAAAAACGCGTCATGCCGGTCGTTGATCACGTCCACGTCGCACCGGGAGGTGTACAGGATCGTCTGCAGGCCGCTCAGGCTCACGCCGAACATCGGGTCCAGCACGATGCGCAGCCGGCGCTTCCGGATCGCGTCGGTGTTGACCTGTTTCAGGATGGAGTCCAGGTAGGCGTCCCGCGGATCGATGATCCGGATCATGCCCGCCTCTTTGGCCTCCTCAAAACCCATTTCCCGGATCTCTTCCTCCGAAAGGCTGTTGGCGGATTCCTGGATCGCCTCCGTCACCTCCTGCGCGGCGTCCCGCCCGCCCGCGGTGAACAGCTTGATCCCGTTCCACACCGCCGGGTTATGGCTCGCCGTCACCATCGCGCCGTAGGGCAGCTTCCGCTCCTTCACGGTGAACATGATCTGGGGCGTCGGGCAGCTCATGTTGACAAAGAACACCCGGATCCCCTCGCCCGCCAGCACTTCGCAGAACCAGACCAGCGCTTCCTTGCTCAAAAACCGCCTGTCATACCCGACGCAGATGCCTTCCTCCGCGCAGCCTTCCGCCTGCATGCGCCGGGCCAGCGCCGCCGCCACCCGGCGGATATTGGCCCTGGTGAATCCGTCCCCGATCACTGCCCGCCAGCCGCCTGTTCCGAACTGTATCATATGCCTTCCTCCGTCCTGATGCGCCGGATCATCTCCCGGATCCGCCCTTCGTTTTCCTCCATCTCCCGGACCAGGGCGATCTGCGTCCGGGCCCGGTCCAGGTTATGGTCCGGCCTTTCCGTATGATAATAGATATCCCCTTCCAGGTAATCCGCCAGGAAGCGCGTGCCGCACTCCAGGGTCATCAGCCGGGCGCCCTCGTGCAGCGTTTCCAGCTCCGTTTCCGTCAGGTCCTTTCCGCAGGCGCTCAGGAACCCTTCCGTAAAGGCCGCGTACAGCTTCAGGTCCAGGTGCATCCGTGACGTGTCCGGCTCATCCTCCGCCGCCGTGGTGGCGCCGAAGCGGATCGCGTCCCCGAAATCGTTTCCCGCCAGCCCCGGCATCACCGTGTCCAGGTCCAGGATGCACAGCGGCTGCCGGGTCTTTGCGTCCAGCATCACGTTGTTCAGCTTCGTGTCGTTGTGCGTCACCCGGGTGGGCAGCTTTCCTTCCCGCTGCATCTCCACCATCCGGCCGGCGGTTCCTTCCCGCTCCAGGTAAAAGCGGATCTCCTCCCGCACGCCGGATGCCCGGCCCGCCCGGTCCTCCCGGACGGCCCTGTGCAGCGCCCGGTACCGGGCCGGGGTGTCATGGAACCCCGGGATCACTTCCGCCAGCCGCCGCGCCGGGAAATCCGCCATCTGCTGCTGGAAGCGCCCGAAGGCCAGGCCGCTGAGCCGGAAATCCTCCGGCGTTTCCGCCCGGTCCAGGCAGATGCCGCCGCTGACAAACTCATACATGCGCCACAGCTCATTCCCGGGCTTTTTGATATACCGGTCCCCGTTTGCCGCCGCCACCAGCGTCAGCACGTGCCCCGGCGCCGGGTCCTTTTTCCGCAGGTGCTCCGTCACCAGGATAATGTTCCGCATCAGGCCGTCGGCGTCCGGAAACGCGGCCGTGTTTACCTTCTGCAGGATATAGCGGTGCCCCCGGTCGGTCTCCGCCAGCCAGGTGCTGTTGATATGCCCCGATCCGTGCGGAACGCAGCTGACCGGCGTTCCTTCCGTCCGGAACAGGAAAACTTCCTCTTGCATGCTTCCTTCCCCCTTCTCCGGAAAAACCCCGGCGGCTCCCCCGTCAAACCGGCTGTCAGGCGGAGTCCCGCGGCACCAGCTCCGAGGGGAGGATAATCCGCTTGGGCAGTGATTTGTCCCCCCGGATCCTTTCCGCCAGCACCTTCGCGCAGGTTTTCCCCAGCTCCTCCACCGGCACGTGGATCGTGGTCAGGGGCGGGTTGGCGTACTGGCTCATCTCAATATCCGTCATCCCGATCACCGCCACCTGCTCCGGCACGCGGATGCCCAGCTGGTACATCGCCCGCAGGGCCGCCATGGCCATCAGGTCGCTGGAGGCGTAAATCGCCCGGGGCAGCCCCGGCCCCTCCGCCGCGGCCGTAATCTGCTCCATGCATACCCGGTCGTCCCACCGGCAGTCGAAAATCCATTCCGGCCGGATCTCCAGCCCCAGCTCCGCCATGGTCTCCAGGTAGCTCCGGTACCGGCGGGAGCGCCGCATGGGCTGGTGGGTCGTGCCGCCGCCGATGAACCCGATCTCCCGGTATCCCTTCTGATATAGATACTCCACCGCCATCCGGCTGACCCGGAAATGGTCGTATTCAATGTTGTCGATCGGCATATGCCCGGTGTCGATCCCCACGATGTTCGGGATCCTGGCGCGCAGCCGGCTGAAAAGGGATTCCTCCAGCGGGCGCATCATCACCAGGCCGTCCAGCCCCGCCTCCAGCACCCGGCTTAAGATCTCCGGATCGTCCAGCTCCTGCTCCGTGTGGATCAGGGACACCACCCCGCCCTGCCGCTCCGTTTCCTCCTCGATGCCGCTGAGGATGGACAGGTAGTACGGATCCCGGTATTTGCCCCGGGTGGTCGCCAGCAGGCAGCCGACGGTGAACCGCGGGTCCCTGGCCGCCTGGCAGGATTTGTCGCTTTTTTTGATCAGCGGCGTGTAGCCCAGTTTCGTAACCGCACGCAACACGTTCTGTTTTGTTTCGTCAGTGATTTTATAGGTCTGGTTGTTGTTCAGCACCCGGGATACCGTCGCGGGGGATACGCCCGCCAGCTCCGCAACATCACGTATATTCGCCATTCCGTGTTCTCCTTCCGCCTCAAGGCGGCACCCGTTTCTTTCTGTGTTTATCATAATAGGAAACCAATATCCCTGTCAATATGTAACGAAACAAAAAGGGGGAATTTGTGAAAAATCTTTCCCAAAACGGGTTGACACGTTGTGCGACATATGCTATTGTTTAGTAAACAAACAGCAGAAAAGGGGACAGCGTGAGATGAATCTGATTCTGATCGGCGCGGGTTCGCGGGGCAGCATCTATGCCCGGTATGCCTTTGAGCAGGGGCACGCTATCGTGGCCCTGGCGGAAAAGGATGACGCCCGGCGGGAAACGGCCCGGCTCGCGCTTCACGTTCCGGAGGAGGCCAGTTTCCGCACCGCCGAGGAGCTGCTCAGCCGCCCGCGCATGGCGGACGCGGCCATCATCGCCACCATGGACCGGGATCATTATCACCAGGCTATCGCCGCCATGAACCTCGGCTATGACCTCCTGCTGGAAAAGCCGATCTCCCCTGACCCGGCGGAAACGCTGGATATCGCCGACACCGCCCTGCGGCTCGGGCGCCGTGTGGTGGTCTGCCACGTGCTGCGCTACACGCCCTTCTTCCGGCAGCTCAAGGAAATCCTCGACAGCGGCGAACTCGGCAGAATCATTGCCATCGAGCATACGGAAAATATCGGAAACTACCATATCGCCCACAGCTTTGTCCGGGGCAACTGGCGCAATGAGAAACTGTCCAGTCCCATCATCCTGCAGAAGAGCTGCCATGACCTGGACCTGCTGCTCTGGCTGGCCGGAAAGAGCGTGCGGCGCATCTTCTCCGCCGGCAGCCTTTCCTTCTTTAAGGAGGAAAACGCGCCCGCCGGCAGCGCCGCCCGCTGCCTGGACTGCCCGGTCTCGGAAACCTGCCGCTTTGACGGCCGCAAGGTCTACCTCCCGGTCATCGGGGAGTGGCCCGCCCGGGTGCTGACTGAGGACCAGACCGAATCCGGCATCCTGGAGGCGCTCCGCACGGGCCCCTACGGCCGCTGCGTCTTCCGCTGCGACAATGATGTCTGCGACCACCAGAGCGTCACCCTGGAATATGAGGACGGCGCCACCGCGGCCTTCACCCTCTGCGGCATGACGGACCGGATGCACCGCACGATCCATATCATGTGCGAGCACGGCGAAATCCACGGCGATGACGATCCCGGCGAAATCCTGATCACCCGCTTCCGCTCCGGCGTCACGGAAAACGCGGTGCAGCGGCGGATCCTGATCGGGCAGGTGCAGGGCGCCCACAGCGGCGGGGATATCGGCCTGGTGAACGCTTTCCTGGCCGGCGCGAAGGACGGAACCGTCGCCCTGTCGGATATCTCCCGCTCCGTGGAAAGCCACCTGCTCGCCTTCGCGGCGGAAGAGTCCCGCAAAACCGGGCGGGCCGTGGATATGGCCGCCTGGGTGGAAAAGCTCCGGAACCACTGAATCTTGCCGGCGGCAAGCCGGATAAGAATAAAAAGGAGGAAGAAAAAAATGAAGAACCTGGTCAAACTGCTGGCAATGCTGCTGGCCCTGTCCCTGGTCATCGGCCTGGCGGGAACCGCCTGCGCCGAAAACATCGAGATCCACTATGCCTTCTGGCACGGCGCCCTCGAGGATTTCTACAAAGAGTGCAAGGCTGACTTTGAAGCCGCCCACCCCGGCGTAACCATCGTCCTGGAGCCCACCTCCTGGGATGAGTACTGGACCAAGCTGGAAGCGGCCGCCACCGGCGGAAGCATCGCGGACGTGTTCCATATGAACGGCGTGAACATCAAGAAGTATGCCGACGGCGGCGTCCTGCTGCCCCTGGATGAATATATCGCTTCTTCCGATGTGGACCTGAAGAACTATCCCGCCGCCATGAATGAAATGTACAACTACGACGGCAAACAGTACGGCATCCCCATGGACTTCGACACCATCGGCCTGTGGTACAACAAGACCCTCTTCGACAAGGCCGGCATCGCCTATCCCACCTCCGAGTGGACCTGGGATGACCTGGTTGCCGCCGCCGCCGCCATCAACGCCCTGGGCGATGATATCTACGGCATCGCCGCCAACTATGAGGAGCAGCAGGGTTTCTACAACACCGTTTACGCCTGCGGCGGCTGGTTCGTCGACGGCGATAAGTACGGCTTCAACGAGGAAGGCACCCGCGCCGGCATCCAGTGCTGGGTTGACCTGATGAAAGCGGGCGTGTCCCCCTCCGAAAAGTCCCTGGAAGAGAATCCCGCCTACCTGCAGTTCATGGCCGGCAAGCTGGGCATGGTCTTCTCCGGCGACTGGGTCGTGGCGGAATATGTTTCTCCCGATTCTGCCGTCAAGGATGTCATCGACGTGGCTGAGCTGCCCCTGATGCCCAACGGCAAGCGCGCTTCCGTCATCCACGGCAAGGCGAACTGCGTCTCCGTCACTTCCGCCCATCCGGAAGAAGCCTGGGCCTGGGTCGCTTACCTGGCCGGCGCCGAAGCCAATGCGAAGCTGGGACCGATGGGCGTCACCATCCCGTCCTACCTCGCCTACACCGATATGTTCTTCGAAGCGTATCCCCAGTACAACATGAAGATCTATTCCAAGGCCGCCGCGGAATACTCCTATGTGTATCCCTCCGCCCTGAATCCGGAATGGAGCACCATCATGTGGGAAGAGCTGGTCAAAGCCTTCAACCTGGATATCACCGTGGATGAAGCCTGCGGCAATATCATGAGCCGCCTGGGCCAGTAACGGGCCCCGCAAAGCTCACCTGATCCCTGGTTAAACACACCGGCCCGGTCCGGGACACCTTCTGCCCCGGACCGGGCTGTTCCTGATAAGGAGGCGCAGACATGACTGTCAGAACGCGCATCACCCGCCAGAAGCGGATCGACTGGTGCTGGGGCTACGGCATGATCCTGCCGCTGCTTGCCGGCCTGGGCGTTTTCTATTTCTACCCGGTGTTCAAGGTCTTCCGGGACAGCCTGTACAATGTCGGCGCCTTTAACCGTTCCACCTGGGCCGGCCTGGGCAACTATGTGAAAATGTTCAACGACCAGGTCATGTGGCGCTCCCTGGGCAACACCATGATGTACGCGGTGATCATCATCCCGCTGACCGTCATCCTCGCCCTGGTCCTCGCCGCCCTGCTGAACACAAAAATCAAGGGCCGGGATGTGTTCCGGGTCATCTACTTCATCCCCACCGTCACCATGGCCGCGGCCATCGCCATGGTCTGGCGCTGGATCTTCAACGGGGATTTCGGCATCCTGAACCACCTGGTCAAACTTTTCGGCGGCCAGCCGCAGTACTGGCTCTCGGACGAGAGCACGGCGCTGCTGTGTATCAGCATCGTTTCCGTCTGGATGGGGGTCGGCTACAACATGATCATCCTCCTGGCGGGCATCCAGGGCATCTCCTCCGCCTATTACGAGGCCGCGGAGCTGGAAGGCGCCGGCAAGATCCGCCAGTTTTTCAGCATCACGATCCCCCTGGTCTCCCCCACCATCTTCTTTGTCATGATCACCACCGTCATCTCCACCCTCCAGATCTTTGACGTCATCTATATGATGATCCCCACCAAGAGCCTGGCCATGTCCTATGTCCAGTCCGTGGTCATGTATTTCTACCGCAACGCCTTCGAGCTCTCCGCAAAGGGCTATGCCAGCGCCATCGCGGTGCTGCTCTTCGTGATCATTATGCTGCTGACGCTCTTCCAGATGCGCCTGCAGAAGCGCTGGGTCCACTACGACTGAGGGGAAGGAGGAGAAGAATATGGAAAACAGGCTTACCCGTTCCCGCCCCGGCCGGCGCATTGATCCCGGCAAAGGCGTTGTTTACGCCGTGCTGATCCTCGGCTGCGCCATCACCCTCGCGCCCTTCATCTGGATGTTCCTCACCTCGATGAAAACCCAGGTGGAGGCGGTCTCCATTCCCCCGTCCATCCTTCCGCGCCGCTGGAACCTGGACGCCTATACCACCCTGCCCGATAAACTGCCCTTCTTCCGGATGTACTGGAACACGATCCTGACCTCCCTGATCATCGTGGCCGGCCAGCTCCTCCTCTGTTCCGTCGCGGGCTACGCCTTCGGGCGCATCCGTTTCCCGGGCCGGGGCTTCCTGTTCATCCTCACCCTGTCCGTGCTGATGATCCCCAGTTCCTTCCTGATCCTGCCCCAGTACCTGATCATCCAGCGGATGGGCCTTTTGAATACCCTGCACGCCATTTACCTGCCCAATCTCTTCAGCGCCTTCGGCACCTTCCTCATGCGCCAGTTCTTCATGAGCATCCCGCAGGAGCTGGAGGACGCCGCCCGCATCGACGGCTGCGGCCACGGCCGCATCTACCTGCGGATCATGCTGCCGCTGATCAAGCCGGGCCTGGTCTCCCTGGGCGTGCTGACCCTGCGCTTTGCCTGGAACAACCTCATGTGGCCCATGATCGTCAACACGGAAAAGGCCAAAATGACCCTTTCCGCCGGCCTCAGCTACCTCCAGGGCCAGTATATCACCGACTACCCGAGCATCATGGCCGGCGCCCTCCTGGCAACCATTCCCCTGATCATCGTCTATGCCATCTTCCAGCGCCAGTTCATCGAAGGCATCGCCCTCACCGGCATCAAATAAACCCTTTGCGTTCCCACGCAACAAATCCCGCGCCTTTCAGCAGTGCGGGATCTTTTACATCTTTTTTTCGCTTTCGCTTCACTACTTGACATTTTTCAAGTAGCTTGAAACGAAGGGACTGTCTTCGTTTCACACCCCGCAAAACCGGGCATGTCTTCGTTTGGCCGACTTTTTATTCAATATGTCATACAGGAGAAGGATTGCCGAGGTGAAACGGCGGGGAAACACAGACAGGCATTTTTGTGTTTTTATTTTGTCTTTGAAGCATGATATACATATGAAACCATAAATTCCGATCTCATAACATACCTCAGCGTCAGTTCATACTGCCCATTGGTCCATACGTACCTTTTCCAGTCATCCTTATCCGTTTTTTCTTCAGGTGAGCCATATAGCTTCTCAAGTTCTGCTTTCACTTTCAAAAACGAAGGACTGGGATCATGGCCGTCATATCCTCCATCTGTATATGAATGGCCGACACCGGATAATTTCGAATTACTTATATACAGGAGGGAATTTTCTGTATACTTTCCGAATATCTCCCTGCTCTTAAAAAATATTGTACTGCCAAATTTCAAACTGTTGTCAGATATGAAGCCGTTATCACGCATCACTTTTACTGCTTCAGACTGTCCCATATCCGGACTCAGTCCATATGGGAATTTTAGGCTTTTGATCTTCAGCATAGGGTTAATAACAAAAATATAACCTGCAATTAAAGCAAGAATAACAACGAGCGAAATAATAATCCCTTTTTTTGTCTTTGTCTGCCCGGCCGCAAAAGATTTCTTTGCGGGAGCAGGATTTGCGCTTGGTTTTACTACTGTCCCGTTTAAAGTAACACGGACAGGAGATCCGCAATGAATACACACCGTAGCTTCACTTGAAATTTCACTGCCGCATTCAGGACATTTAACAGTGGCCATTATGCCTTATCCTCCGCATTACAATACTTTTTCATGCTGATCCTCATATCAGTCGCCTTTGACCGTAGATTAAGCCCCTGGCAGTGCCAGCTGCTCAGGGGCTCCAAAGGTATAAACCTTCCAACCTGCCACCCGCATAATCGGGATGGAGATTGGAGGGATTCAATCGGGCATCAGATTATTTTTGCTTTCCCCTTAAAAGGATGCTCTGTCGCATACTCTAACGCTTTTTCTCCGAATTTTCCGGGTGTCATAGCATCAAAGTGCTGTCGTTGCCACTTTGTATAATCCATTTGTTCCCGAATTATGACAGAAATAAAATGCTCTGCTTCTACCACTCCGAGAGCATCCGTAAGGCACTGCATTCCTCGGTTCATAACTTCAGTCGTACTTACAGTCATTCTTCTCCCTCCGTTTCCGTAACGAACTCAACCGGCGTCACCATTCTTATGCCATTAAATTTCTTTTTCAGCAGTCTGTAATCAGTAGAGATGAAATAGTCGCACCCGGCATAAACCGCTGAAGCAACATGGTATGCGTCCTTTTCTTTAGCGCCATTCTCCATCAGTTCTTTTACTATTGGTTCCAACTTCTTTTCTGCCTCGGGACTAACATACTCTGTCGCGTATTCTTCGATAAACTTTTCAATCGACTTCCTTCTCATTTCAAATGGATTCTTACTGATTTCATAGTCCACAATATAGGAACTGACTAATTCCAGTTTTTCTTCCTTAACCAGGTTTTGTATGTGTAATTTTGATTGAGTTTCCATAGCTACACTTAATTGATCCTGAGGATCATAAGGCCGGTTGTAGCTACACACATCCAAATAGACTTTCATCATGTCCCCCCTATCCAAGGTTCTTCCTTAAGGTGGAAACATCTTTTCTGCCACCGCAATCTTACCATACAAGCCGCTTCCAGTCAATGTTTACAAGGGTTTCGGAGAAACGAAGGGACCGAAACGAAGGGACGATTTTTTTCGTTTCACTGTTTCCGGGATCAGATCATGTCGTCTTCCTCATCCCGGGCATCCTCTTCCCCTTCCTCCGTGATCCCGTTCATCTCCTGTCCGCAACCTCAGTCGGCGCAGCTGGCTTTGCTGTCGCTTCAGCCATCTGCTTGCTTCGGTTGACTCGTTCGGGTCACTTTCGCTTTCAGCGAATGCCCCACCGGGGCACCGTTTCCCTCGCTCCCCGCAGCCTCAGTCGGCACAGCTGGCTTTGCTGTCGTTTCAGCCATCTGCTTGCTTCGGTTGACTCGTTCGGGTCACTTTCGCTTTCAGCGAATGCCCCACCGGGGCACCGTTTCCCTCGCTCCTCAGATCTTTAAATGACCCGAATGCAATCCTCCGCGTAATACCCGAAATTCCTGTCGTGAGAAAGCAAAACATACTTTTCTGATTTTGCCTGGGCAATCAGCATTCTGTCAAACGGATCGTAATTAGCCGGAACTGCGCCTGGCTTTGTCCTCAGACCGCGTATCTCCAGAACATGTTTTGCTTTTATATCCACCACAAGATATCCGGCCCGGCCGCAGTAATCAAGGATTTCTTCTTCATGATACGGGCAGAGATGAGGAGCCTTCTGATTCTTCACAGCAATCTCCCACAGCGAAACAGTGCTGACCATAACAGTATTCTCCGGGTCCATAATCAGCGCTTTTGCTTCATCTGTCAGCTGCGGGTCATTTGTCAGTGCCCAGATGATCACGTGCGTATCCAGCAGGATGTTCATAGAATTCCTCCATTGCCGGAAAAATCATCCTCGCAGGGAATACTGTTAAACTTGTCCAGGGAAGTGAGATATGGAACAGCACCTTCAGCCAGGCCAATACGTCCGGCGGTTTCATTTCTGTAAGGGACAATTTTAGCTACAGGTTTCCCGCCTCTGGATATAATAACAAACGGTTCTGTCCCGTTTTCCACTGACGTGACATATCTGGAAAGATTTGTTTTTGCTTCAAACATATTGACCGTTGTCATGTTGTTCCTCCCCTTTATGGACTTAGCTAACATGGCTAACACAATTTTACGGTATCCGTATCCAGTTTGTCAAGCATTCCGGCCGATGATTCAATAACAGAAACGACTTCACCAATAGAAAACTGATGGCCTGCATGACGATAAATCAGTCCGTCCGGCCCACCCAAATCTACACAAGCGGTGGATAAGGTGTCATCTGTTTCATCTGAAGAAGAAGGAATATAATCAACAACGCCGGTATCTTTTGACCGTTTTTAGACAGACGGTTCATACCAAGGGTATTTCTTCAACAATTCTTTTTCTTCTGCTGTAAATTCCTTCCCGCGTGCCCAACTTGCGCATGGAATATAGGAATCGTGACGCTTTTCTTTAGCAGCGTTCAGAACATCATGAATACTCTCCTGCAGGAATATCCTTTCCCACATTATATATTCCGGCGGAAAGTGTTCTGGTTTCAGCAGCAGCTGTGCTGCTTGATTCCATCAACAGAATTCCTGTAAAAAGAAAGCAAAGAATAAATGACAAGAATCTTTTCATGACAACATCCCCTTTGAACAATGATTTCATAACTATAAGCATTTTCTTACCTTGTGTGTTTTTCCGGTCGCAAACACATTCTCTCTTTATGCCTGATCAGCAAAATCTTTACACCCCCGGACATACACATCCAGGGGTGTAACAAATCAAGCATTCTTTTTACTTTTTATGAATCACATATATGAGTTTCTCGCTGCTCCACACGTCCAGCTGCACCTGGATCTCAAGTTCTTTCCAGTTCTTATCTACTTCGTATCCAATCTCGCCCTTCATCTTTTTGCCCGCAGCGACTTCGCCATCCAGTGTCCCTTCTGCAACCATAGCGGCGCCAAATGAGTATTCCGTAGTAAAACCGTCGCAATACGCATCGAAGCACATTAACGAGCTCATATTCACTTTCTCGCTTGAATTATTCTCAATCAGGAATTCCACCAAAACATATGTTTTTCCGGCTTCGGCTTCCATAAATGAGTCGCCTTTGGATTCCCGGTACCCGACCAGTGTAACGCTGACACCGTCCTTTGCAATCAGGGTCTTTCCGACATCATCTTCATCAGGATTCCTTTTCTCAGTATCAGCAGCCGGCGGTGCTTCTTCCTGCTGCTCAGGCATTGACCTGGAAGTATCTGAAACCTGAGCTCGGTCTATTTCCACCTTGGTGACTTTAACCTTGTTGTTTTTGCATTCAATCTTGCAGCTGACCGCAGTCTCAGAATTGACGGTCACTGCAATGGAGCCCTTATTGGACTTATCACCGTGCTCATAAAACCAGATGGTATGATCGCCATCACCGGCAGAGAAGCTGGCTGTAAAATTCACGCCATGCTCATATGTTCCGATTTTTTCATCATCGATAAACACATCAACATCATATTTGGAGAAAATCATGTTTTTTTCAAAATCGACCTTCAGTGTCACATTGTGTCCTCCGGCCAATGCTGTACTGATACAAAACAGGAAAGAGCACACCAAGGCAAGTGCGCAAATCAAGAATAACCTTTTTTTCATTGCTGAAACCTCCTTGTTTCGAACGATCACTTTTTATATATAACAAATACTAATTCTTCACTGCCCCAGACATCGAGCTTCACATGCACCTCAAGCTCTTTCCAGTTGCGACTGACTTCAAAACCCGCCTGGCCCCTCATCTTTTTCCCGGCAGCCACATCGCCGTCCAGCGTACCGGTCGCGTTCAGTGCCGCGGTAAAGGAATATTCACAGGAATAGCCATCGCAGTACGCATTGAAGCACAATATTGAACTCACACTGACATTCTTCCCTGAGTTGTTCTCAATCAGGAATTCAGGTAGGAGGAATACTTTCCCGGCATCCGCCTTTTTGTATCCCGATCCGGGGGTTTCCCTGCAGCTGACCAGCGTGACACTGACACCGTCTTTGGTGATCCTTGTCTTTCCGATATCATCCTTCTTGGAAGTCTTGACGGTAAAAGATGCGGAAACATTCGATCCGTCTGTCGCAGCCACCGTGATCGTCGTAGAACCGATCCCGACAGCATGGACCTTACCGTTACTGTCAATTTTCGCGACCGATGTGTCTGATGAGGAATAAGATAGGTCTTTGGTTGTGGCATCATCCGGGGAGATCTTGATTTCAGGCGTATAAGACTCCCCGACGCCGATTTCAACCGCCTTCTGCTTCAGCTGGATCGCCTTGACAGGCGTGATCACCTGCACCTTGCAGTCTTCGGAAATCTCCGTCCCGTCAGACAGGGTGCAGGAGAAAGTAATGACGGCGCTTCCGTTCCCAATTCCCTTGACGGTATTTCCCTGAACTGCCGCGACCGCTTTATCCGATGTTTCCGCAGTGATCTTGCCTGCCGTTACACCTTCAGCCAGGTCCTGGACAGTTGCCGTCACTTTTTCAGCCTTTCCCTTGCCGATCACCAGCTCAGTATGATCCAGCACTACTTTGGTTTTTATCCGTGCGCGCTGTTCTGCCTTGATTTGATTAATCGCCTCTGCCAGCTCCTCATCTGTAGCAGAAGCCAAATCAAGGTGAAGCACATTGCTTTCCGCACACACTGTCCCCAGGCAGGACCAGGCCATGATCAGGATAAGGAAAATGCATACTAATCGTTTCATTGTTAAGCTCCTTTCAATCATCTATTGAATTATTGTCGCTAAATAAAATCAGAAAAGCACACAGTTTCATCCATATTTCATTGTCAACGCATCTCTGGACTATTTGCATTGTAACATACAAATAAAATTTGGTCTATACCCAAAATGTAACCAATATAAACTTGTGAAACAGTTTGGTCTGCTGTAAAATATGGCAAACAGGGGGCTGTATTATGGTAAATATGATTGAATTGAGTGAAGAAATGAAAAAAGAACTGGCCTTTTCAGAAGAAGAAAAGAAAGAACTGGAAAAAGCCAGAACGATGCCTGTTACTTTTGATGCAGATTGTCCTGAAACAACTCCTGAAAGAGCATTGCGCTTCAAAAGAGTCAACCCCGGGAGAAAAGCAGCCGGTGAGCCGGTATAATTGCACTGTCTGCAAACCGATGTGGCAAAAATCAACGAGCCCGAACAAGGCTCGTTTTTTCATGCGTCCTTCCTCCGTGGATCTGCACCGCTTTGGTTTTACAACTCTTTACAGTTCTGTCAATATGCTTTTCCCCCTTTGGTATCTTCAGAGAGAGGAAAAAAGAAAAAAGCAAATAAAAAATGCCTTTAAAGGTTCGTTTAAGGTTCTGGCTATATACTTTGTTCATCCCAGGAAAAGAAAGGAGCCGTTCCCATGAGTCTCGGAACCAAGATCAGGATCCTCAGGGAAAAGAAAGGTATTACCCGGACCTGCTGCGATGAATTCCTCAACCTTATGCACGGCACTGTCTCCAACTGGGAGAACGGCTATAAGGTTCCGGAAGAAGAGCTGCTCCCGGATATAGCCCGCCTCTTCGGCATCAGGCTTAAGGACCTGCTCAGCGCCGAAGCGATCACCTGTTAAGGACAGAAGTTTCACCCTGTCTTCACGCAGGGATCACAGACCCGGAGTATTATTGTATCCATAAAAGAGAGATGCGCGGCCGCCATCTCTCGCCAAGCAGCAACATTTCCGCCGCACCGGCGGAGATGATAAAGATAGATTTATCCTTTATACCTCTCCCCCTTTTCACGCGGTGCCACAGCCCCCCGGCACCGCGTTTTTGTATGCAAAAACAGAGCCGGTTCAATATGAATCGACCAGGGAAATCTGGCTGCTCTTTTTTGTTTTTCTCTTTTCTATTATGATAGTTAAAACACTTGAGAAACAAATTTCCCCAAAATAAAGGAAGGAATGGTGGTTATGCATATCCCCAGCGTTCATTGCTCATTCCTCCATACTATACCCAAGAATATCCGCCACAGCACTCTCCGGGTTCTGCAGGAACCGCACCGTTGTCCTGTAATGATCCGTATCCTGAAACCGGACGCTGTCAATCCCCTTCTCCGTGATCTGGTAAACCTCCGCGTCCGGAAAACACAGGAGCATCGGGGAATGCGTTGAGATAATGAACTGGGAATGATCATGCACCAGCTCATCCATTTTCTGCATCAGCCGGATAATCCCCCGAGGCGACAGCGCCGCCTCCGGCTCATCCAGGATATACAGTCCTTTTCCGCCGAACCGGTTCTCCGCCAGCGCCAGGAAGCTCTCGCCGTGGGACTGCTTATGCAGGGAAA
>Ga0265301_10004034_pt1 | contig 15024 bp, 13 predicted proteins | sample AusTroGonzalo_MG_2_FD_193488 | JGI IMG/M metagenome (GOLD analysis project Ga0265301, IMG submission 193488) | Bovine rumen microbial communities from tropical cattle in Woodstock, Queensland, Australia - Gonzalo_04 | ecosystem: Host-associated > Mammals > Digestive system > Stomach > Rumen ...
TGCCGGCTGCGGAACTGCCCCGCTGCGAACTGCCACCCATGGCGGTAGTCCGGACGGAGGAACAGGCGGAGCTCGCACGGGAACGCGGGTTCCGGGTGATCCGGGATCCGGAGGACTGGCGGGAGGAAGCGCTGGAGCAACTGCTGGAGAAAATACCGGCAGGGGAATGGCTGCAGCTGCCGCGGGTCTGCACGGAAGACACGCTGCAGATGATCCGGCGTCTGACGGTGAAATACCGGGAGAAGCTGGGCGGCATCGTGCTGGGCACGGTGGGCCAGCTGGGCCTGGAATGGCCGGTTCCCTTCGGCGCCGGCAGCGGCGTTCCGGTGATGAACCGGCAGGCCGCCGCCTTCCTGCTGGAAGCGGGCTGCGCATTTGTGACGGCTTCCCCGGAACTGACGGGAAAGGAACTGGAAGAACTGCTGGCCGGCGATCCGCCAATTGCTGTAACGGTTTTCGGACGGACGCAGCTGATGCTGCTGCACCACTGCCCGGCCCGGACGGCCCTGGGATGCACGGACGGGCACCGGGAATGCCGGATGTGCGATGCGCATCATCCGGACGCCCTGGCCGGAAACGTGCTGGAAGATACGATGGGGCACCGGTTCCCGTTGCTGCGGCAGCGGCTGCCGGAAGGCTGCCGGATCCGCCTGATGAACGGGCTGCCGACAGAATGGACAGACCGGAAAGGAATCCGTTTTCCGCAGATCGAGATGACAACGGAGAGCGGAGAGGAAACGGAACGGGTGCTGGACGCCCTGGAGCGGGGCACAAAGACCGGAATGGAAACGACCGGCGGACACTGGAACAGGCCGGTGGAATAACGGCAGACAGTGAATGATTAATGGAGACGGAATATGATCAGTGAGAGAACGATGCGGGTGCTGGAGTTCACCCGGATCCGGGAGCTGCTGGCGGAAGGCGCGCTGACGGAAGCGGGAGCCGGGAAATGCCGGCAGCTGGTGCCGACGGACGACCTGGCATCCGCCGCGGCCGCCCAGGCGGAGACGGAGGAAGCCACGGTCATCCTGCAGTATGTGGGCGGACATCCGATGATCTCCTTCCCGGATGTGCGGCAGGCGCTGAGCGTGTGCGACAAGGGCGGAACCCTGAGCGCCGGTATGCTGCTGAGCGTGGCGGAAATGCTCCGGGCCTCGCGGGCGGCGCAGGACGCGCTGGTGACGGACCGGGAGAATACTCCCATCCTGCGGGCAAAGGCGGAAGGCCTGTTTGTTGCGCGGAACCTGGAAAAGGATATTACGGACGCGATCCTGTCCGAGGACGAAATCGCCGACCGGGCTTCCAGCGAACTGATGAACATCCGGCGGCACCTGCGGGGCGCCCAGGACCGGATCAAGGAAAAGCTGAACCAGATGATCCACTCGGCGGCCATGCAGAAATACCTGCAGGATCCGATCATTACCATGCGCGGAGACCGGTATGTGCTGCCGGTCAAGGCGGAATTCCGCGCCAACGTTCCCGGTCTGGTGCACGACCAGTCCTCCAGCGGCGCGACCCTGTTCATCGAACCGATGGCAGCGGTGGAAATGGGTAACGAACTGAAACAGTGGGAAGTGAAGGAGCAGCAGGAGATCGCCCGGATCCTCGCGGCGCTGAGCGCGGAGATCGCGCCGTACGCGAAGAGCATGGCTGAGACGGTGGAGCTGCTGGCGGAGCTGGATTTCATTTTTGCCAAGGGGCTGCTGAGCCGGCGGTTCGTATGCGTGCAGCCGAAACTGAACCGGGACGGATACCTGCATATTATCCGCGGGCGGCATCCGCTGATCGATCCTGAGAAGGTGGTACCGGAAACGGTATGGCTCGGCAAGGAATTTACGACGCTGGTGGTTACCGGGCCGAACACGGGCGGCAAGACCGTGACGCTGAAGACGGTGGGACTGTTCACCCTGATGGCGCAGGCGGGACTGCAGGTGCCGGCGGACATGGGAACGGAACTGGCGGTGTTTGAGCAGGTGTTCGCTGATATCGGGGATGAGCAGAGCATTGAGCAGAGCCTGTCCACCTTCAGCGGACATATGACCAATATCGTCACAATTATGCGGGAGGTAACGCCGCGGGACCTGGTGCTGTTCGACGAACTGGGCGCCGGAACCGATCCGACGGAAGGCGCGGCGCTGGCCCAGAGCATCCTGACCCGGCTGCTGCATATCGGCGTGCGGACGATGGCGACCACCCATTACAGTGAACTGAAGATTTTTGCGCTGACCACCAAGGGGGTGGAGAACGCCTCGGTGGAGTTTGACGTGGAAACGCTGCGGCCCACCTACCGGCTGTCCATCGGCGTGCCGGGAAAGAGCAACGCCTTTGAAATCAGCCGGCGGCTGGGACTGCCGGAAAACCTGATTGACGCGGCGAAGAAACTCCTGAGCGGGGATACGGTCCGCTTTGAGGATGTGATTGCCAACGCGGAATACCACCGGCAGGTGGCGGAACGGGAACGGCAGATTGCCCAGGAAGCCGGAAAGGAAACGATCCGGCTGCGGGACGAGGCGGAAAAGCTGCGCAAGGAAATGGAGTCCAAACGGGAACAGACCCTGCGGAAAACCCGGGAGGAAGCAAAGCGGATTCTTGAGCAGGCGCGGCGCGAAAGCGAAACCGTGATTTCCGAACTCAAGAAGATGAAGAAGAACGCCGCGGGAGACGGATCCGCCGCGGAGCTGCGGCGGAGGCTGGAGCACGGGATTGACGACCTGTCGGAGGGCCTGCGCCAGGAAGCGCAGGAAGACAGCGAGGCACCGAAGACCGTGAAGCCGGGCGACCGGGTGCGGATCCTGACGCTTGGCGCGGAGGGAACGGTGCTCGCGGCACCGGACGACAAGGGAGAGGTTTCCCTGCAGGCCGGTGCGATGAAGTTCAAAGCGCCCCTGGGCCAGCTGCGGATGATCCAGGCGGCGAAAGCGCCGGAGAAGAGCACGGTCCGGGCGAAAACCGGCATGATGAGCCGGACGGTGAAATCGGAATGCGATGTGCGCGGGATGAGCCTGGAGGAAGCGCTGGGCGCTGTCGGGCTGTACCTGGATGAAGCGGTGCTGGCCGGGCTGAATGAGGTATATATCATTCACGGCAAGGGAACCGGTATCCTGCGCGCGGGGATTCAGCAGGACCTGCGGAAGAACAAGCATGTGAAGAGTTTCCGCAGGGGAATGTACGGAGAAGGCGAGGACGGCGTGACCGTGGTGACCCTGCGGTAAAACGGGGACCATCGGCAAACGGGAATGAATGGATTGGACGGAGGCCTGATTATGAAGGATAAGCCCAGTATTCTTGTAGTGGATGATGATCCGAATATCAGCCGGCTGGAGCAGCTGTACCTGGAAGCGGAAAATTTCGAGGTGAGGGTCGCGGACCGGGGAGATACGGCACTGGAGGAATTCCGCCGGCTGCCGCCGGACCTGATCCTGCTGGATGTGATGCTGCCCGGCATGGACGGGTACCAGGTGCTGAAAGCAGTGCGTAAGAGCGGGAATATTCCGGTGATCATGGTGACAGCCCGCGGGGAAACCTTCGACAAGGTGCTGTGCCTGGAGCTGGGGGCGGATGACTATATCACCAAGCCCTTTGACGGAAAGGAAATGGCGGCCCGGGTCAAGGCGGTTCTCCGACGCGCCCAGGGAACGGATGATGACAGCAAACAGGCGGACATTTCCTGGCCGGGACTGACCGTCAGTATTGCGGAATACGACGTGCACTACGACGGGAAAAAGCTGGAGATGCCGCCGAAGGAACTGGAAGTGCTGTATTTCCTGGCATCCCATCCGAACCAGGTGTTCACACGGGAACAGCTGCTGGCCCAGGTATGGGGATTCGATTTCTTCGGGGACAGCCGGACGGTGGACGTTCATATCAAGCGGCTGCGGGAGAAACTGCCGGACAGCGAAAAATACGGATGGTCGCTGTATACGGTACGGGGCGTCGGGTATAAGTTTAGTTGTTAGTTGATAGTTTTAGTTGTCAGATTCAGTTATTCGGTTTTAGATCTTTGGTTTTGGGATTGAACGATTCTGGAGGGTCTGAATGTTTGCAAGGATAATGGCTGTGGTGATGGCGGCAATCCTGATCACAGCTGTCGCGCTTTCCGGCATCTGGTGGATCACGCTGCGGAACCAGCAGATTGATGCCCGGCTGGATTACCTGATTTCCGAGGCGGAGGATATCGCATACCTGGCTTCGGAGCTGACGGGCAGCACGATGGAAAGCTACTGGGGAAGCACCAGCCGGGACCACCTGAACTGGAAGGCGGAAAAGGTGAACCGGGAATTCGGCGCCTATATCGCTGTGGTGGACCCCCGCGGCAACGTGATGGACAATATCCAGACGGCGTACAGTGAGGACCCGGAATTCGTCGAATCCCTGTCGGGGGAGGAAATCTCGGATGCGCTGCTGAAGGTACTCCGGGGCGAAAGCATCCGGGTCCGCTCCAACGAGGGGCAGGCGCCGACCTTTACGGTGGGTGTGCCGTTTGTGCAGAACGATTATGTGATGGGTGCCGTGTTCATCCAGACCCGGGCGCAGGAAATCGAATCCGGCCTGGACCAGATCCTGCTGAAGATTATCCTGATCACCGTCGGCGTGCTGGTGCTGTCCGGCATCGCGGTTTTCCTGTTTATGCGCTCGGCGCTGCGTCCCCTGCGGAAGATGACGGACGCCGCTGAGAACATCGCGGAAGGAAATTTCAAGGTCCGGGTGGACGAGAACAAGGGCGGCCGGGAACTGAAGGAAGTCAGCCGCGCCTTCAACACGATGACGAAGAAGCTGGAAGGCGTGGAGGAAGGCCGCCGGGAATTCGTATCCAACGTCAGCCACGAACTGCGCAGCCCCATCACCAGCATCCGCGGATTCGCGGAGGGCATGGCGGACGGCGTGATTCCCGCGGAAGAGCATCCGAAATACCTGCGGCTGGTGGCGGACGAATCCAAACGGCTGAGCGGACTGGTGAACGACCTGCTGGCGCTGAGCCGGCTGGAGCGCGATGACGCGAAGCCGGAGCTTTCGGTCTTCGATATCAACGAAATGCTGCGCCGCGCGATCATCCGCCGGATCACAGCGGTGGAAGAGAAAAAGATTGATATTTCCTGCGAACCGGAGGAGGATCCCTGCTATGTGCGGGCGGACCGGGACCGGATTGAACAGGTGGTGATCAATCTGCTGGACAATGCCATCAAGTTTACGGGTGAGGGCGGAAAAATCACTTTGTCCTCCCGGGTGCGCGGGGAAAAGGCTGAAATCATCGTACGGGACAACGGCATCGGCGTGGCGGAGGAGGACCGGGACAAGATTTTCGACCGGTTCTTCACGGCGGACCGGGCGCATACCTCCGGCAAGGGCACAGGGCTGGGGCTGAGCATCAGCAAGCGGATCATGGAGATGCACGGGCAGAGCCTGCGGCTGCTGGATACGGATGAAGGCGCCGCGTTCTGCTTTACGCTGGAACATGCGGAGGCGCCTGCGCCGGCCGGGGAGACGGAAAACGACTTGACGGAAACCGGAAATCATGCATAATGCATAGGTGCATCATCCGCGCGGTGCGCGATGGAGCAGGTATGGAAAATATTGCGAAAGGAGACAGCGGTCATGCCGGACAGACATATCTTCCTGATCGGGATGCAGGGCTGCGGAAAAAGCAGCCTGGGCAAGCGGGTTGCCCGGGAGACCGGTATTCCTTTCGTGGATACGGATGCCATGGTGGCGCAGAGCGCCGGCGGAACGGTGAACGATTTCTTTGACCGTTTCGGCGAGGAGAAATTCCGCCGGGCGGAAACCGGAGCGCTGGTTCTCCTGACACGGGCCAGGCCGATGATCGTTTCCACCGGCGGCGGCACAGTGATGAATCCGGAGAACCGGCATATCATGCGCAGCTGGGGCCGGATCGTATGGATCGACCGTCCGCTGGAGGAAATCCTGACGGATATCAAGCTGGACCGGCGGCCGACGCTGCGGGAAGGCGGACTGGCGGAAGTGGAAAGAGTATACCGCGAGCGCATGCCGGTGTACCGGGATCTTGCGGATGTTACGGTCCGGAATGACCAGGGTTATCACATGGCGGTCTACACCCTGTCGCGCCTGCTGCAGGAGCGGTTCTGACCCGCGGAGGAGAGAGAAGCATGGACTATCAGTTTGATCTGGTTGGGAAAATCGGCAGCATGGCGTTGATCCGGAAAGAGGACCAGGAAATTGATTACAATATCATTTCACGGCTGGGGGCGGACCTGCGGCCGGGGATGATCTGGGTAACCAGCGGCGCGACCGAAATCGGCCGCCTGGACTATATCAAGCGGACCGGACGGGAACTGAACGGCGATCCGGAACAGGACAAGACGGACTACTCCTCCCAGGGACAGGCCATCCTGATGCAGAATTACCGGCAGTTTATCCGGCCGGAATACGGCGTGCGCCAGATCCTGGTGGAGCATACCCATTTCAACGATCCCGAAAAGCGGGAGCATATCCGGCAGCTGCTGATCCGCGCGGCAGAACAGAAAACCATCCCGATTATCAATTACAATGACCCGGTTTCCGACGAGGAAAACCGGAAGATGGAACTGGCAGCCCGGCGCAAACTGGGCGGTGAAGTGTACGAGTGTGTGGACAACGACGAAACAGCAGCGGTGATTGCCGGGCTTGTGAAAGCGAAAATGCTCGTGCTGATGACCTCCACGGAAGGTATCTACAGGGAAAAAGGAAATCCCGATTCCCTGGTCCGGGATGTGACCGGGAAAACCTTTGAGGAAGTGGAGAAGAAGGTGCGGGAGCTGCAGGCCGGCTGCATCGGCGCCAGCCGGGCCGGCGCCAACGGCGCGCGGGCCAAGCTGGAATACGCGTTGTCCTGCGTCCGGGGCGGAACCACCGTGGTCATCGGCCATGCGCGGCATCATCTGTCGGAACTGGCGGAAGGGCGTGTGCCGTGCACCAGAATTGGAGTGGAAGGATGAACGACAGACTGCTGGAAGGCATCCGCTACTTTACCCGCGGGACACAGATCCTGAGCGGGATGAGCATTGCCTGCGGCGATGGCAGCCGGGTGGAAACCGCCATGGACGGAAATGTTTCCGGACAGAGCGTGTTTGACCTGGCCAGCGTGACAAAACTGTTCACGGGCCTGTGCCTGATGAAACTGAAGGAAGAGGGCCTGCTGGATTTCAGCAGGTCTGTTTTTTCCTATGATCCCCGCTTTACGGGGTTGAAGGACCGGACGGTATGGGAACTGATGTCCTTCGCGCTGACGGTCCGCACACCGGTACGCCTGGACGCATGTCCGGACCGGGAAGCGGCGCAGAACGCGCTGTTTGCCGCGGAGGGAATGCTGCAGACAGACCGGCGCGTGTATTCCGACATTCCCGCCATGATCCTGAAATATGTGGCGGAAGCGGTCAGTGGACAGTCCCTGATGAAGTGTGTGCAGGAAATGATCCTGGAACCCGCCGGCATGCGGGAGACCTGGGCGAAGGTACCGGAGGACCGGATCGGCGACTGTCAGAGTTACGACCGGGAGCACCGGATTGAAAACGGGAAATATATCCTGCGGGACGGACTGAAGCCCGGCATTCCGCACGACCCGAAGGCGGCGGTGATACAGGGGGATACGGGTGACCTGAGCGGACACGCGGGATTGTTTTCTACTGTGCCGGACATGATCCGGTTCTGCCGGGCGGTGCTGGACCGGAAGATCGTCGGGGAGGAGTCGCTGAAGGAGATCGCTGTAAACCGGACCGGACAGAAACGGCCGGACGGGACCTATACGCAGTACCTGGGACTGCAGTGCTATGTACGCCATCCGGTGCAGTACTGGTCGGAAATCCCGGTGTATATGGGGTGTGAAGCCTTCGGAATTGGCGGATTTACCGGCAATCATGTTTCCGTGGATCCGCAGCGGAACCTTTTTACGGTCTTCCTGGGGAACCGGGTACGGAACCGGCTGACGGTGCTGGTGCCGGAAGAGGGAAAAGGGCTGACGGATTACGGCCTGCGGGAGGACGGCAGCGGGATGTTCCGCTGGACGGACGGTGAAGTGATACCCTCCTCTGTCAAATGGGTGCACCGGAAGGACGAATACCTGCACCGGGCGGTGTCAGAGACGCTGGGGCTGCAGGAGATTCCGTTCGGGGAAGCATAAGAAGCCCCTTGAAATTCATGTGAAAGTGTGTTATGCTTCATAGGTCAAAGAAAGTAAGTTTTTTTGACGGATGGAGGTCTTGAACATGCGATTGAGCGATTCCATTGAAAGCTTTATAAAAACACTGCTGAATGAAGAGTCCACGCAGGTGGAACTGAAGCGGAATGAGCTGGCGGAGTATTTCAAATGCGCGCCGAGCCAGATCAACTATGTGCTTGCGACCCGGTTCTCTCCGGATCACGGATACCTGACGGAAAGCCGCAGGGGCGGCGGCGGGTATATCCGGATTGTCCGGGTGGTGGAGAGCGGAAGCCAGCGGCTGATGTACCTGATCAATGAACGGATCGGGGATTCCCTGGAGGAAGAGGAATGCCTGCGGCTGATCAGCCAGCTGAAGGAACAGCGGATTGTGACAGCGGATGAAGCATCCCTGATGGCTGCCTCCATCAGCGCAAGGGCGCTGTCGGTTCCGATTCCGGAGACGACAAAGGGCGTGCTGCGGGCGCGGATGATGAAGAACATGCTGATGACCATCGCCGCGCTGAACAGAACCTGAAGACAGGAAAACCAAAGAACAGGAGAACAAACCGATGCTGTGTGAGGAATGCCACGTCAACGAAGCGAACTTTACCGTTTCCGTAGTGGCGGGAGAAGAAACATCGGTCCGGCATCTGTGCGCGGACTGTATGAGCCGGATGAACGCCGACCTGGTCAAGGGCGGCGTCAACAACCTGATCAATACTGTTCTCAACGCCATTAAAGCAACCGGGAACACAGAAAACAGAAAGGAATTTTCCATGCCGATTTTTGGCCGATTTACCCAGAAAGCCCAGCAGACGCTGGCGCTGGCCCAGCGGATTGCCGCGGAGCTGCAGCAGCCCTATGTGGGGACGGAGCACATCCTGCTGGCGCTGCTGAAGAGCAGCGCCTCCGTACCGGAAGCTGTGTCCTCCCGGATGAGCTTTGAGTCGGTCACGGAAGAACTGAAAAAGGAAATTGCCGCCCTGAACGACGCGGAATCCGGCAAAACGGCCGGCGCGCGGATTGAACTGAGCCCCCGGGCGAAGAAGACGCTGGAAAACAGTATGCTGGAATCCAGGAAACTGGGGCAGAACTATGTCACGGTGGAACACCTGTGGCTGGCGCTGCTGGGTAATGATGACGGCGTGGCCGGCGCGCTGCTGCGCAGGGCAGGCGTGGATCTGTCCGCCGCGCGGGAGGAACTCCTGCGCCAGATGCGGGAGAACGCAGGCAACGAGGAACCGCTGCGCCGTTTCCCCGGCATGATGCCGTTTGCCCAGGTGCGGAGCCGACAGGGCGGGAACGGCACGGATGAAAAGAGCCTGCTGGATAAATTCAGCCGTGACCTGACGGCTGCTGCGGAGAAGAATGAGCTGGATCCTGTGATCGGCCGGGAAAAGGAAATCCAGCGGATCATCCAGATCCTGATCCGCCGGACGAAGAACAATCCCGTACTGATCGGTGAGCCCGGCGTCGGCAAGAGCGCCGTGGCGGAAGGCCTGGCCCAGCGGATTGTGCAGGGCAACGTACCGGAACTGCTGCGGGGCAAACGGGTGCTGAGCCTGGATATGGGCAGCCTGGTGGCCGGGACAAAGTACCGCGGCGAGTTTGAAGAGCGGCTGAAAAACATGATGGATGAGCTGCACAAGGCCGGAAACGTGCTGCTGTTCATTGACGAAATCCATACGATTATCGGCGCGGGCGGATCGGAAGGCAGCCTGGATGCTGCGAACATCCTGAAGCCGGCCCTCAGCCGCGGGGAGATCCAGTGTATCGGTGCCACGACGCTGGATGAATACCGGAAGCATATCGAAAAGGATGCGGCGCTGGAGCGCCGGTTTCAGCCGGTGAATGTGGGCGAGCCCACGGCGGAAGAAACGCTGTCCATCCTGTACGGCCTGCGGGACCGGTATGAAGCGCACCACAAGGTGCGGATCACGGACGAGGCACTGACGGCGGCGGTAAAGCTGTCGGAACGCTATATCCCGGACCGGTTCCTGCCGGACAAGGCGATTGACCTGATGGACGAGGCGGCCAGCCGGGTCCGGATCCAGGCCTGCACGGCCCCGCCGGATGTGCGGGAACAGGAGAAACGGCTGGAAGCCATCCAGATTGAAAAGAAGGAAGCCATTTCCCACCAGGACTTCGAAAAGGCCGCCGCGCTGCGCGACCAGGAACGGAACCTGAACCGGGAGATCGAAGAGAAACGCGCCGAATGGACCCGGAGCCAGACGACGGCACGGGATACCGTGACGGAAGAGGATATTGCCCAGGTGGTTTCCCAGTGGACGGGGATTCCGGTCAGCCGGATGACTGAACAGGAAGCTCAGCGGCTGATCCGCCTGGAGGAGACGCTGCACCGCCGCCTGGTGGGGCAGGAGGAAGCCGTGAGCGCTGTGGCGCGGGCTATCCGCCGGGCAAGGGCCGGGCTGAAGGATCCGAAGAGGCCCATCGGAAGCTTCATCTTCCTGGGACCCACGGGCGTGGGCAAGACCGAACTGTGCCGCGCGCTGGGTGAGGCGATGTTCGGGGACGAGGATGCGGTGATCCGCCTGGACATGAGTGAATTCATGGAGAAGCATACCGTATCCCGGATGATGGGATCACCGCCCGGATATGTGGGATACGAAGAAGGCGGCGAACTGACGGAAGCCGTGCGCCGGAAGCCCTACAGCGTGGTGCTGCTGGACGAGATTGAGAAGGCGCATCCCGACGTGTTCAATGTGCTGCTGCAGATCCTGGAGGACGGCCGGCTGACGGACAATACCGGACGGGTCGTCAGCTTCAAGAACACCATTGTGGTCATGACATCGAACGCGGGAGCCTCTGTGAAAGGCAGCGGCAGGAGCATGGGATTCGGATCCGCGCAGCGGGATGAAGTGCGGGACTATGAAACCATGAAGGAATCCGTCATGAAGGAAGTCAAGGAACTGTTCCGTCCGGAGTTCATCAACCGGGTGGACGAACTGATTGTCTTCCACGCGCTGACGGAGGATGAGATCTGCCGCATCACGGAAATGATGCTGAAGCAGGTGGCGGACCGCCTGGAGGAACAGGAAATCCGCCTGCTGTGGGATGAGGAAGTTACAAAGAAGCTGGCGGAGGACGGATATGATCCGAAGTACGGCGCCCGCCCGCTGCGCAGGCTGATCCAGCGGACCGTGGAGGATACGCTGAGCGAAGAGCTGTTGCAGGGGAGGATCAGCCTCGGGCAGGAGGTAAAACTGACCGTGAAGGACGGCCAGATCACCCTGGAAGGCAAGCCGGCCGCGCCGGAGGAAACGGTACAGGCAGCCGTGGAAACGGCTGAAGGGAATACAGAGCCTGAAGAAACGATGAAAGAGGAGTGACACACCATGCTGGAGGAACTGAAACAAAAGGTTTACGAAGCAAACATGCTGCTGCCCGCGTATCATCTGGTTACCTTTACCTGGGGAAACGTATCCGGGATCGACCGGGAAAAAGGACTGTTCGTGATCAAGCCCAGCGGCGTTCCCTACGAACAGCTGAAGCCGGAGGATATGGTCGTGATCGACCTGGAAGGCAAAAAGGTGGAAGGCCGCCTGAATCCCTCCTCCGACACACCGACCCATGCGGAGCTGTACCGGCGTTTCCCGTCCATCGGCGGTGTGGTGCACACCCACTCCCGCTGGGCAACGATCTGGGCCCAAAGCGGACGGGACATCCCCGCTTACGGCACCACCCACGCAGACTATATCTATGGAAACATTCCCTGCTGCCGCGACCTGACGAAGGAGGAAGTGGAAAGCGCCTATGAGCTGGAGACCGGCCGGGTGATCGCAAGCCATTTCGAGCAGAACGGTCTGAATCCCGCCCATGTGCCCTGCGTGCTGGCGCGTCATCACGGGCCTTTCGCCTGGGGCAAGGACGCGATGGAAGCGGTGCACAATGCCGTGGTGCTGGAAGAAGTTGCCATGATGGCCTGGCACACGGAGGCCCTGCCGCAGAACCAGACGCGGGAATGCCTGCCGGACTATGTGAAAGAGAAACATTTCATGCGGAAACATGGTCCGAATGCGTATTATGGACAGAAATCGACCTAATTAGGCGAAAAAAGACTGCTTTTTTCCTGTCTTTTGCCAAAAACAGGAAAAAAGCATTGTTTTTTAAAAATCCGTTCGATATAATTGTCGCCGGTTGAATCCTTCGGGTCTGTGGTTGAAAGCCGAAGCCAGTCGCAGGCAAAACGGTCCACGTAATCCGCCCAAAGCGGCGGGGAGCATGGTGCGGTCTAGATGTAAGTCCGTCCGGGATCTACCCGAGAGGCGGGCGTGAGGGCGCTGAACGCGCAGAGCAAACGCCCAGACGGCGTGTGTGGGGTCAAAGACCAGGTCAGCCGGAGAATTCGCCTATCAACAATTATGGGGGTTACCTAACCATGTACGAAGACAAAACGCTGGTATGCAAAGACTGTGGCGCTGAGTTCGTTTTCACTGCCGGTGAACAGGAATTCTATGCCGAAAAGGGATTCCAGAACGAGCCCACCCGCTGCAAGGCCTGCCGCCAGGCTCGCAAGGCCAGCCGCGCTGCCGGCGCTCCGCGTGAAATGCATGATGCGATTTGCGCAGAATGCGGAAAGCCCACTCAGGTTCCCTTCGAGCCCAGAGAGGACCGTCCCGTATACTGCAGCGAATGCTTTGCAGCACGCCGCGGATAATCGGACGAACGGAACGAAACCCGGAAGAGCGATTGCTTTTCCGGGTTTCGTCATATATAATGCAGGGGAGAAGAAAACTGCACACAAAAGAGACCGGAGGATAAACCGATGACCGTTAAGGAACTGTATGAACGGATGGGCGGGGACTATGATGCCGCAGTAAAAATCATGATGATGGATTCCATGATTGCCAAATTCATTGTGAAGGTGCCGGATGATCCCACATACGGTCGTCTGATGGCTGCTGCGGAGACAATGGATACGGCAGGCATTTTTGAAGCGGCGCACACCCTGAAAGGCGTTGCCGCCAATTTCGGGCTGACGAAGCTCAGCACCCTGGCGAGCGAACTGACGGAGGAATTCCGCCCCGGCAGGGAACGGCAGATGAGTGATGAGGAAGTCCGGGAGAAACTGGAAGCCATCCGGAAACTGCATGAACAGACAGTGGAGGGGATCCGCGCCTTTACGGCGGGCTGAGGGACGGATACAAGAAAAGGCACACGGCGAAACCGTGTGCCTTTTTATATTCGGTTCTTTCCTCAGATATTCTCGAAGAAGGGAGAACCGTCTTCCCGGCAGAGCACGCCGTCGACAAACTTCAGCGGTGCCGGAACGGTAAGCATATACTTCAGGATTTCATCCATGCGGACGCTTTCCCGGAAGGTAACCAGGGAGAAGCTGACCCCGTGCTTGTGAGCCCGGCCGGTGCGGCCGATCCGGTGCAGGTAATACTCGTTCTCATTGGGAAGGTCATAGTTGATGACGGCTTCCACGTCATCCACATCGATTCCGCGGGCGGCGACGTCCGTGGAAACCAGGATCGGGAAACGGCCGCGCTTGAAGTCGTTCATGACCACGTTGCGCTTCGCCTGGGGAATGTCCCCGTGGAGGCACTGGGCGTTGTAGCCTTCCCGGCAGAGCTGGCGGGTCAGCTTGTCGGTCATGAACTTCGTGTTGCAGAAGATCATGATCCGCTGATAGACATCGGCGTCCAGCAGGTAGAGCAGATGATCCGTCTTCTGGTCCTGCTCGGTGGCAATGACGTACTGGGTAATCTGCGGCCGGTCTTCCCTGGTGGCTTCGACCGTGATCTCCACCGGGTCATGCTGGTATTTCCAGGCGATCGTCAGTACATCCTGGTTGGTGGTGGCAGAGAAGAGCACCAGCTGGCGCTCCGGGGGAGTTGCTTCGATGATCTTTGTCACGTCCTTGACAAAGCCCATGTTCAGCATCTCATCCGCTTCGTCCAGCACCATGGTATGCACGGCGTTCAGGCGGATATTTCCGCGCTGCATATGGTCGAGCATCCGGCCGGGGGTGGCGATGACGATCTGCGGTTTTCGCTTCAGGGCGGCGATCTGCTTGGAGATGGACTGGCCGCCGTAGATGACCGCGATACGCACACCGTCGATATACTTTGCCAGGTTGGTCAACTCTTCGCCGATCTGCAGCGCCAGTTCCCGGGTCGGCGCCAGGACGACTTCCTGAATCCGGCTGTCCTTCAGCTGGACATATTCCAGCATGGGGATGCCGAAAGCACAGGTTTTGCCGGTGCCGGTCGGGGCGATGGCATTGATGTCCGTTCCGGCCATCATCAGCGGAATGGTACGGGCCTGCACGGTGGAAGGCTCCTGGAAGCCCATGGCATGAACGGCCTGGAGGATTTCCTTCGAGAGGTCCATGGATTCAAAGGTTACGGGGGTTACTTGCTCCTGTGACAAAGGGAAATCTCCTTTCGGATCAATAGGGATAGGATTCAATTGCGCGGGCCAGCTGATCCGGGCAGGAGGTATCGCCCCGGCAGGGAATTCCCTTCAACTGGGCTGCGACTTCTTCCGCCTTGCGGCCGAGCGCCAGCCTGGCAACGCCCTGGGTGTTGCCCCGGCATCCGTTGTTGATTTTGCAGTAGGTGATGATCCCGTTCGCGTCAATCTCCAGGTCGATGGAGGTGGAACAGGTGCCTTTGCACTTATAGTTGTACATATGGGATCTCCTTGATTTACATGCGATTGCATAAATAAGGAACGCTCCCGACAGGGGAGCGTTCCGGAATAATCAGCAGATTATTCAATGACCTTCGCCACAACGCCGGAACCAACGGTACGGCCGCCTTCGCGGATAGCGAAGCGCAGTCCCTGCTCCATAGCGATGGGGGTGATCAGGGTGATTTCCATGTCGATGTTGTCGCCAGGCA
>Ga0265301_10004036_pt1 | contig 15020 bp, 10 predicted proteins | sample AusTroGonzalo_MG_2_FD_193488 | JGI IMG/M metagenome (GOLD analysis project Ga0265301, IMG submission 193488) | Bovine rumen microbial communities from tropical cattle in Woodstock, Queensland, Australia - Gonzalo_04 | ecosystem: Host-associated > Mammals > Digestive system > Stomach > Rumen ...
ACTCGTTGAACAGGGAGTGCTTCAACGGCTGGATGAAGAGGTCGGCGCCGATGGAACGTCGGACGCGCGGGTAATTCAGGAACGGCCCGACGGGGATGCGGACAAAGTCGTCGGCGAACTTTTCGAGGAGCGGCGGGAAGCCGCCGTGGAAGATGAACTGGTATTTTTTCCGGTTTTCCACGATCCAGTTCAGGATGCCGGAGAAATCGTCCCCGGCTCCGGTCCGGTTCATGTCGAAGTGCGACATGCCGCAGGAGAAGCAGATGCGCGGCTTGCGCGTTTTCTGCGAACGGATGCGGTCGAGGATCGAGAGTTCGTTGAAGGAATCGAAGAAGTACCGTGGCAGGTAGTTCGGGATCACGCGGAACTTGTCGCGCGGAAGACCGAATTTCGTGCTGTAGTAATCGGCCAGCGGGGCGCATGTGACCGTGACGGCGTCGCTTCCGTCCATGTATACAGGGATCGCGTCCGCGCCGTCCTTGAAAATGTTGCGGTAGCAGTTGTACGCCGGGATGTCGTCCCGGACCAGGATGTCGTCGATTTCGTAGACGAGGGGGAAACCGAAGCGCCGCTTCATGGGCAGAAGCGCCTCGCGGAACCACTTGAAATTCTGGGGGGAGCATGCGCGCTGGAGCCGGAACGAGGAAAGAAGCGGAAAGAGGTCCCTGTAGTTGAACAGCAGACGCATGTCGCAGAAGAACGAGAAATCGTGAGCCTGGGAAATGAGCTCGGAAATGAACAAAATGCGGTAGTAGGAACAGCCGCCGTTGTCGATGTGCGTGGAGGCGAAATAATACCTCCTGTCTGGTTTCAGATACGGCGGGCGGGCCGGGGCCGTTCCGGCGGGATTCGGTCTGGCCGGATAATTCAGTTTGGGCTGTACGAATTGAAGCATGGTTCGGAAAAAAGTTGTTTGAAAACGTGTCCGCCTGTACGGGAAACATACGCCGGAAAAGTAATATAGTCCCGGCCCACGTAAAAAACAAGCGGCGGATTCCGGAAAAATGGCCGAAATCAGGGAAAAAAACATATTTGAGGTTGAAGTTTCGTGTGGCGCGGTCTATATTAGTTAATCCTGAAATAGATTGTTCCCGTCCGGGAGCTCCGGCCCGAAGAATGAAGTATACCCATGCTCTACTGTCCCAAATGCCAACACCTTGAAGCGTCTACGACGCTGCGACACGACGACGGAACCGTGACCTACGTCTGCAAAAACTGCGGAGGTCGCATTCCGCTGCGGCGCGACCTGAAGCCGGGCGAGATCGTCGCGGGCTTCAAAATCGAGGAGGAACTCGGACGCGGCGCGATGGGGATCGTGTACCAGGCGCGGCAGACCAACCTCGACCGCGAAGTCGCGATCAAGATCCTGTCCGACGACAGCGCCAGCGACGAGGTGTACGTGGAACGCTTCTTCCGCGAGGCCAGAGCCGCCGCGAGCCTGTCGCATCCGAACGTGGTGCAGGCATACGACGCGGGCGTGACGGACGACGGCATTTATTATTTCGTGATGGAAAAAATCACCGGGGAAAACCTGGATCTGGTGCTGAACAACGTCGGGCCGCTGAACATCCCGCAAGCTCTGGACGTCTTCATTTCCGTGGCCGGCGCGCTGGCTTACGCCTGGACCCGGAACCAGCTCAGCCACGGCGACATCAAGCCCGAAAACATCATCATGCGCCTGAACGGAAAGGTCAAGCTCGCGGATTTCGGGCTCGCCCGTCGCGCAAAGGACCCGGAGCTGGCCGACGAGGATATCCGCGCCACGCCCGCCTACGCCCCGCCGGAGATCATTCAGGACGACAAATCCGTGCCCGGCTTCAAGTCGGACATGTATTCCTTCGGCGCCACGGCCTACCATATCCTGATCGGACACGAACCATTCCGCGACCCCGACCCCATGAAAGTCTGCTCCATGCAGCTTACCGAGGTCCAGACGCCCCTTGTCAAGCTCAATCCGAACATCCCGAAGCGTCTGTCCGACCTCGTCGATACTCTGATGCAGAAAGATCCCGAGGACAGACCCGACACCTGGAACGACGTGCTCGACGAGCTCAAGGCCATCCGGGACAGTCTCCAGCCGGAGACCGAATCCGCGTCCGACCTTCCGGCCGCGGCCGGGACGGAACCGCCCCAGTCTTCGCCTCCGTCCTCCGGTCCGGCGCTGTCCGGTTCCAAAAAGAAACAGGTGATCATTCTCGTCGCCGTCATCGCGGCGGTCATTTTGCTGGCGGTCCTTGCCGCTGTCGCCGCCCGGAAGAGCAAGGCGCCGAGGATGCCCGCCCCGAAAAACGGGACCTCCGTTTCCGGCAAACCCGCGTCCGGCCCGGCGGGCGGACAGAATGGCGTGCCTGTCCGCGACGGAGAGTATTTCCGGGCCCGCTGGCAGATGCTGACGAACAACACCGGGAAGTCCGGCCCGAGCCTGGAACAGGTCGAACAATTCGTTTCGGAGGCCGGAAAACTGGCGCCTCCCGACGCGATCCAGAAACTCGCCGTGCTCCGTGCCCAGCAGGATGCCGAAAACAGGCAGACACGCACGCTGGTCCTGCGGAATGAGCTGATGGATGAGGTGAACGCCACTCAGGACGACAAGCTCGGCAAGCTGGATTCCGATCAGCTTGATGCGATGATCCAGTCCATCCGCTCCAGGTTCGACGAACTGAAAAAAGTCGATGCGGCGCTGGTCGATCACATCTTCCTGCCGGATCAGCAGAAAACGGTCGAAGCTTTCCTGAAAAAACTGACCGACCTTCAGCGTTCCAAATCCTCCGACGAAACCGATTCGTCCGGGACTGACACTGCCGATCAGGAGGAGTCTGAAAAGACGGACGCGTCGGACGGCAGGACGGAACCGGAAAAGACGGAACCGGAAAAGACGGAACCCGGAGAAGTGGAACCGGAGGAAAACGAGAAGACGGACGGGACGGAGGACGATGCCTCCGGCACGGTCAAGGATTCCAAACTGAAGCTGAATTATCTGCTCCTGCTGGACTGTCTGCCGGAAATGATCAGCGACGAATCGGGACGCGCCGACGTCCTGCGTCTGCTGAACGACCTCCTCGCGGACAAGAATTTCACCGACGACATCCCCCGGAAAAACTGTATCGGCATCCGGAAATTCCTGGTCCTGAGCCAGCAGCCGATCCTGCCGTACCTCACCAACGACAAAAACGTCCTGCGCGGCATGAAGCTCTTCCCGAACTCCTATCCCGACAGCGTCCTGGATGGCATTAAGGGCTCCACGTTCCGCATGAAAGTCGCGAACGAAAAGGCCAGCATCATACAGAATGTCTCCTGGAGCAAGCTCCGCAACGAGGAACGCGAGGACAGGCTCATCGTAACGCTTATCAACACCCCCCAGCTGGCGAAGTATTCCGAGGAATTCCGCGAATACCTGTTCATCCGCGCCTTGTTCCTCGGCGTCGATCCCGATATGCTCAAAAAACGCTACGACCGCGCTTCCGGGCTTTCCGCCGCCAAGCGCAATGAACTCTACAGAACCGCCGAATTCTTCCGCGCACCCGAACCGGTCGAGGAAGAGGAAGACGACTGACACCGCAAGCGGTGCTGTCGTAGTGCGCGGCTCCGCTCGCACCGCAAGCGGCGTTGTTGTAGCGCTCTGCTTCGCGAGAGCACGGAGGCGTACAAGTGAAAGCGATGGGCAAAACTTCGGGATTTTTCTTCGTGATTTCCATTTGAAATTTTAGGAATTCACGTATATATTATGCATCGAATGGGTCCAACCTTCTCCAATTAACCTCAAAACAACGGCGGTCCCCTCCGCCGAATAAGGATCATCAGCATGAACTTCCGCTCCTGTTCCTCCCTCATCGCGGCCGCGCTGATCGCGCTGCCCGCCGTCTTTGCCCAGGCGCAAGCTCAACAGCCCCGGCAGAATCAGAATCAAACCCGGCAGCAGTCCCGGCAGGGCCAGAACCAAACCCGGCAGCAGACCCGCCAGGGCCAGGCTCAGCAGGTTCGTCAGGGACAGACGCAGCAGCCCCGGCAGAACCTCGACCCGGAGAAACTCCTCCTGAACGACATGGGGTATTTCGAGCGTCAGGGCGTCAACGTCCTGGTGTTCAGCAACGCGTTCACGGGCGGATTCAACGACGAGAAGAACTCCGGCATCGAGATCATCCACCACGGCGTGCGAACCGTGCAGGGCGGCGCGGTGAGACTCTCCAAGACACCCGAGCAGTGGGACCTGGTCCCGCAGTCCCCGATGCGCCGCGTGTACCCGGAGAGCAACGCCATCGAAGTCGGGATGCGCTTCAACGATTATAATTTCAACTCGCGCGTGGTGGTCACCGGCAAGGGAAAGACCGTGGAAATCGCGGTCTATCTGGACGAGCCGCTGCCCGCGTTCCTGGAAGGCAAGGCCGGCTTCAACCTGGAGTTCCTGCCGTCGCAGTACTGGGGCAAGACGTACGTCATGGACGGCCGTCCCAACAGATTCCCGCGTTACGCGGTCAGCAGGACGCAGGCTCTGCCGAACGAGGAGAAGCCGAGACAGTTCAAGGGATTCCGTACCTACGACGACCGCGGCACGGGCGAGTTCGTGGACCCGCTGCCGCTCGAAAAGGGCAAATCCATCATCATTGCGCCCGATGCCCCCGAACGCATGATCAAGATCACGTCGGAGGATTCCACGCTGGAGCTGTACGACGGCCGCATCCTCGCGCAGAACGGCTGGTATGTCCTGCGCAGCGTGCTGCCTGCGAAAAAGACCGGCAAAGTGGTGACCTGGATCGTCGAGCCCAACGCCGTCCCGGGCTGGATCCGCGAGCCGAACATCGGGTTCTCCCAGGTGGGATACGTCCCCTCGCAGCCCAAGGTGGCCGTGATCGAGCTGGACAAGAATGACAAGCCGATCGCGAACGCGGCGATCGTCAGGATCGGCGACGACGGCAAGGAGAAGCTGGCATATCAGGGCCGGACCTCCGCATGGGGGGCCTACTACAAATACAACTACCTGAAGTTCGACTTCAGCGAGGTGAAGGAGCCCGGCATCTACTACATCCGCTACGGCGATCACAAGACCGGCAACTTCATCATCGACGATTCGGTTTACAACTGGATGACGGACGCCACCAGCGATGTGTGGATCCCCGTTCACATGAACCACATGACGGTGAACGAGGCGTACCGCATCTGGCACGGCGAGCCGTTCAAGGAAGGCTATCTGCAGGCGCCGCCGAGCGATCACTTCGACAATCATTTCCAGGGCAGGGACACCGCCGTGAAGCCCGACGGCACCCACTACAAGCCTTACGAACCGATCCCGGGGCTGAATGTGGGCGGCTATTTCGACGCGGGCGACTTCGACATCGAGACCGGCGCGAACATCGGCGTGGTCCAGAGTCTGGTGTCGGCCTGGGAGCTCTTCCACAACGACCGCGACGAAACGTTCGTGAGCGAGGAACAGCGTTATGTCGACCTGCACCGTCCGGACGGCAAGCCCGACCTGCTGCAGTACATCGAGCACGGCGTGCTGAACCTGGTGGCTCAGGGCGAGCAGCTCGGACAAATGTCAAGGACCCTTTCCAACTCGGTCCTGGACAACTACCATCATCTGGGCGACGCCTCCACCATTACCGACGGCCTGCAGTATGACCCCAGCCTGAAACGCTTCGAGATTTCCGAAGACGGCAAGCGCAGCGGCACTCCCGACGATATGTGGGCATTCACCAACGGCAGCACCGGCCCCAACCCCAATGCGGCTGCCATGTTCGCCGCCGCCGCCCGCGTGCTGAAAGGCTACAACGACGAGCTGGCCGAACGGTGCATGAAGCAGGCCAGACGCTTTGCGGGAGAAACCGGCAATGCGAACGGCAACCGTCGCGGCGGGATGGGCGGCGGCAGTATGGGGCTCAACCTGCAGCTGTACCGCACCACGGGCGACCGAGCCTATCTGGAGCGGTTCGAACAGCAGATATGGCAGGACCTTAGCCGCAACGTGAACGGCGGCATCAGAACTGCTCTTGAAGCTGTGCCGTTTATGAATGCCGAGTACAAAAAGAAACTCGAGCCCTACGTGGCGCAGTACAAGACGTACATGGACCGTTTCGACACGCTCAACCCGTACGGCGTGCCCATCGGCGAAGGCAACTGGGCGGGCAGCGGGTCCGTGGTCAGCTTCGGCGCTACGGCGTGCCTGGCGAACCTCTATTTCCCGGACATCATTGACAAGAGCTACGCCTACAAGGCCGCCGCGTTCATGTTCGGCTGCCATCCGTACCACAACTACTCGCTGGTCGCCGCCGTGGGCGCGGCGCGTCCCAAGGAGGTCTTCTACGGCAACAACCGCGCCGACTTCTCGTTCATCCCCGGCAACGTGGCTCCCGGCGTGCTGTTCCGCAGGCCCGACCACTTCGAGAACTTCGACGACTGGCCGTTCCTGTGGGGCCAGAACGAAGGCACGATCGCAGGCAACTGCAGTTACCTGATCTTCGGCGAAGCCTTCAAAAACATGGTGAAGTCGAAAAAGTGAATTTCGCCTGAAGTTCACCTGAAAAATGTGTCCCCTGGATCTTTTCTGAGGTCCGGGGGGCTTTTTTCAGGCCGGGAACAGGGGGGATTCTCGTTTGCGGCGCAGGACATGCCCCGCGAGGCGATATTTCCGTTCGCGTAGTTCCCGTGCCCCGGCGGGACAATCCGTCGCGTTTTTTTCTTGTTCCGCCTTGTAATCAGTGGAAAACGGTTTATATTATTGAATAATCCCCGCAAAGAAACCGCCGTCGACCTCACAACCGGAAGTCCTGCCATGAAGCCCTTTTTCCGCATGTTCCTTGCGCTCTGCGCTCTGCTCCTGACGTGGACTGCCGTCGCGGAAGAGGAAGACCCGTTCAAGGTCGTTATGTCCTGTTTTTCGGAGGAGGTGGTTGGAGAGTACGAGGACGCGGAAGCCCTGCGGCAGGCCGCGGAACGCGGCATTTCGGAAGCGCAGATCAGGCTCGGCCGTATCTATGCGTTCGGCTGTCCCGGCGTGCCGGTCGACAGGGCGGAAGCCGTCAAGTGGTTCCGCAAGGCCGCCGACCGGGGAAGGGCGGAAGCGCAGTACAGCCTCGGATGCTGCTATGAATATGGCCGGGGTGTCAGAAAGGACGCGGGAAAAGCCGCGGAACTGTATCGTCTGGCCTCGGAACAGGGCTATGCGCCCGCTCAGTTCCAGTTCGCTTCCTGCCTTCAGTATGGGAAAGGCGTCCTGGAGGACAAGTACGACGCGGTCAAATGGTACCGCAAGGCCGCCGAACAGGGACATACCAATGCGCAGGTCAATCTCGCATTCTGTTACAAGAACGGGATCGGCGTGAAAAAAGATGAAAACCTGGCGCGGAAATGGCTTCACAAGGCGGCAGGGCAGGGCGATGAAAAAGGCCGGGAACAACTCCTGCTGATGGACGACGAACCCATCGCGATCTGCTTCCATCACCCCGACCGGATCAAATACTGTCTGCACTGCGGAAAGAAAGGCGATCCCATCTTCGGCATCAATGACTGCAATGGTAAAAACTATGACATCTGCGCCGACTGCCTGAAGCTCCCGCATTGCCAATTCTGCCGCGTCCCCGCCGCCGAGTCCGACGAGGACGGCAGTCTGTGCAGCGATTGCAGCCGGGAGGCGATCAACGATCCGGACGTGGCGGAGGCCGTTTTTCAGGAAGTCCGCGAGACGCTTCAGGTGCAGTACAAGATGTTCACAAAACACGAGATCGTCTTCGAGCTCGGAACGCGGAGCGAACTTGAGCTGCGGCGCGAGGACGATCCGCAGAAAATGAGCGTGTACGAATCGGAAACGGTCGACGGCGAGCCCCGGTACACGATCCGCATCCTCAGGAATCTGCCTCTGGACATCTTCCGGATCGCCGCCGCCGAAGCGCTCGCGCAGGACTGGCTGGAGGAGACTGTGCCGCTGGCCATGGACGACCCGGACGTGTGCGCGGGCTTCGGCCTGTACGTCGCGCGGCTGCTCGCGAAAAAGGAACGGCTGACCCGCACGAAAAAAATGGTGAAGAGACTGATGGAAGACGGGCGGTACGCGAGCGTTGCCAAGCTGGTGCAGAACAAAACCGAGGTTGATGAATGGAGAAAAGGTCTCAAGAGCAAGTTCAAAGAGGAAAAGCGGAAGATGCCGGTCAGGGAACAGACGGACGACATGACCGCGCAGAAACGCTCGGATGTTTTGAAGGAGAACGAAGAGCGGAACGATGCCAGGGTAAAACCGAGAGAGGCGGCAAACGCCCTGATCTATCCCAGCGGTCACCCCGAACGTCCCCGGCTGCGGCCTCCGGGTTCATCCTACCGCGAGAACGATCTCAGCAACACCCAGACCCTGATGCGAAACGGATTGAGGCGGGAAGGTCAACCGGAACAGCTGCCCCCGCCTTCAAACCGCGAGACCGATCTCAGCAGCACCCAGAAGGTGCTGAAAAACGGTTTGAGAAGGAATCGGGAGGAGTGACGTCCGACAGCGGAGATTCCCATTCGTTCCGGCGGTTTCCCCGCTGAAATCCCGTTCGCCCGAACATAGAAGACTTACCGGACAACTTAACCAATATTGGAGACGAAACATGAAAGTCGGAGACAAATTCACACGCGAAATCTACCCCGGAAACATTGCGGAGATTACGGTCACATCCGTGGACGAGGATGGATACCGTTACGCCATTGCGTTCCAGGACGGCCGCAAGGGAAGCGGTTTCCGGAGCTGGGCGGAAGAAGAGAAATCCAAAGCTAACTGAGCTGAAGGCGCCTCTAAAAACTGTTTTTCGGCGGCTTTTCGCGTCTGAGCAAAGTCCGTATGGCAGGTCGTGCGCTCAGAGGGCATGTCCGCCGGACACTTTGATCACCTGGCCCGTAATCATTCGCGCCTGCTCGCCGGCCAGAAACAGGATCGTTTCCGCGATGTCTTCCGGCTGGATCAGTTTTCCCATCGGGATCAGCGGGACGACCGCCTCTTCCAGTTCGGCATCGATCCATCCTGTCTGCGTCGGACCGGGCGCGACGCAGTTCACCGTGATCCCGTACTTCGCCACCTCAAGCGCGATGCTTCGGGTCAGTGCTTCCAGCGTCGCCTTGCTCGCGCCATAGGCGATCTGACCGGCGAACACCTGCGAGGCGTCTGTGGAAAGATTGATGATCCTGCCGTAATCGCCATGGTGATTGATCATTTCTCTTGTCATCAGGACGCTTCCCCGGACATTGACCGCAAATGTCTCGTCGATCACTTTTTGCGTGATCTTTTCTATCGTGTCGAGACCGTCCATGTCGCCGTCCGCCGCATTGTTGACCAGAATGTCAACTCGCCCGTATCGTTCCAGGACTTTCGAATAGATATTCCTTACCGCCTCCTCGCTGGTAATATCGCTTTCCAGAATCAGGTAATCGGCGTTCATTTCCCGGAGTTTGCGCTCCACGGCATCCGCATTCCCCGCGTTCGCCTCGAAATACCGGTCCGCGCCGTTCCGGTCCGTCTTGTCCTTGTCAAACTTCCTGGGGATTCGCTTGTAAACCAGCGCCACCTTCGCCCCTTCGCGGGCAAATGCGAAGGCGGTTGCCGCTCCGATTCCCCGCGGGTTGTTCGCCCCCGTGATCAGAGCCACTCTGTCCTTCAATCCGTAATTCACCATTTCTTATTCCTCCTCGAATTCCGATCCGTTTTTTGCCTCTGTCCGGAGGATGCCACGACCTCGGATACAGTTGCCCGATGAACGCAGCAAAAGCCGGGAGCGTGAAATATACCAGTGCCGGAAGGATGCCGGAAATCACTCCGGGACATCAAGTTCCGCGATTTTGCACTCCGGGCTGTAGGGCATTTCCTCGTGGACGGAAGCGCCCTCGGCGATCCGGTCGACGGCCAGATGAAGGTAACGGATGATCCCGTCGGCCAGCAGCTCGCCGTCCATGGTCAGAATCCGCGCCTCCACGGCAAACAGCCGGGAACGGTTCTCGATCAGTTTCCCCGTGGCCAGCAGCTCCGTTTCGTAGGGCACGGGCTTGCGGTAACGCGTTTCGAGGGAGATGGTCACGCCGAATTCCGTGTCGTCGTTTCTGGCCGCCCAAAGGCCGCGGAGGCCCATTTCGTCCAGCATGGCGGTGATCATGCCGCCGTGAACCCGTCCGGGATAACTCTGATGCCACGTCCGGTAGCGGAACGGCGAAGCGACGCTCCCGTCGGTCATGTTGTAGAATGGAGCCCGGACGCCGAACTGGTTGTCCAGTCCGCAGATCACGCACATCCGGCTGTTTCGTTGCTGCCCGATCACTTTCATATTCGATCTCCAGATTACGCTGCCGCCCCTCAAGACACGCCCGCGAATTGATTCGCAAAACCGCACAAGGCTAAGGAAGCGGCTGTAATTAATAATATACCTTCTGTGCGGCACGTTTTCAAGCTCCCGTCCGCGCATCCGGCCGGATTCCCGCCGCACTCAGTCCCAGCTGGCCCTGGTGGCCTCTCTGGCGTGCGCCAGATGGATCCCGATATGGCCGATGCCCAGGATAACGGTCGAAAGCAGCATCGGGATGTTTCTGCCGTAAATGCCGAGCAGGAAGAATGCCGCCACCGGCAGCGTGGCGCCCGCCACGGGGATTCCCGCAAAGCCGCGGTAGAAATCGCGCATCGTTTTTTCGCTTCTGAAGTAGCGGATCCAGAAGGCCTCATAGAGCAGCATCAGCGCAAACGACAGGACGAGCCACAGGTTCCAGGCACCCCACGGGCGCAGGTTGAAATCGGCGAAAACGAGCGCGACCGCGCTGACCAGCGCCTCGCCGATCCGCTCGAGCGTCAGAAGCGCCCGGTTTTCGTTCCCGGCATACTGTTCGTAGCCCCGGGGCCTGTTTTTTGCCCAGATCAGATTCGGGATCATCAGCATGGCCAGATAGATGAGCCCGACGTATGAAAAACCGAAATGCATTGTTCCCCCCGGTCCGGTTGCAAGAAAAAGTTCCGATATACTATAACCCCCGTTCCGCCGAATGCAAGGGAAGACGCGGCGGCGTGCCCGTCAGACCGGAACAACCCGCCGCATATTATGAAAAACGGTTGAAAAACCGTTGAAAAACGGCTTGAATTCATGCGTATGCGGGTGTATTATAATCACGTCAGAATCACATCAGAATAACGATCCGCAACATGGGTACGCGACAATGAACAGCGTTGACCTGAAAGACATCCTGAAAACAGACTGGCGGTCCATGCCGCCGGACGAACGGAAACGCGCCCTGTTCAACAAGCAGAAAGACCTGCTCGACACGTTTCTGGCCCGCGGAGCCATCGACCGCCGCCAGTACGAGAAGAGTCTGACCTGCATGGCGGAGAAGATGGGCATGGAGCTGAACGAACATTAACAGAGGAGCACGGAACATGGCGAAGAATAAAACAATATCATGGAAACGCGTCATTGCGGCGCTGCTGTTTGCAGGTATCCTGGCTTTAGGCTGGCGTTATCCGCTCCTGGCGTACTGCATGTTCCTCAACGTCGCAGTGGGAGTGTACGGCGCCTTGCGCCATGGCGGACGGCACGGCTGCGGCACAATCTGTCCGCGCGGAGCATTCTATTCGTTCCTGCCCGACACCGGCCGAAAGGTGCCCGCCGGGCTTCTGGTGCGCAAAACATCCATAGCGGTCATGGTCGTGATGCTGATCGGTCTGACTCTGTGGCTTCGCCCGACCACGATTCGAGGCTGGGGGATGCTCTTTTACCTCATGATCGCCATCACGACCACGGTCGGCCTCATCGGGTGGCTCGTGTTCAACCGCTTCTTCTGGTGCGCGATCTGCCCGATGGGAAAGATTTACAAGCTGATCCGCCCGAATAAAACCGGCATCCGCGTGGCCGACACGTGCGTGAAATGCGGCCTCTGCGCGAAAGCCTGCCCGTTCGGCTTCTTCCCGCCGGAGAGCGCCGCGGACGGCGTTTTCCTGGATCCCGACTGCATGCATTGCCGCCGGTGCATGGAACGATGCCCCAAACATGCGCTTTCCCTGGAAAAGACGGCAAGCGCGAAGCCGGTCGGGACAAGCTCGAAATGAACCGCTCGAACAAAAAAGACAGGAGACATAGGCCATGAAAAAGGACTTCGGAGTCAAAAACTGGATGTTCCCGATGCCCGTTCTGATGATCGGCACGTACAACGAGGACGGCTCGCCGGACATGATGAACGCCGCATGGGGCGGGATCACGCTGGAGAACGAGATCACCATCTGCATCGACACGGCGCACAAAACATGGGCGAACATCGCGAAACGCAGGGCGTTCACGGTCGCGTTCGGCACGGCGGACACCGTGACCGCGTGCGACTACCTCGGCATCGTGAGCGGCAACGACGTGGCGGACAAAGTGGCGAAATCCGGCCTTGCCGCCGTGAAAAGCGCGTTCGTGGACGCGCCCGTGATGGCGGAGCTTCCGCTCGTTTTGGAGTGTGCATTGGTCTCCATGAACGAAGCGAACTGCAACGTGGTCGGACGCATCGTGAACTGTGCCGTCGAGGAATCCGTTTTGACGGACGGCAAGCCGGACGCGGGCAAGATGAGGCCGATCTGCTTTGACCCGTGTCAGCACGTCTATCGTCTGATGGGCGAAGCGGTCGCCGGGGCGTTCTCCTGCGGGATGGAGCTCAAGAAGAAATGAACAAACCGTAATAGAAAGGATGACGGTATGCTGCCCAGAACATCTTTGATCGGCCTGACGGCTTCGTTTGCGCTCGCAATGGGCGCGCTCCTTGCGCAGGGGCCCGCACAGCAGGGATTCCCCGGAGGCGGTTTTGCTATGCCCGCTCAAGGCCAGTTTGGAGGATTCGGCGGCATGGGCGGCATGCCCGCTCAAGGCCAGTTCGGAGGATTCGGCGGCATGGGCGGCATGCCCGCTCAAGGCCAGTTTGGAGGTTTCGGCGGCATGGGCGGCATGCCCGCTCAAGGCCAGTTCGGAGGATTCGGCGGCATGGGCGGCATCGGCCAGCCAGTACAGACGCAGCCTCAGCAGCAGCCGGTCGATCTGAGCACGCGCGAGGAATGGGAAAACCACAAGATCAATTTCGTGAACGTGGAGCCGGTCCGGTCGGATTCCGCACTGCCGGTCGACGCCGGTCAGAAAGCCCTGTTGAACGGCACCTGGAAATTCAACTTCGTCACCATGACCGCGCCGGACGGCACGCTGGACCTGTCGCAGCGTCCCGAAGGCTTCTTCAAGCCCGATTACGACGATTCCGCCTGGACCACGATCCCCGTGCCGTCCACGTGGCAGGTGCAGGGGTTCGGCACGCCGCTGTACACGAACTCCAATTATCCGTTCAACACACGCAGGCCGCCCGTCGTAACGGATGCCCCCTCGAAAAACTTCACGTCGTACCTCGAACGCAACCCGGTCGGCTCCTACCGCCGCACGTTCAGGCTCCCGGCCGACTTCAAAAAGGGCGGCCAGGTCTTCCTGAAGTTCGACGGCGTGTCCGCGGGCTACTACGTGTGGCTGAACGGCGAGAAGGTCGGCTACGCGGAGGATTCGTACAACCCGGACGAGTTCAACATCACGAAATACCTGAAGGACGGCGAGAACGTGCTGGCCGTGCAGGTCTACAACTTCACCGACGGCTCCTACCTCGAAGACCAGGATTTCTTCCGTCACTCCGGCATTTTCCGCGACGTGGTGATCTTCCGCACGCCGGACGTGGCGATCCGCGACTTCGATTTCCGTTCCCTGCTGAAGGACGATTACACGACCGGCACACTCGACGGCAAGATCCTGCTCCGCAACTACAGCGGCAAGCCCGCCACGCGCACCGTGACGTACACGCTTCTGCGCGAAGGCCGCGAAGTCCTGTCCGGCAGCGTCAAAGTTGAGCTCGGCGCGGACGGCACGGAAGACGTGGCGGTCCCGGTCAGCGCGACCGTGCCGGACGTCGACACGTGGACCGCCGAAACGCCGAACCTGTACCAGCTGCGAATGACGATCTCCGATGCCGCGAACACCCCCGAAAACGCCGAGACCGTGCAGGTCAACCTCGGATTCCGCACGGTCGAAATCGGCCCCGAGTACCAGCTCCTCATCAACGGAAAGGAGGTCATCCTGAAGGGCGTGAACCGTCATGAGAGTCATCCCGACTACGGACGCGCCATTCCGCGCGAGGTCATGGAACGCGACATCCAGCTCATGAAGGCGCATAACATCAACACCGTCCGCACCTCGCACTATCCGAACGCCCCGTACTGGTACGAACTCTGCGAAAAGTACGGCATCTATCTGGTCGCCGAGGCGAACATCGAGTGCCACAAAAAGCGCGACCTGACCCGCAACCCGGAATGGGAACAGGCGTTCGTGGAACGCAACATGAACAACGTGCTCCGCCTCAAAAACTGCCCCGCCGTCATCTTCTGGAGCCTCGGCAACGAGAACGGACGCGGCGACAATCTGGCGGCGGCCTCCCGCGCGATCCAGACCATCGACAAGACGCGCCTGATCCACTCCTGCGACATGGGCCACACCGACGGCATCACCGACATGGGCAGCTCCATGTACCCCGACGTGAACAATGTGAACCGAACGGGGGCCAATACACGCGACAAATGGCCGTTCTTCCTCTGCGAATACGCCCACAGCATGGGCAACGCACTCGGCAACTTCCAGGAGTACATGGACGCTTTCGAAAAGTATCCGCGCCTCATCGGTGGCTGCATCTGGGACTGGGTGGATCAGAACATCCGCGCCACGCGCACGGAGGACGGCACGTACAAGGCCGCACCGTTCACCGGCGAGGCGCTCGCGTTCGGCGGCATGTTCGGCGACAACCCGAACGACGCCAATTTCTGCGACAACGGCGTGATCGTGTCCGAACGCGAGGTGACGCCGAAGCTGCTTGAGGTGAAGAAGGTCTACCAGTACCTCCGCTTCAGCAGGGACCTCACGTCTGACGATCCGCGCGTGTTCACGCTCGAACTCACCAGCAAATACTTCCACAAGACGATCCGCGATTACACGATCGCCGCGGTCCTTACCGATGAACAGTACGAAACCCATGACCGT
>Ga0265301_10004037_pt1 | contig 15019 bp, 15 predicted proteins | sample AusTroGonzalo_MG_2_FD_193488 | JGI IMG/M metagenome (GOLD analysis project Ga0265301, IMG submission 193488) | Bovine rumen microbial communities from tropical cattle in Woodstock, Queensland, Australia - Gonzalo_04 | ecosystem: Host-associated > Mammals > Digestive system > Stomach > Rumen ...
ATTTTTGTTTGTGTTTGCGTATCATAACAGTTATCAAAAATATTAGAAATATTTATCAAATCATATTTTTGATTTAATTTTACACCCAGAGATTCCAAATCAGATAAAATAAAAACAAAGGGTTTTTCCAATATATTCTTTAATTTTTCGTATTCTTCGGGTGTTGGTATGTTTTCTGGATGCATATCAACATTCGGTCCAATACCAAATATATATTGAGATTTTTTTTGTTCTATTCTTTCACGTGATTCTTTTGTTAAAAACTGTTTTAATTTAACCATTTGCGGAACAGACATTATATCATTTGATAAACAACGTAATTGACACAACAAACTTTTATATTCATCGACAGGAACACTTTTAACAGCAGCATATTTAATATCCTGAATCACGCGCGCATTAGGTGTTATATCAAACGTATCAACAACACGCGCCCCAGCCAATTTATAAAACAATGCTTGATCCCCGGAACCTGCAACAGTTAAAACATCTGTCACATTCGGAACAAAATTTGTTGTCAACCGTTGATTTTCATTACTGACTACGTATGCTGGCAAATCATCAAAAGACATCTATAATCCCTTTTTATTATTTATATCAACATATAATACAAAAATATATATTTGTCAAGATTATTTATGTTTATACGATAAAACCAGTGGTACCATTTTATCACGATACTGAACCGGGATTTTTTCAATTGGTATAAGCAATGAATTTTTCTGGCCTGCGGACATTTTTGGTAATTCAGTGCCATCTTTGGCATTTATAATCTTGTCCAATACAACAGAAACCTTGTCTGTAATGAACGGCAATATAAAATTAATTGTATCACCCTGCTTTATTTCATTACGTAATTCCAGTGTTATATTTTTATCATCAACATTTGTTATAACACCAGCTGCATGCCAATCTGAATCAGAATGTGTTGATTCATAATCATGTGCATCACTCGGCAAAGGTCCATCAAAAAACGCAGTTGTATACCCACGAGTTTCCAACAAATTCAAATCATCCATAAATGGTGCAGGATTAAAATGTTCTGGATCTTTTACATAGGCATCAATCGCATTACGATATGCACGTGTCACAGAACCAACATAATATTCACTGCGGTTTCGACCTTCGATTTTAAGTGTATCTGGGCCAGATTCTATTACTTCCTTTAATCGCGGCATCAAACATAAATCTTTGCTGTTCATAATATATGCGCCACGTTCATCTTCTTCAATTGGCATTTCAATACCAGTTTCTTTTTCACGTAAAATCACATCATACTTCCAACGGCATAATTGCGCACATGCCCCACGATTAGATGGACGACCAGTTATATAATTCGACAACAAACAACGTCCAGAATACGACATACACATCGCCCCATGAATAAATATTTCCAAACCAATATCAGGGCATTGTTCACGTATAGATTTAAATTCGTTATGTGAAACTTCGCGTGCAAGAACACATTGTACAGCACCTGCATTTTGCCAGAATTTAACCGTAGATGCACTGCAAATATTTGCCTGGGTCGATATATGAATTGGAATATCTGGATGATGTTGTTTCACCCACATTAAAACCCCCGCATCAGATATAATTAATGCATCAGGATGCAAATAATTTAAAACTTCACTGACACGAGACATATTTTCATAATCGCGGTCATGAGCAAACAAATTAAAGGCCAGATAAACCTTTTTTCCGTGTTCATGCGCAAAATCAATACCCGCCTTGACTTCATCCACAGTAATTTTTGCACGTGCACGCATTGAAAATCCGGGCAAGCCTGCATAAATTGCATCTGCACCATAAAGAATCGCCGTTTTGAACGCGTCTAATGTTCCCGCCGGCGCCAAAAGTTCAGGTATTTTTATCATATGACCCATTTTATCAATGTTTTTTAAGATTTCAATATTAAAAGAAAGCAGAATTTGATAACATGGTTCAAAGAACATTGCTTTTTTTACAACAAGGAGAATAAAAAATGTTAAAAGTTTATGATGCTAAAATGGTACCCTTATATAACGAAGATAAAAAAATCGTTCACCAACAAGCACTTTGGCACAAAGTTGTCACAGCCGTATTGTTTAATAAAAAAAACAAATCTTTATATTTTCAAACTATATACCCAAAAGATTCTTACACATTTGACCGTCCTGATTATATAGACTTTTCAATTGGTGGTCATGTTGATGACGATGAAAATGTTAACGAAGCACTTGTCAGGGAAGCAAAAGAAGAATTAGATTTATCAAATATAAATCCACACTTTTTAGGTATCCGTATTTGCAATTGTGACCCTGCTCCAACTTACCGCATTCGCGAATTTCAATATTTTTATGGCATAGAAACAAAACAACTTTTACAAGAAATGTCTTTCTTACATTCGGATAACGAAGTTAAATCAGTTATAGAAATTAAAATAGATGATTTTCTTGACCTTTTGTTAAAAATTACTCCAAGTGTGCAAATTAACGAAATGGTTTTAGATAAAGAAACCCGCCAAGGTGAATACAAACAAAATACAACACTGACTATGGACAGAATTATCCCAGATTATTATAAAGACAAAAGCATACTGGAAAAAATTCTAACAATTAAGGCTTTAATGGAAGAATAAATAACTCTTCATTAAAAAACGGACCAAACAGTCCGTTTTGTTATCTTTCATTTATTTTATAAAAAGTTGCATCTTGCAATTTTTTGGTGTTTTGCACAGAATCTGCCCGTTTCAATGTTCGTCGCGCTTTTTCATAAGATTTTTGAAGTTCTTGTTCCTGTTCAGGTATAGGATGATAAGTTTCATCAAACTTTTCAGTATTTTGAAGTAATTTTTCAAAACGTTTTTCATCCATATTATTAGAATTATCACACCCCACGAGAGATCCCCCCATCAATAAAAGCATGCTCAAAAAAAATACATTTGATTTATTTTTCATTTTTTCACCTCTTTTGTGTATTATAAGACAAAAATATTAATTGTCAATACATTTTGTATCCGTTTTATATTCATCAACAATATTCAAATGCTGACCAGATGGACAACGACGTGTATAGCACCACCCTTGAGAATTGCCGGACGCATTTACAACCAGGTAATATCCAGATTCACACTCTGTCGCCGCACAGGAACATGCTTGACCGTTTACACAATCGTATCTTTTTAATCCGGATTTAATATAATACCCAGCCATTGCGTGTGGTGGCAAATCGGTTTTTAAACAGGTCGCACCGATATTACGTTCATTGCGGTCGGGATTTGAGGTCGGTGTTGGTTCTGGGGTTGGCGATGACTTTGAGTCAGGTTTAGGTTGTATATTAGTTTTTGTACTTTGGCATTTTTCTTTTGCTTGCTTTATCAAAGCCAGTGTTTTTTCACCAAAAATTTTCTGTGTTACCGGACCATAATTAATATATTCTTCTTTTGATGTTATATACCTTTCTCCACCCCTATTCAACAACACAATCTTATTAGAAGAATTCATGACAGAACTACCAGAATCACCTGCCCACGATTGACAATTATGATATCCAAATCCATCATAAGATGCCCGTGTGATTCCACAGCTACGTATCAACTTTAACGTAAGCCCATCCGATAAATACTCTTTGATAAAATCTTTACCTGTGATTTTTTTAAACTCTGTTAAAAACGTTTTATAGGGAACGTTTTCTTCATCACTAACATCGTATTCTCCCCAATGCATATTTATCGCTAACTCATAATCTTCTTGTTTTCTACCCCTAAAATCATATGGGTATACTTTATCTAACCATTTCCAATAAGCTGTTTTAATATTTTTTATATCTTCACTAGTAAGCACACGAAGCCCGCCAAAACCCGCACGCCAAAAACCAGAACCGACTGGTGTAGGTTTTTCATAATCAAAATATTCCTTTTTGCAAAAATCTTTATCTGTTATTTCCAGGATAGACCAATCTACGTTCCCACGATCATCTTTGTTGTTGGTGCCACCAAACAAAACAACCTTTGCACTATAACTAGACCCGTCGGATAAGTATATAGAACATTCTTTTTGACCATCAATTCCGCACCCCTTGGCGACGTGAGTGTTAGTCAAAATATGTCGTGGTGAAATAAATTCACCCGTGCCGCCAGCACCCCAAGAACCAATTATAAGAACAATATTTTTATAGGGATATGTATTCCAAATATTTTTAGCATTTTTACCATAGTAGTCTGGTTTACTGTAAGCCCAACCAATAACTTCTCTTTTATCACTGACACCACCGACACCTGCCAATGCTAAACTTGGTAAAATACACAATGATAAAAATACACACATATTTATTTTCATAATGTATCCTCGCAATTTTGTGCCGAACGTAATAAATCCCGCGTTAATATGATTAAAGATATATTAAATCCTGTTTCAATCAAACCTGTTGCAACATTCGCGCCTGCCGCAACATTTGAAACTGTGTTCAATGCTTTTTCTTTCTGTTTACCACTTTCAGAATTATCGTTGCGAACCTTATCAGTATTTGCTGCTGTTGATGTACCGGTTCCAACCGCGCCAATCACCGCACCACCAATAGACGTCCCCATAACAACAGTCATACGTTTTTCAATCTTTTCAACATCAGATATTTGTAATGTTCCGCATCTGTTTATTGTCCTGTCAAATGTTTGCATAACTGGATTTTCCAATGGATTTATGCCGTCAGACAATGCCGATTGATATGCGTTGCGTAAATTTGATACCGCCGCATTGCATGCAGATATTTGTTGAATTAAATCTGATTGGTCTTTGTTCAGACCGGAAATTATCGCCGACGCAAGATTTGTTCCAACCGTTCCAGCCAATAAGCCCGTTCGCCAATTGCCCAATCGTTTTGATTTGGCAATTTCAGCATCTTGTTGTACTTTAAGGGCCATTTTTTCGGCAATTTTGTCTTGCTCTGATGTGCTTATCAATTCAACCAGTATGGGTAATATAGCATTAAAAAATTCTTCTTCTGACATTGCCTCGACCTTGTCTGGATCACAACCACCGTCAGCACATAATTGTCGGGACAATTCTTCTATTTTTTTGTCGGTTTCTACTTTTTTTATTCCTGTATATAGCGCCCCGCCCGCCGCAACAGTTCCAACGACTGTCACACCGGTGTTGATCTTGGCCACACCAGAAACAGATGATATTCGATTAGAAATTCCATCACAAAATTGATTTACCGTCTGGTATATATCATACAAATCGCTTAAAACCGCACCCGTATCATCGGCACACACACCGGTAATATGCATGGCACACAAAAGGCTCAGCAGCACACTACATGTGTGTGCACGTGTGTGTAGTTTTCTGCGGATTTCTGCATATTCGACCATTTTTTTCTTTACCTTTGCGAGATTAATTATATCATAAAAACGGTAATAAAACAATAATATTAAAAAACGGGCAGAATGCCCGTTAAAAATGTTTTACAGACCACGCAGTTTATCCAGTGCTGCCAGTACTGCTGTATTTTTTGCTTGTTCTGCTGTTATTTGTTTTTGCTTTGCATCGGCTTTTGATTTTGCATCTTCTGATGCCTGTTTCATTTTTTCTTGTTTTTGTGTTTTTTGTTTATATAAAGTTCTAGCAAAATCTAATAACGACGAAAACCAATCATTTCTAGCCTGTTGTAATTCATCCTTGTCACTAAATTTACAGTCCATTGTATAAATCTCTTTACCCGACTTATCTTTAACAGATAATTTATAATTTAAAATATCAAAAAGAACATCTACACCATCTAATTTATATATCTCTGTATTTCCATGCAGATATTCCATTTTCGCAGATTTTCTGATTTTTTTATATATTTCAGAAATTAACTTTTGTTCATTACGGTACTGTTTATTAAATATCAGCATATAAAAGCTCCTTGTTTTCCCAGAAATTATAGTCTTTCAGCACAAATAAATCAAGTTCTAAAAAAATTGTCATAAACACAAAAAAAAGCTTGAAATTATCAAATAAAACATATAAGATATATCTCGCATTGCCGGTTTAGCTCAGCTGGTAGAGCATCTGATTTGTAATCAGAGGGTCGTTGGTTCAAGTCCGACAACCGGCACCAGAAATTACCGCAGGAATCTGCGGTTTTTTTTATATTCCAAAATTTATACCAAAAGGCTATTATTATCGTGTAACAAATATGGATGTGGTAAAAATTTATCCTATAACAATATAAAAATCGGGCGTGTCGCCCGATTTTTATATTTTATATTTCCAAATCCGTATTCCAAATATATTTATCTTTGCGTATCCCTGTGAAATATGTCGTTTATAGACCTGCAAGCCAAACAAGTATATAATGTAATCTTTTTCAGTGTTTTTAAGTTTAAAAACTTGAGCACCAAATATACTTAATTTTATTTTATTATCATGCTTACTGCATTTAATAACAGGGATAGATATACTATATTTCATATCTCTGCGAGCCAAATGATATTTACCTGTTTCAATATCGTATTCATATCGTGGAAGCTTATACATATTACCAAAATATAAATTTATTTCTTCAGAACTCCATGACATAGTTCCGCTACTTGGTGTAAAAGTCATTTCACCAAAATAAATATCTTCCGTATCTAAATAATATAAATCAACTCGTACAAAATTAAATCCCTTACTTAATTTTGTTGCTAAACTTATCATTTTTTCAAGTTGTTTTGGCTTTTCTATTTCACCATTAAAACGATTATTATCCCACCAATCTTGTTTATTCCATTTTTTATCATAAAAAGATACAGTATGACTATTTATTGTTCTTTCTGATATAACCTGAATATATTTTACCTGTCCATTAAAACAATAAAATTTATAATCATTCAAATCTTTTTTTGAATTATTTTCTATAAATTTCTCAATAATAATTTTATGTTTTATATTATGATAATGTAATTCACAACCATTTTTAAAAGCAAAATCTTCAGACATCCAACTATTGATTTTTTGTCTAGCATCTTTTAAATCAAGTTGTGATTTATCTTTAACCACAATATTATATCCTGCACCATGATTGCATTTAATAACGAATTGATTAGGTAATTTATCAAAATCAATTTCATCAAAAGAATTATATATGCCCAACAAAGGTATTAAATACTTTTTACCTATTTTACGGGCAACCCATTTACGAACCAAAAATTTATCGGCCAATTTTGTTTTGATTGGTGTAGAATCATACAATTTTGACCATTGTATTTTCTCATTAAACGTCTGTGGATTATCAAGATTTAAATTTTTTCCTGTAGTATTTTTATACCATTGACATAATTGTTCGTGATATTTCATGTTCTTACCTTATCAAATTTGTTATCTATTTTCTTTATAACTTGCGATTTTTATGCCACACACATATATATGTTTACGGCCATTTGGCAGTGTTTCTGTGGCAAACCAAAAATTACCCTTTACCGTTGCATCCGGCAAAAAACGTGGTTTATAACTAAACACCTTAATTCCGCACAGTAAAATTTTATGACGACCATTTGGATAAACTTTATGTCGAAAAAAGAACCTTGCTAATCGACTAATTGGGCTGTGCTTTTTGTGAAGCATATTTTTATGATATTGCCACCATAAATAATATCCCACAGCATTGTTAGAATTCCAAGGTTTATGTTTATTTGTTAAATGTAATACCACTGGATTTTGACGTATGTTATCCAAATCAGTTTCGGTTATATCGTAAAATTTTTGTATTTCATCATTGGTAAATCCTGATATATTCCCGGCCATCCAATTATACATTGGTGATATATAAATTACATTTTGTTGAAATACATAATTTAAACAATCTTGATCCATAAAATCACCAACATCTTTGTGTAATTTATAATCTATCAATTTTTCTGAAATTTTATCATTCCGCATTTTTTTAAGATTCAATAACATAACACCAGAATTAAAATATTTATCAAACCCGAATTTAGTATGATGATTTCCATACAACATACCCGCCATATCCGGCACAACAGCCGCATACTTATCGCTCAAATCTGTATTATACAATTCCAACAAATCACCTAGAACTAATATGTCACTATCCAGATATAAAATTTTATTCAATTCTGGAAACATGTTTGGCAAGTCAAATTTTAACAAAGCCGCCTTACTGACATATAAATGATTTGTATCAATATTATCATACATATTGCGTGTTGTAATAACCCGTATTCGACAATCACGATTCGCCAAGTTGGTAAAAGTTGCAATTTTGTCGTTATCTAGATTTACCGCAACAATATAAATATTATATTTTGTAGATTTGCCACGATTTTCAATCAAAGATTGCACTGCGACAGCTGTTGGAACTGCATAACCAATATCTGTTATAAAGCATACATTTACTGTTTTCATTTTTTATCCTGTGTAATGCGTTAATGTCTTATTTTAATAATCGGAATACCAAACACCCGTAATTTATACACATTATATTTAATTATTAGTCTCCTTTTATCATTGGCAGAAACTAACGTTTACTCCATATCCTCCAACATTTGTTTAACTGTTTTATCCCAAGAAAATTGTTTAGACCGTTTTAATCCCGCATCTGCCATTTTTTTTCTGTATTTTTCATTAAAATAATATTTCTCGTATGCTGCAATATGCTGTGCATCACTATCATAATCAATTTTAATAGCTGTATCTCCAACAACTTCCGGCAAACAAGAATTATTTGATGTTATAACAGGACAACCGCATGCCATTGCCTCCAAAGTTGGTAAACCAAAACCTTCGTACTGTGATGTATAAACAAACCATGCTGCACCAGAATATAAAGGTGCTAAATCTTCAATATAACCAGCACGAATAATTTTATTTTTATATTTTCCAAGATTCTTAATTTCTGATTCTATTTTTCCAATAAATTCATCCCAATGTCCACCACCAAGGACAAAAACCATGTCATCAATTTTATTTTTTTCAATGAATTTAATAAATGTTTTTACTGCACGAATAAGATTTTTTCTTGGTTCTAAAGAACATAAGCTAAATACGTATTTTTTATTTGTTGGAAGCTTATATTTTTGTAATGCTTTGAGAGTTTCTTGATGTGAACACGGATGAAAACTTTCAGCACAAGCAAGATATGTTACTGTTATTTGGTTTTTATTTAACGATGGTACTAATTTTAAAAAATCATTTTTTGTACATAAAGAATTTGCAAAATATTTATCAGTGTTATTTGTTGACATGTGTCGTACTAATCTTTCCAACCAATATTCACCATTTGAATTTTTTTTAGCTGATTCAAAATATTCTGGAAGTATGAAAGGAATAACATCATGAATTAATGTAAATTTTTTAATTTTTTTATTGCAAGCAATAGAATCTGGAACAACAAAACATGGCGAAAAGAAAACATCTGGATTCTTTTTATGTTTTGTAAATAATGATGCAATTATTCCTGGTACAAAACAAATAACTTTTAATAACAATGCGATATAATGGAATACAAAAGCCATTATTTTATGTCCTGATTCTTTCGATATATTTTTTATAGATACAACACAATCAATAAAACGATTAGAGTTTTTTTTCTGTAAAAACAAATTTGGTACAAAAAACAATATCTTTTCAAACAAACCAATGTAGTGAAATAAAACAGCTAATCCTTTGCAATTCGAAGTTTTAGCAAATGTCTTTAATTGATACATATAAGCAATTTGCTTATCAAACCATGTCTTATGGGTTTCAAAAAACAATACTGGCACATCTTTAAATTCGGTTAAACATGTATTTATCGCGTAATGTAAAGAATTTACCGCCCTTCTATCACAATAAAATAATAAATTTACATTTTTATTTTTGTGTAATATCTTAGCTATATTATATGCAGTAAAATAAATACCACTACGTCCTGCATTTTTATGTGCGGCGTTCGCTAAAATTGTCGCATCAAAACCTAAAGTTATTTTTTTCATTTTTTGTCCTTTTGTTATTATTTTGTTTTCTTATCGTCATTATTCCAATTGTTTAAAATCCAAGACGAAGAATTTGCCTTGTTTTCACCACCTACACCAAAAACGATGTCAACGTTGCATTCTTTGGCTGTTGGGATTTCTGGAATGTTATTTTTTGTTCTGTCGCCACCATTTGCAAAAACCAAATGTGCATCTGGATATTTTTGACGTGCTTTTCTGATTCCATCACTTGCGCTATTATCAGAATCATCAAATTCTAATACATCAATTACACCTTTGATATTTTCCAATATTGCACGACGTGTCTTCATTGAATAAAAGTTTTTACCTTTTTTACGGCATAACCATTCATCAGAATTCGCCAGAACGATAACCCCATCAGATGCCGCATGTGATGCACGTATCATTTCAATATGTCCTTCGTGGATTGGATCAAAACCACCAGATACAATATAATAAGTTTTCACGATAACAACTCCTTGATTGCATTATTAAAATTCTGTTTATTAAAATGTGCTTTTATAAATGTTTGACCGGAATCACCAACAGATTTACGCAATTTCGCATTTTTATACAAATTCAGCATATGATGCGCAGCTGTTTCAATATTTGGTTCTGGCCATTTTTCTACGTATTTATAAGCATCTAAATCAATTTCTTTTGGTTTCACCATCTTGTAATCAACCAAAAGCGCAGTATCTTCTTTTGTAAAATCTGTATTTCCACCATAATTTGTTGCAATTACTGGTTTTCCTATATACATCGCTTCCATCATGCCAAGCCCTAATCCTTCGCCACGATGAAGTGACACATAAACATCACAACAATTAATCAAAGAATATGTTTCATAATCAGTTAAATCAGCATCAATTACAACAACGTTATCTGTTAAATTTAATTCTTGGATTTTATCGTATAAACGTTTTACTTTGTCTGGCGCAAAAGAAGAACCAGTTGTTTTTATTACTAATTTGATATTTTTTTCATGCTTTGGGAAAGCCTTGATGAATGCATTTAATGTTCCTTCGGGATTCTTTCTGAAATACGAAGACGAATATGAAAAATTAAAAAAGAATACAAAATCTTTCGTCTTAATTTTATATTTTTCACGAACAGATTTTACAGAATCTAATCTGGACAAATCAACATACACAGGATACGGCAACGTGTATATCGGTAAATTCTTTGGTGCAATTTCATGAAAATAATTTGCACAAAAGTTCGAAAAAGTTGCGATTGCTGATATATTTTCAAATGCCCATGGACGTGCTTCATCCATACCACTTTCAAACTCCCACACCAACAATGGGATAATATTATATGCCGAATTTTTCACAAAATTTGACGTTGAAAAAACAAGTTGTGTTTTATATTTTGGAATATAATTTTTATACAAATCTGACAACAAGCAAGTATCAATCGATATATCCGAAGTTTTCAAACTTTCTATTGCCGTTCTACCAGTTTTTCCTTCACCCGTATTACCACCAATTTCTACAATCGTTATACCGCCAACATCGAGAGAAATTTTTATTTTTTTACCACCACTTAATTTAACCCAGAACAAATATGTTTCTGTATACAACCCAATCCAAATTTTTTTCAAATAACGAACCCCACAAAAATAGTATCTTTTTGTGTGAATACCGTTATTCATAAAATCTTTTATCTTGAATAACTTCATTTCTATTTCCACTTGATTTTTATAATCGGTAAAAATTCAAAAATGTAAACCTTGTTGTTTTTAATTTTGAGCAATGGGATAAAACCGAACAAACGTAATCTGAAATGTGTGTTCGGATTATTTTTGTTAAATTCATCATATAATGCAGGATGTTTATCACGAAAATCCAGATATATCGCGCGACGTGCGTATTCACGTTTATCGTTTTGCATATTTGATGTATTATCACCTGTCCAACGATATTTCACCAAAACATCTTGAATATTGTAAAAGTGTGTTACGTCTGCCAAACGTGCCCATAATCTGTAATCTTCCGCAGGAGTATAAAATTCTTCATATTCTATATCATTATCAATCAACACTGATTTTCTTATCATCGATGCAGTATGGGCAACATAACAACTGTCACATGTCATAACACGAATATCTGTATCAAATTCCGGTGTTTTCCATACGTTATTGACCATGCCAAAATATTCCAACCATCCCGATACCACACCTATATTTTTATGTGAATCCAAGTAAGCAACTTCTTTTTCCAAGCGTGTTGGTACAGAAATATCATCGTGGTCAAAAATAGCCAAATATTCCCCGCGTGTCATTTTTAACAATTTATTGCGCGATGGTGTAATTCCCATATTTTTGTCGTTTTTTGCATACGTTATGCGTTTGTCGTGTTTAGCATATTCCAGAACAATTTTTTCAATTTCTTTGTTATCAGGACTGTCGTTCAAAATCAAAAATTCAAAATCAGTAAAGGTTTGATTCAAGATAGATTCAATCATTTCCCGCAAATGTTCAGGGTTCGTGTTGTAAACAGGAGTCAAAACAGAAACTTTTGGTGTTTTTTTTGGCATTGTTTATCTCTTTAATTCTGTGCGGTTAGAAATCGTTTGATTGTGGGGGCAGATACATGTATTTTCTTGGCGATTGCATACATACTTTGTCCATCATTACGCATATCTAATATCATTTGTTCTTTGCCGTCCAAAACATGCACTTTGTTCTTGGAACCTGTATGACGACCGGGAATTATTCGCTTGCTAACACCTTCCACCGCTTTTCTTGACCAGAAATTAACACGGATATCTTCGTACATAGAAAAAGCATATTGCAAAGTGTCTATGTCCATTGATGGTGCTATGTGATATTTACTGGTCGCAGAATATATATATATTCCTTTTTCAATCATGTGTTGAACAAACATGCGCATAAAAGGCATTTCTTGACACAAACAATTCCAAGCATAACACACGATTGTATCCCCAGGATTAAACTGCAACATATCAGGATTGTTTTTAAACGAAATATATTTATCTATCGATATATGACATTTCTTTACAAACCGCAAAATACCGTTGCGTTGGTCTTGTGCAGTTAGTTTTGTATGCCCTAAAAAAATCAAACCATAAACCATGGTTTTGACTATAAAACAAACCAACGTTTATATTATAGTTGTTATAAACCGCATTAATAAATAGTCTAAAAAACCTAGAACTATCGATTTTCTGGTTTTTTTTATAAAAAAATGAATTTTTGTTAAAAATTTAAAACCAGAAAAAAATATGTTGATTTTAACGTTCTATTAATTTGAAATAATATATCAACCAAAGGATTATAAAAAATGTCAGTTATCGGCTATATTCGTGTATCATCAAATAAACAAACATTGGAACATCAACGTTTCGAAATTGAACAATTCGCAAAACAAAATCATATCATTGTGAACAGATGGATTATGGAAACAATATCTTCACGCAAAGCATTAAATAAAAGAAAACTTGGTGAATTATTAAATGAATTACAACCAAATGATATTTTAATTGCTGCAGAAATATCAAGACTTGGTCGTTCTTTGTTGGAAGTTATGCATATTTTGGAATATTGTTTAAACAAAAATTGTCAGGTTTGGACACTGAAAGAAAATTACAGATTAGGAAATGATATTCAAAGCAAAGTTATGGCTTTCGCATTTGGCTTATCTGCTGAAATTGAACGCAACTTGATAAGTCAAAGAACAAAAGCATCACTGGAAAGTGTTCGTGCAACAGGAAAAAGACTAGGAAGACCTTTTGCATCACAATCAAAAAAATTAAAATTGTCACAAAACACAAAAAAGATTAAACGATGGCTTGAAAATGGTTTTACCCGCTATCGAATTGCAAAAATGATGTCGGTAACCCCTGCGACAGTATCAAACTTCATAAATCGTATGGGTTGGTAAAATTTTTACTATGTTTTATTTTCTGTTTTTACATTTTTAATAACATCTATTATGTTATTGAATACATCTTGGGTTTTAGGGTGTGTTGATGCAAATTTTTGTATTCCCATGATAACTGCGGCAGTTATAAAACGTTCAATATCTTGCTTTGATATTATTTCCTGTTTAATCGGTTTGTCTTCCGTTTCTTTACATTGACATTTTTTGCAAAATAATTTTGATATTTCTGTTCCCCACCACAAAAACAGCCCCACCAAAGACGGTAGCATAATACATGTAAAAAAATACCTGAACGACAAATTGCAAAAATTTAAATTGAAAACCGAATAACAAAATTTTGGTATTTGCAATATTGTTAACATTGTAAATTCATACAAAGCCACAACTGTTATAAAAATTTTTATTTTTCGCATAAACATATTATAAATACGAAAAATAAATTTTAACAACAGGATACTATTCCAAATAAAGAAACCGCCATTGTGGCGGATTTCTTATTTATTTTTTTCTTGAACGGCATTAGCAACAGATTCTATTTGCAACAATTGGTTTTCCAGTGCCGCCCGTTCTGAACTTTTGTATCCTGTTTCTGTTTCTTTTTCTGATACTTCTTTTTTTACAGGTTTCTTTTTTTCGACCATCGGATTAATTAAATTCGTATGTTGTTTTCTGTCGCGTTCTAAATCATGTTTTAACAATTTACTGTTTCCAAAGAAGAACCAATCATCCATTTTCACAGCAGTTAATTGCATAACCGTACGTGTACGCGCATCAACAACCCAATGTGGCAATCCACGTGGCACATCAGAATAATACCACAATATTCCCCAATATACGAATCCCATAACAACGACACTGCGAATTATACCGAATACAATTCCCAAAGTTCTGTCTGTGACAGACAAAAAGCTGTCTTGGATTCTGTCGCGGATTTTTTGATTTATAAAACCAACTATCACCAAGATAACAAAAAAGACAATAAAGTATGATGTCACCAATGTCACCACAGTAGAATCAGGAACATCAAACCATTTCTGCAACAGACCATCCAAATATGGCGACACAAAACGTGCAGTAATTGCCGCAACAATCCACGATAACGTAGCAATAGTTTCATATACACCACCACGAATTGTTGCCCACACAGTAGACGCCAGAACAATCCCGATAT
>Ga0265301_10004040_pt1 | contig 15016 bp, 10 predicted proteins | sample AusTroGonzalo_MG_2_FD_193488 | JGI IMG/M metagenome (GOLD analysis project Ga0265301, IMG submission 193488) | Bovine rumen microbial communities from tropical cattle in Woodstock, Queensland, Australia - Gonzalo_04 | ecosystem: Host-associated > Mammals > Digestive system > Stomach > Rumen ...
CTTGAACATTTCAAGGGTTGTGGTCAGGTGTTCGCGGTTGAAATCGTACTGTTCCTGAATGTTAACTTGTGCCTTGGCACAAAATGCTGTAGCGACGAGGGCTACGATAAAAAATGCTTTTTTCATGATATTGATTATTTATACTTTTTAACTTTCAACTTAGACGGTCGACCGACCGTCTCTACTAAAAAACTGCTCTAAACTCTACACTCTACACTATCAACTTCAATAGCCAGGTTGCCGAAAAGGTTAACCGGCTCTCCATCAGTGATTAAGATATCATCTTCGAGTCGGATGCCGATGCCTTCCTCGCGGATGTAGAGTCCTGGCTCGCACGAGAGAATCATGCCTGGTGCGAAAGGCTCATATTTGTCGAGGTTGTCGTGGCAGTCGAGACCGATGTGGTGTGCCATGCCATGCATGAGGTACTTACGGTACAACGGCTTCTCAGGATCTTGATTGTCAACGTCTTGCTGGGTGAAGAGACCGAGTTTTATCATCTCTTTTTCCATCAGACGGTACGTGGTTTGGTTGATTTCGTCGATGGTGTGACCGACTTTGTAGAGTTTTGTAATCTCTTTTTTGACTTTCAAGACGGCTTCGTAGCATTCTTTCTGACGTGGAGTGAACTTGCCATTGATAGGTATCGTCCTGCTCAGATCGGAGGCATAGTTTTGGTATTCGCAGCCCATGTCGAAGAGCAGTAACTCGTTGTCGTTCAATATGCTGTCGTTTTTCGAATAGTGCAAGCAGCATGCGTTTTTGCCTCCGGCGACGATAGGGTGGAAGGCATGACCCGAGGCGTTGTTCATCTTGAAGATGTATTCCATCTCGGCTTGCATCTCGTATTCGTAACGGCCAGGTTTCACTGTCTTCATGCAATGCAGAAACGCTTTTCCGGTGATATCGCAGGCGTGTTTTATTATGTCAATCTCTTCTTTCGACTTGATTTTTCTTAATTTGTTTAAAATCGGAGCTGAGCGGTCGAAGGTGTGGAGCGGGTATTGCTCTTTTATCTCTTTCACGAAACGGTCTTGGATTGTCGAAACTTTCGTCTCGAAGCGGGCGTATTCGTAAAGGTTGAGATATACTTTAGAGCTGCTGAGTATCAGTTCTTTAAGCACGTCGTTGAAGCTGTCGGCGTACATCACGTTGGTGCAGCCTGAGATCTCTTTTGCCTGTTTTGCGTCGAGCATCTCGCCTCGCCAGATGGCTTTTGTCTCGCTGTAAGGCTCGATGAACAATATCTCGCGCATCTCCGGTTTCGGGTGGTCGGGATATAGTATAAGGTATGCTCCTTCGCGGTCGATGCCGGTGAGGTAGAAGAAATCGGAGTTTTGGCGGAACGGGTAGCACTGGTCGCCGTTGCGCGGCATCTCCTCGTTGGCTGTAAATACAGCAAGAGCGCCTTTTGTCATCATCGAAGCGAAATTCTTGCGATTTCTGGCAAAAAGCGCGTTTGGTATCTTGTTGACAGACATGATTTATTACATTCCGAAGCTAAAAAGCTTGACACCTAATGTGACGGTGAAGATGTTCTGTTTGGTGTTGTCGATGTTGAATGTCTCGCCAGCGATACTCACTTGATTGGCTTTGACGATGTCTGACAAACCGAAGCTGTAGTTGATATCGAGGGTGAACATGAGAACGTCGATGCCAAGATTCAAGGCGCCGCCCCATGTCATGCCGTTGGCTTCGACGTCGAGAGACTGGTCGTCGTAGTTGCACTTGTTGGTCTGGTCAACGACAAAATACATCACCGGACCTACATTGGCTCTCAGTTTCACGAGTTTAAGGTCGAGAAACTGGTAACCTAAAAAGATTGGCAATGCCAGGTTTTGCTGGCTCATTGTGAGTGTAGGATTTAAAATGCCTTCGTTTTCCAAATTGAAAACCTGACCGCTCTTGAACCACAGCAATTCCGGTTGGATAATGAAGTCTTTAATCACAACACGGCCAAAAATACCAGCTGTGAAATGCTCTGAAAAGCCGCTTTTGATATCAGCCTTTGAAATTGACAACTGTGCTGTCTGATAACCGAGTTTTGCACCGATGTGGGTTCCGAAACCCTCTGCTCTCGCCACGTTGGCGAAAAGAACAACTGCTAATACGAGTAATAATTTTTTCATGATATAATTTTTTGTTACTAAATTTTTATTATTTTTGCAAAGATATTTAAAATTATTAAACAAATCACAAAAATATGAAAAAGAAATTTTTTATTTTGCTTTTTGCGATGATGGTTTCGTTTTTTGCGACAGCGCAACGCTTTGAGTATCAATTAGGTTTGAAGGGTGCTCTCGGAGTTGACTGGCCAGGAAGTGTTGGCGACAATGTGACCAGCAAAAGCAATGGATTTTGCTATAAATACGGATTTACTGCTATTTACTACTTTGGTGAGAATTATGGTGTGACCTCTGGATTAAACATAATTGGCAGTAATTTTTCGTACAAATATAATGTAGAGGAGGCTGAGGTGCGTAAATTGGTTGAGAAAACTGCCGATTATACCAATACATATTGCCAGATTCCTATTCTTTTGAAGATGAGGACCGACACTTTTGCCACTAGATACAGGTTTATGGGCGAAATTGGCTATGGTTTTGACATTTTGGCAAACGGTGATTATAAGGTTGACGGTGAGAAACAGAAAAGTCCATACCGTGATGTGTGTAGCTCGTTCATCATTCATCTCGGTCTCGAAATGGAGGTGATGAGCCGCAGCACATTACAGTTTATCGTTGCATACGACACGTTTTTCTCGAGCATACAGTCGATGAGCAACGACAAGCTCACCATGGGTAATCTTTGTTTTGAACTCGGATTTTTATTCTGATGAAGATAACATTAGCGCAGATTCATTGTGTTGCCGGAGATGTTGAAGGTAACACCCAAAAAATAGTAGAGGCAGCTCACAAGGCAAAAGCCTCTACTTTGGTAATATTTCCTGAGCTTGCGGTGAGTGGTGTCTGCTCGCCGGAGATGCTCAAATTGCCAGGTTTTGTCGAAAAATGCGAGAAGGCATTGGATAAAATCGCTGCCGAATGTGAGACAATTTCGGTGCTTGTAGGGTGTCCGGTGGGCAAGTTCAACGCAGCCGTTTATATGTTTCAAGGACAACGTAAGGTATTCAAGAAGAAGCAGTTAGCATCTTGGGAGAAAGATATTTTCGAGCCTTCCGATGAAGACGCTTTGTTGCAGATTGGGTGTCATAAATATGCTGTGACAATAGGTTCGGACCTTGAAAACACCAACGATGACGAGTTTTTGTTGCAAAATCGTGTTGACGAGCTTATGCCGTTGGGTCCGGATGTCATTATTAATATAGGTGCGGAAAAATGCGGCGCAAATCAGTCTAAAATTCGCCGTAACACATTGAGACAGAATGTTTTAAAGACCGAGCGTCCGTTGATTTTTGTCAACAATGTAGCATCAAAAAAAGAAGCCACCTTTGACGGCGGCTCTATGATTTACGGCTACGAGAGCTATGTTGTGGCGTCGGCTCCGTTTTTTGAGGAGGCGGTGGTTGATGTCAACCTTGAGTGCCTCATCTCGATGAAACACGAAGACGAGCAGGACGACTACGTTTTATAGACGCTCGAGTGTCGTTTCAATAAGTTTTTCAACGTAAGGATGATAGTCGGCGGAGAATTTCTCCGTGACGCGGTTGGCTATTGCCACGCAGATTGTCAAGCAGTTGTGTCCCAACATCTTACCGAGGCTGAACAGTGCCGATGACTCCATTTCGAAGTTACAGACTTTCCATCCGTTATAGTTAAACTTTTCGATATCCGGGTTGATTTGCGGATATGTCAGCTCAAGGCGGAGTGAGCGGCCTTGTGGACCGTAGAATCCAGGCGATGTGGCGGTGATGCCTTGATGATAGCCTTGTGCGAGGCGGTCGAAAAGCTCCTTTGAACTCTCGACGATATAAGGCTTCGGGAGGTCGGTGGGGTAGTGCATGTCGCGGATGAAGGCATCGGTCATGTCTTTGTTAATCACCTCGTTATGTTCTTTATAGAAATATGCGAGGCCGTCGAGACCGATGGCGTAACGTGAGGCGACGTAGCTGTCTTCCACGCCGATTTCGGGCTGGAGGGCGCCGCATGTGCCGAGTCGCACCATGTTGAGCGTGCGATGCTCCTTTTTAGGGGTGCGTGTCTTGAAGTCGATATTTGCCACGGCATCAAGCTCATTGATGACGATATCGATGTTGTCGGTGCCCATACCGGTGGAGAGCGCCGTTATGCGTTTGCCTTTGTAAGTGCCAGTGTGCGTTACCAGTTCGCGGTTTTGACGCTTGTATTCGATGGTGTCGAAATGAGCCGAGACCATAGCAACGCGATCAGGGTCGCCAACAAGGATGATGTTGTCGGCAAGCATCTCTGGAAAGAGATTCAAATGATATATAGCTCCTTCGTTGTTGAAGACGAGTTGTGAGCCTGGAATGGGTTTAGTATTCATATTTCGTCGAATTGTTAAAAATTTTTTACAAAATTACTCATTTTTTCGTAAGTTATGTTAAAAATTGTAAAAAATGAGTTTTGTAAAATATTAATATTTAATTTTGTAACGTTTTTGATAAAAAAATGTTGTTTAGGAGGTTAAATAATGAAAAGAGACAACGATTTTGTGAAGGCTAAGATTATTTCGATTGGCGATGAGTTGCTGATTGGCCAGGTGGTTAACACCAATGCTGCTTGGTTGGGTAATATATTGACAACCAATGGAATAGAGGTGATTTCCACTTTAACCATCGGTGATGGCGAGCGTGACATTGTGGAGGCTTTGGATTCTTGTTCAGATGTTGACATCATAGTGATGACTGGCGGCTTGGGTCCGACTGCCGACGACATCACGAAGCCGACGCTATGCAAATATTTCGGCACAGAGCTGGTGTTTTGTCAGGATGCATACGACAATGTGATGAGCATTTTCACGAAACGCGGCTATCAGATGACTGAGCGCAACCGCGGGCAGGCGTTCATCCCGAAGGCGTGCACATATATACCAAACCGTTATGGCACAGCGCCTTGCATGTGGTTTGAGAAGGATAAGGAAGTATATATTTCGATGCCAGGCGTGCCGTTTGAGATGAAAAACGTGTTTGAGCAGGAGATTTTGCCGAAGCTTTTGAAGCATTTCGAGGTGACACCATATATTAATAAGGTGGTGATGACGACGGGTGTTGGCGAGTCGTTTCTTGCCGACGCCATCAAAGACTGGGAGGATGCGTTGCCTGAGTTTTTGTCGTTGGCTTATCTGCCACAGTATGGCATAGTGCGTTTGCGTTTGGAGGGGCGTCATCCTGACAGGGTGTATTTGCAGAAAACTATTGATAATGAGATAGATAAGTTGACAAAGATTATTGGCGAGCACATCTTTGGATACGATGACAAGCCGATTGCTGAGGCTGTTTTTGACAAGCTCAAAGCGGCGGGGAAGACATTGTCGTCGGCGGAGAGTTGTACAGGCGGGACGATAGCGAAGATGATCACAGCCATCCCTGGCAGCTCGGACATTTTCAAAGGCACTGTGGTGTCGTATGCGACAGCGGTGAAAGAAGAGGTCTTGGGTGTGAACCATGACGATGTTGAGAGATATACTGTTGTGAGTCAGCAAGTTGCGGAGCAGATGGCGACAGGTGTCAGGGCGTTGCTTAAGACTGACTACGCAGTGGCGACCACGGGCATCGCAGGACCGGGTGGTGCCACCGAGGAGAACCCCGTAGGCACAGTATGGATTGCGGTGGCAGGACCGGACGGCGTGGTGTCGAAACGATACAACTTCGGAAACGACAGAGGAAATAACATTGAAAGGGCGTCAATCACTGCGTTTGAGATGCTGAGAAAGAATATAATTTAAAAGGCTCTCACAGATTCCACAGATTGCACAGAATCGATCTTCCACAGTTCAATCCGCGAGAAACAAAAAACGAAAAAAATGAATAAGACATTAAAAATATTATCAGTTTTAACATTTGCAGTCTTGATGGTGTCGTGTACTAACTCGGAGCCATACAAGAAAAAACTTCATATTCCGTACAAAAATCTTGAGCCGCAGAAGGTGGAGATTGTCGAGTTTAACAAGGTGCTTTTTGCTATTGATACAGCCAATTTTGAGGAGGAATATCGTGCACTTGCGCTGAAATATCCCGAGATTATGTACGAAAACCCCCATGAGGAGGAGATTGCATATATGAAAGATTTTGTGTCGGATACTTTTATGCTGAGAATCAACAGGTTAGCGATGGAGACCTTCCCTGATATAAGTGCTGTGGCTGACGATGTAAAGGGTGTATATCAGCATGTAAGATATTATTATCCGGAGATGCCGATACCGCCAACTTTTACTGATGTTTTGGGCGTTTATTATAATCGTCCGATCAGCATTGGCGATGAGAGCATAATAATTGGATTGGATTTCTATTTGAGTAACAAGGACTTAGTGTATGACAGAATTGGTTTCTCGAGGTATCAGTCGAGGCGGTGCCAGCCTATTGCCTTGACGCGTGATTTGGCGGAGGAGTTTTATTTTAATATCTATGGCAACAAGAAAAACCAGAAAAACGTGCTTGATGAGATGATTGAAGAAGGCAAGCGGTTGTATTTCATCGAGGCTATGAATCCCGTGTTGCCCGACTCGGTAGTTTTGGGCTATTCGGCGTCGCAGATGGAATGGGCTGAGGATAATGAGGGAGCGGTGTGGGCTGCTGTGGTAGGAAATAACATGCTGTATAGCAATCTGTTAGAGCATCGGAGACTGTTGTTCAACGACGGGCCGTTTACGGTGGCTTTTTCTGACAGGGCGCCGGCACGTTTGGGTGAGTTTCTTGGCCTGCAGATAGTGCGGTCGTATATGTCGAACAACGATGTGACATTTAAAGAATTTATGGAAACGAATGATTATCAAGATGTTTTGCAAAAATCGCGATATAAGCCGCGAAAATAAATAAGATTATTAACTAAAAACTGAAATTTATGTTAGTTAAAACTTTTGGTAGTGCCTTGAATGGCATTGATGCTATTACTGTAACTATTGAGGTCAACATTGACCGTGGAGTGCAATTTTTTCTTGTAGGATTGCCCGACAGTGCTGTGAAAGAGAGCCAGCAGAGGATTGAATCGGCGTTGAGTAACAATGGGTTAAAGTATCCTAAGCGAAAAATCACGATTAATATGGCGCCTGCCGACATCAGGAAGGAAGGCTCGAGTTATGATTTGCCGTTGGCGATAGCTATTTTGGCTGCGTCGGAGCAGGTCAGTGCCGAATTGCTTGACAAATATGTGATAATGGGCGAGTTGTCGCTTGACGGGAGCATCAATCCGATAAAAGGGGCGTTGCCGATAGCGATCAAGGCGTCGGAAGAGGGTTTCAAGGGCGTGATAGTGCCTAAGGCCAACGCCAACGAGGCGGCGGTGGTTGAGGACATTGAGGTTTATGGTGTGGAGACCATCATGGATGTCATCAACTTTTTCAATGGATTTCATCACTTGGAGCCTGTGAGGCTCGATCTTGAAGAAGAGACGGCTGACAATGTTTATGACTTTGATTTTTCGGATGTCCGCGGGCAGGAAAACATAAAACGTGCTCTTGAGGTGGCGGCTGCAGGCTCGCATAACGTGATTTTGATAGGTCCGCCCGGTAGTGGTAAGACCATGTTAGCCAAGCGGTTACCGACTATTTTGCCTCCGATGACCTTGAAAGAGTCGCTTGAGACGACGAAGATACATTCGGTGGTGGGCATGCTCGGTCATGGTGTGGCGTTGATGCGCACGAGGCCGTTCAGGAGTCCGCACCACACCACGTCTTATGTTGGTTTGGTGGGAGGAGGCACCTATCCGCAGCCCGGTGAGATTTCGCTGGCACACAATGGAGTGCTTTTTCTTGACGAGTTGCCGGAGTTCAAAAGACAGGTCCTGGAAGTGTTGCGTCAGCCGATGGAGGACCGCATGGTGACCATAGCAAGAGCCAAGCAAACGGTGGAGTTTCCGGCAAATTTCATGCTTGTGGCGGCGATGAATCCATGTCCGTGTGGCTATTATAACCATCCGACGAAGGAATGCACATGCAAGCCGGGGCAGGTGGAGACGTATCTCTCGAGGATTTCGGGACCGCTGCTCGACAGAATAGACCTGCACATTGAGACGTTCCCGCTTTCATACGAGGAGCTGGCGCAGAAGAAGCCTGGCGAGAAGAGTGCCGACGTGCGCGAACGCGTGGTGAAGGCACGTTTGATTCAGGTGCGGCGTTTTGCCGACGTTCCAGGCGTACACTGCAACGCACAGATGACAGCCAAGATGATTCAAAGATACTGCGACCTTGATGAGGAATGTGGGCTGTTGCTGAAAAACGCCATGGAGAGGCTGGGGCTTTCGGCTCGCGCTAGAGACAGGATTCTCAAGGTCTCACGCACGATAGCAGATCTGGCAGGATCCGAAAACATCGAGCCAGAGCATCTCGCCGAGGCGATACAATACCGAAGTTTGGATAGAGACAACTGGGGAAAATAGTTTGGTAAACATGCTTATAGTAAATTATTTTACTATTTTAGGCTGTCATTTCAAATATTAGTCGTATCTTTGCAAACTTTTTGACAAATACATTTGTTGAAAATTATTGTAAATGGTTGATATAGAAATGATTACAGATAATTATAGGATAGAGAGCGATTTGCTGGGGCAGAAGAAGGTGCCAGCCGATGCACTTTATGGTGTTCAGACTGTCAGAGCAATCGAGAATTTCCATATAAGCGGAAACCTCATGTCGAGTTATCCGAACTTCATAAAAGGCATGGCGATAACGAAAAAAGCTGCTGCCATGGCCAATTATGAGCTTGAGATGATAAGCCGTGAGCAATTTGAGGCTATTTGTCAGGCTTGCGACGAGTTGCTGGAAGGCAAACATCACGACCAGTTCCCGATAGACATGATTCAGGGAGGTGCCGGAACATCAACGAATATGTGCGCCAACGAGGTTATTGCCAACCGTGCCCTTGAAATCATGGGACATAAGCGTGGAGAGTACCAATACTGCTCGCCAAACGACATCGTGAACGCCTCACAATCGACCAACGACGCCTATCCGTGTGCGATACATCTTGCCATGGTCCTCGAGCATGAAGCATTTTTGCCTCATCTTGTGGAGATTATTGGAGCGCTTGATAAAAAGGCTGAGGAGTTTAAAGACGTTATTAAGATGGGCCGCACCCAGCTTCAGGATGCCGTCCCAATGACGCTGGGCCAGACTTTCAGCGGTTTTGCGGCGGCATTGCGCGGTGAGCTGAAGACGCTCAACATGGCGGCTCGCGAGTTTCTTGTCGTGAACATGGGAGCAACTGCCATCGGAACCGGAATCTGTTCGAAGCCAGGATATAGTGGCGCATGTATCAACGCTTTACGAAAGGTCACAGGCTGGAATATCACACTTGCCGACAACCTCATCGAGGCGACGAGCGCGACAAGCTGCATGATTCAATACAGTGCCGCAATGAAACGTTTGAGCATCAAGATAAACAAGATGTGCAACGATTTAAGGCTCATGAGTTCGGGTCCGAGATGTGGACTCAACGAGATCAACCTGCCGCAGCGCCAGCCGGGGTCGTCGATCATGCCGGGCAAGGTGAACCCTGTCATTCCGGAGGTGATGAACCAGATTTGCTATAAAATCATTGGAAATGAGCTTACTATCACGCTGGCTTCCGACAACGGACAGCTTGAATTGAACGTGATGGAGCCTGTCATCGCATATAGTCTGTTTGAGTCTATCCATTTGTTAACCAATGGGTTAGATACATTGAGAACTCTTTGTATAGAAGGCATTGAAGCCAACTCGGAGCATTGCCGCAAGATGGTTGAAAACAGCATTGGCATCGTTACCATGCTCAATCCGATTATCGGTTACAAGGAATCGACAAAGATTGCGAAAGAGGCTAGCGAGACCGGCAGGGGAGTGTATGAGCTGGTTCTCGAGCACGGCATCCTCACCAAAGAGCAGCTCGACCGCATCCTTCGTCCTGAAAACATGATTAAACCTGTAGATATAAGGCTTTAATTGTCTTATTTTACAACGATTTTCTGGGTTTTACCATTAAATTTGAAGATATAGATGCCTGGTTGAGACGGTTTTTCAATCGTCTCAACGTTTGTTACATGTTGGGTTGACACCAAACGTCCCATCACGTCGAAGATTTGCACTCCGCCTTCGCACACGAGGCTACCCTGTGGTTGGTGGCCCGCATGGGCTGTGGCGGTTGTGATAGGTTTTTTTATTTTTTGCGACGTGATATTGCGTACACCATACCCAGTGCCGTGAGCACGAGCAAGCCGCTGCCGACGGGTGCGTCGTAGTCGAAGCTACTGCCGTGAGCTGTCGGCAATGTGAAGCTCAGGTCCTCAATGTCTCTGTAGATGCCGTCCTCATCGTTGCCGTTCCATTTGAAGAATGTGTCGTTTTGGGCGTTTCCGATAACATTCAGCGTGAAAACCAATATGATTGATAATAAGAGCTTTTTCATATTTTGTAGTTTTAATTTTATTTTCTCAAATCAATTGCCACAGGACATTTTATCTCACGACCATTTTTTGTGTTTTGCCATTTAATTTCAAGATGTAAACGCCTGTTTGAGATGGTTTTTCAACCGTCTCTACGCCGTTGATACGCTGTGAAAGAACTATTCTGCCAATGGCGTCGAACACCTCGAGCTGGCCTTCGCCGCTCACTATGATATTGCTGCCATCCTGGAAGGCGAAAGGCTCATAGCCGTTGGCGTTGGTGAACATCAAGGCAAATCTGTCTTTGTCATCGACAGGCGAGCCGACGAAGGTGTATTTTTCGTTTTCGCCAAGATCGATAATCTTGTTTTCAATCTTATCGATAAACTTGACGCCTTCTGTCATGCCTTCGAAAGTGATGGTGTATTGTCCGAAGTCGTTGGTCTTGAAGCATACTGGCATCTCGCCGGTTCGGTCGGAATAAGCGATGGCGTATTCCTCGCCGTCTTGTGGGATGTACAGCTTGGCGTGGTCATGGTTGAAGATGTATTTGCTGAGGTTGTTGCCGTCGAAGCTCACGATGGCTTTGTCGTGCATCTCATCGCCGCGGTTACCTGCCATCGACAACGTCATCTGCAGGCTTCCCATGTCTTCGCCTGCCGACTTGGCACCCGCTATGTTGAAGTTGACCACATCGTGTGCGTTGTTGGCATGTACCAGCACTCCTATGCAAGCCGGGATGGTGTTGTTGGCATAGTCGTTGACTGGCACTATGTCGCTGCCTTCATTGTTCATCTTGTAATATGGCTTGTCGATAGTGGCTGTTGCGTTGAACGGGTTACCGATGAGGTTCCAACCTGCCATGTCGGCGTTGGCGTCATAGTCCAGTGCCATCTGTTTAGAGGCTGCCGGATACGTGATGCCTAGGAACATCAACTCGACGTTGTATTTGTTGGCGTAGAGGTAGCCCTTGCCGTTTTCAAGCACAAACGGGTTGGCATAGGTGTTATGCTGGTGGTAGTTTTCCCATTCCATCTCTGCACTCTGGTTGAAGCGGTAGAGGTCGTAGTCGTAATCGCCCGATGCGGTGAGGTCGCCAAGGAGGTTGGTGACGTCTTGAAGTGCGATGCTGCCCATCACCGGCGAGGCGATAAACATCCAATGGTCGTTGTCCTGGCTGTCGCCGTAGCCTGTCACGTTGAGGCTGGCTATATCTGTACTTGTCATATACGGCACCAAACAATTGCCTGTTATTTCTTCTATCTCTTCAGCCGTAAGCGTACCGCTATAGGTCTTGTCGTCATTATGCTTCACTTCCATGGTCTGACCGGTCCTGATATTCACCTGACATTCATAGTTGTAAACTGTGATTTCATCATTATAACCATCCACATAACCCAGAGTGATGGTGCCGGTGCTGTTTTCATAGTTGAGATAAGTATAGTATTGTTCACCACCTGCCACCAGGATATTGCCACCGGTGCCGCTGCCACTTGTGATATTAAAACAGTTTGAATAGATGTTGCTGAGGATGATGTCACCCGATGCGATAATGTCATCGGCGTGGAAGCCACCGGAACGGTACTTCTGACCATAGACCGACAAGTTGCCGTTAACGTTGATGTCTGGTTGGTCATTATCCAAGAAGTAAACATCAGAGCCATCCAGTATGATGAGCTTGGTGTCGCCGTTAAAGCTGACCGCATGTTCGAAGTAAACGTAGTCGATCACAGTGTAGGTGCCGCCATTAAGGTTGGTTTCGTGGCCCCTAAGTACGGTGGCATCCTCGGTATGCTCGTCACCATTTTCGTCGATGTAGCTCACAGCCATCGTAGAAATGTTTGGATAGAGGGTTTTGCCGTAGATGGTGGCATACTCGATGTTATTTCCTTCAGCAATCACAGTATCATCGGCAAAGAATGATTTGAGGAGGTTCACTGTGCCTTGTGTAGGATTGATATACAAACTATTTCCATACGCCGTCCAACTGAGGTTGATATTGGTAGCCGAAACTTCGAATATGATGTTCCTGCCGCCATAGATATTTAAATTACCTTGGACGTTGGCATTTGAGAAATAGCATTGGCCATAGCCATATTCCTGTCCGTAGATGGTGAGGCCGCCATCAGCTTCCAACCCAAACTCGTTGCTTTTTTTAGTTGCTCCAACGGATAAGATACTTCCGTCAGGGATGATGATGGTGGCGTCGCCAGTGAAGCGGATATGAGCGAAATACGTAAATCCTTTGAGGACTTGGTTGCTTGCCAAGACAGTGTAAACGCCGCCCGAGTATTCTGCATCATTCGCGCTGTAAAGAACCTTGGCTACAGTGGTCTGCAATACGCCGTCGGCATCAAGGTAGCTGACTTCCATCTCAGTAACATATGGGTTGAGATTCTTGCCGTTGATGGTCGTCAGATCTTGAACCGGACCTGCCTCAAGAACATTATTTTCATTATCAATAAATGTATTGGCGAGAACCACGTGGCCATTGTATTCCATCGTAGTGATAACATTGCGTTGTGCCGTCCATCCGAGGGTGATAGTGCCGTTGCCGTTGTCGGCGTCGAGAGTTCCAATACTCCAGAGTTGACCGCCGTAGATGGCTACATCACCAGCTACCAGGATGTTTGTTGTGCTTAAATAACCATTACCTTCTTCCTGTCCGTAAACGGTTAAGTCGCCGTTGATGATGAGTCCATCTTCTACTAATTTACTTGAACCGGAGAATGAAAGGTACGAATTATCCCTAACGATGAAGGTGGTGTTGCCGTCGAAGGTAATCTGTTCGTAGAACAAGACGTCACCGTCATCCATTGTGGTGTAGATGCCGCCAGGGAGGGTGCCTGTTTCGGTGCCATATAGCACGGTGGCTCTGGCGTCGTGGCGTTGTCCGCCGGCATCGAGGTAGGTGACGGTGGTGTACTGAGGTTTCCAGCTGGCGTAGAAGGTGCGCTCGCCCAAGCTGGTGCCTGCCTCAATGGCAGATACAGGCTCGCCTTCCAAATACTGGTTTTCAAACCAGCCAGCGAAGGCGTTGTCTTCCTTGGTAGGTATCGGCAGTACTACTGTCTCATTGAAGGTGTAGGTTTGTGGATAGCCGCTCGGCATCGTGCCACCGTTTTCATGGTAGTTGATGGCAAACTCTACGCTGAGGTTCGTATAAGGCTCGAGGGTCTTGCCGGCGAGGTTCCTAACTTCATTATTGGTGAGGTTGCCCACATAATAGTTTGTGCCGTCGGTGAACGCCTTGCCCGTGGCGATGGTCACTATATAAGCATTGTAGTCACCTTCCGACATGATGCGGTCGCTTGTGTCGGTCCAGCCCAGAGTGATTGTACCATAGTACACATTGATTCCATAGTTGATTAAAGCATCCTTGATGTGTATCGAGACGTTTCCTCCGTTGATGGTAACATTTTCAGCATAAATTCCATCGCTATTACTATGGTTAGTCAAGGTTATGTCGCCACCGTTGACAAACACATCTTCTTCACAATACACTACACCGTAACTACTATAGTTGTATATTTCGTCTGTGACGGCGTTCAATGTTCCACCGTTTATGGTGAGATCTTGATGGACATAGATGCAGCAATATTTGCTTTCAATGGATATCTGTCCGCCATTGATCGTCATATCGTTTGAGGAAAGATAACAAAATTCATAATCCACACTTGTCAAGCTGATATGTCCGCCATAGATGGTTAAGTTCCCATTTACGCCAATGTTCGCATCGATAGCGGTTATTGCGCCCGTGCCTGCCGACTGCACATAGATGTTAAAGTTATCAGAGATGGACATGGTTGAACCTAAGGAAGAGATAAAAGGAAGGAGTGTCAAGGTGGCGCCATCCACCAGAATTAGGTTGGCTGAGCCTTCAAAATTGACATCGTCAGTATAGGTGACATCGTGGTCAACCACATACCAGGCTTCAACATTAGGTTCGCCGTATGAAATATCATTGGTGCTTCCTTCGAGGATGGTGTAGTTAGTGCAATAGGCGGTCTGGCCGTTGGCGTCGATATAGGCTACTGGCAGCATCTCCCAGGTTGCGATGTAGCTGCGGTTGCCTGTCGAGCCGTGGGCGATGGTGACAGTCATGGTAGGTTCGGTGAGGCCGGTGCCTGTCCAGCCGGCGAAGATGTATCCTGCGCGGGTTGGGTTGTTCAGAGTGATGTCGAGGTTTATCGGGCTGTAGTAATCAGGGTTAGCCGTTGCCACGCTACCTCCTGCGAGGTCGTAGGTGATGGTGGAAGCTGGATGCAAGGTCTTTGCGGTAATAGCTGTCACCTCGGCATCGGTAAGCGTGCCGGAATAAATATTGCTGCCGTCGGTGAATAACAGATCTCCCTTCACCTTAACGTTGCCGTTCGGGCAAGAATAGCTGAAGGAGGAGATGTCGTCGCCGGGGTTGCGCCAGCCGAGGATGATGTCGGCGGTGCCTTTGTGGTCTTCATATTCAACGAGGGTTTCGTATGAGAAGATGTTTCCGCTGTTGATAACCAAGTCGCCGTGGTTCA
>Ga0265301_10004041_pt1 | contig 15012 bp, 38 predicted proteins | sample AusTroGonzalo_MG_2_FD_193488 | JGI IMG/M metagenome (GOLD analysis project Ga0265301, IMG submission 193488) | Bovine rumen microbial communities from tropical cattle in Woodstock, Queensland, Australia - Gonzalo_04 | ecosystem: Host-associated > Mammals > Digestive system > Stomach > Rumen ...
GGTCCTCAGAGGATGGGAGTCCAACAGGAGCTACTGGTACCCGAACTACTATCAGGAGGCCCATCAGCCAGACCTCGGTGACGAAACATGCAGGATCTTCGAAGACATCGAAGAGTGCAGGAATGCCCTGAGAGGCCAGAGATTCGAGTGTCCCCACTGCAAGAAGATGGTGGACGACCCCGAGGAATGCCCCAAGTGCGGGTGGAAGGCCTACGGGCTGTTCTCCAGCATCTACAAGGTCTACCTGAAGAAGGAGGGAGCCATAATCCCCATTTTCAGACCGGGCAACTGGAACGCAGTGGGAAGGAAGAGCAGGAAGAAGAAGGTCGAGGAGGTGAATGAATGAGAGACGACATCACGATCAACAGCACGGTGAAGAAGAAGGGCAACGGCTGGTTCATACCGATGACCAAGAGGGACAAGGAGATCCTCGGCATTGAGGAGGGAGACGACCTCGAGGTCAAGATCATCGTGAGGGGGAGACTGTCCCGGAACGAGTGAGATTTTTCAAAACGACTTAACGGAGTGTCAAGGCGCAGTATAGAATTAGGCACTACGACTGCGCCTTCCGCTGGTGCGGATAATGACGTGTATATGACCCAAGTCCTGGTATATAAACCAACTGAGATACACACATACACACACATTTCCGCCCAAATAGGGATGGGTGGAGTGATGAGAGCATGGAGGAGTACGTTCTGGTCGAGCAGTGGCTCGGCTTTTTGAGGAAGCATGGCAGGAAGGAGATCACCATAGACGCCTACAGGCTGAAGCTGAGGAGGTGCCTGGACATCCTGAAGGACAACGGAAGACCGACCGACCCGAGGAAGATCACGGCTGCGGACATGATCCTGCTGAACAGGTCGCTGGGAATCTGCGAGAGCAGCAGGAAGGACTACCTGAAGAGGGTCAGCGACTGGGTGAAGTGGTACACCGGGGAGGACCTGATGCAGAGGAGCGACATCCTGTGGAACCGGACGAAGCCCAGGAGGGTGTTCATAGGCAACGACGAGTTCTCGAGGCTGATGGAGGTGGCCGACGAGCGCGACAGGGTGATACTGCTCCTCGGCGGAGCGATGGGGATCAGGCGCGACGAGATGAGGAACCTGAGGTACAGCGACATTGAGAACGGACGGCTGTACATCCACGGTAAGGGGCACGGCGACGCAGGGAAGGAGGACGACCTGAAGATCCCTCCGCTGGTGATGTCCGCGATAGAGGAGTGGACGATGATCCGCGAGAGCAACGGCATGGAGGACCTGTCCGGAGGATGCATCATCGTCTCGTACCAGAAGGCGGGCATGAAGCAGATGGCGAACTCGTCCCTGTCGCATCATGTCAGAGAGCTGGGGAAGCGTGCAGGCGTGCGCGTGACGGTCCATTCTCTGCGCAGGCTGTTCGCCACATCCCTCTACAGGAACCACGTCGACATCGTGGACATCAAGAACCTCATGAGGCACGCGAATGTGCGCACGACCATCGACTGCTATATAGATCCGGACGGGGAGAGGCTCGACGGGATCATGGGCGACATGGGCATGATTTTAAATATCTCCGAGAGCCATGACGATTACAGGCACTACGAAAGAAGAGATGGTTCATGGTTTTGGAGCACATAATGACCGTTATATGCTCCTGAACATGGTCGTTTTTTCTCCGAGAGTGCCTCGGAGTGTAAAATAATGGCAAAAGTCTACATGGCCCAGGTCTACCGTCAGATATACGACGAGCGCCTGGAGGACATAAGGATCGCGGCGCAGAACGGCAAGGAAGTCATACCCTATTCTTTCAAGGACTTCTCGACGGACGTCAGGAGGAACGACCTCCTGACGAGCGTCGCAACGATCAAGGACAAGTGGGACAACGCTGTCGCAGACCGCATAATCTGCGAGTGGAACGGAAGCTACAGCAACGGATGGCTCGTCTACGAGGCATTGCAGAGATACCTCAGGATCCCGAGCAAAAAGTGTGTGTGTATGTGTGTCCCCAAGGTTTTAAATAACACATCGGGGGCGGTCGAATGAGTCCAGACACCGTCTACATCGACATCAGGACCTCGGACATCAGGATGGGCGAGATCACCGGCGCCGTAAGAAAACTACGGCAGGAGCACCCGGACGAGGAGGTCTTCATGGACGGAGACCTCTACGCCATCGTCGGCAGGAAGAGGGTGAGCGCATGATCGACCGCGACTCATTGGAGTGGTACGTCGACATCGACTGCGACATGATGACCGTCTCGGACTTCGCCGAGCTGGTCGGAAGGTTGGGGGACATCGGCTACACCGACAGGGTGCCCCGCGGACGCTACGACATAGGATTCGACGAGAGGAGCGAGGTGGAGATCCACTACGAGTCCAAGCGCATCTCCCTTTACCTGAACGAGATCGGCGACTCCGACATGCCGGAGGTCATGGGCATCCTCACATCGTTCAGGGGACTGCGCATCAAGGAGATGTTCCACGAGTGCCTCAGCAGGAGGTTCTGCAAGAGATTCAGCGACGGACTGTACGAGCCTCAGATGCTCGACGAGTACGCCATGGCCCTGAAGGAGACCAAGTACGACCACGCGAAGGTGTGGGAGGCATGGTGCGAGGAGTCGGGATTCAATGACTGGTGCAGGGAGGTGTACGAGGAATGACCATCTACGAGCGCATCGACAACGCATACAAGGAGGTCGCCGAGCACGAGTTCAAGAAGGACAAGTGGGTCGGCAAGTGGGTGGTCACCCGCGACCCCGATACAGGAAAGAAGGTCAAGACCCCGGACCTGAACAGCGACGGATACTGGGTGATCAGCATCACGCAGATCCTCGACGTCATCCAGAAGGTCCACGCCAGGAACGGCATCAAGTGCATCTTCGAGGGGCCGTACTACAACATCCAGGACAACGAGAAGAGGGTCACAGCTCCATGGAGGGACACCAAGAGGGTCATCGCCACCGGGCATTACGAGGTGAGGATCATAGGAGAAGGCCCTGACGACATGATCGAGACCAGGGCTCAGTGCGAGGCATGGGACACCGAGGCCAACGACAAGCTGAACAACAAGCTCCTGACCAACGCCATGAGGTCCCTCTACAGGTCCCTGTACGCCATAGACGGCGACGACACCAAGGATCCCGAGGAGGAGAACCCGACGGTCACGGACTCGGAGCCCGCACAGCAGGACCCGTTCTTCAGCAAGAAGGAACCGACCACGGAGGCGGACGTCACCAAGGCCGAGAACACCGAACGCACCGCGGCATGGGCCGAGAAGAAGGCGGATGAGCTCCGCCCGGACCTCATAGAGTTCTACAGCCAGTGCCCCGAGTGCACCATCATCAAGGAGCGCATCAAGGACTACGGCCAGATAAGCGACTGGCGCCCCGGCATCGTAATCCAGGTGCATGGCGACCTCAAGAAGGAGGGGTTGCTGTGAGCAAGCAGTGGCCCATCGGCTCGGATGCGTTCAACTTCACGGTCACGCTGACGATCAACGCGGAGACCGAGCAGGAGGCGCAGGAGATTTTCTACGCGCTCATGGAGAGCGCCCTCTCCAACCCGAAGGTGTGGGAGTACAACGAGATATGCTCCAAGAAGGTGAGGATATGACCTCATGGATGGAGTGCGGATGCGGTGCCGACGTGGTCCTATACGAGAACCCCGGAGAGGAGTTCTACGGCAGGACATGGCCCGTGATCCTGAGAGGGACATGCGAGTCATGCGGGATGCAGCACATCACCGTGCCCCTCAGCATGAAGGCGGAATGGGATAGGGCGCGCATGGAATACGAGCAGGACCTCGACCGTCAGGTCAGGGAGGACATGGAGAAGGACCCCCTGTACTACGGGGCGGTCGGCTCCATCAAGCTCTGCTCCGACGAGGACAGGGACAAGTGCATCTTCAAGCTCATGGCCAAGGTATGGCACGAGGGCACGAAGGGCTTCTGGATCATCCGCCACGGCCTCGTCGAGCGCGAGTGGACCTACCACGAGGCGGAGTCTGAGGGCTGGTTCAACTACCACTTGAAGGTCACGAGATGGTACCCCATCAACGGCGGGGATGACTCCGAGCGCTATGAGGAGGAGTTCTGCTGCCAGACCATCGAGCAGGTCCGCGGGCTCATCGGAGGCCGTGTGGTCGAATGGACGCTCTGGAAGCGCGGACAGGACCACAGGAGCATGACCTACTCGGGCCAGCTCCCCAAGGGAGGGCTGGACCAGCTCCTGGAGGTGTTCGCATGACCGCCACATACGACGGGAAGCTGACCTACTCCAAGGGGAAGGTCTACCCCTGCTGCCAGGACATGCACGAGGCAATCCTCTTCAAGGCGGTCTACACCGCCCCGAGAAGCACCCGCGTGTTCATGAAGATCAGCGACAAGGTCGGACGCCCTATCACGCGCTGCCCCTTCTGCGGTTCGGAGGTGTCGGAATGCCCGAGATGACGATGTCCGAGCTCACCGCCAAGGTCAGGAAGGCCTTGGAGGCGGAGAGGACCATCGACGAGGTCGCCCAGTACGTCGGAACGGACAGGAGCACTGCGCTGGCCGTGATGCTCCAGCTCGCAGGGAAGAAGGAGATAGAGATGGTGGACTGCCTCCACAAGAAGTGGACGCTCAGGTCCGCCGTCAAGAGGGGGGCGGAGGCATGACCACATACTCCGTCTACATCGACGGCAAGCTCGTGGACACCCTCCACTCCCTCCGTCTGGCGCAGATGGAGGCGTGCAGGGCATCCAAGAAGGGCAAGGTCAAGGTCCTGATGAACTACCCCGGGAAGACCGAGGACATCACCAGGGAGCTCACCGAGACCGGGGTGATGGCATGAGCGCGCCCAAGGGGTACGTCTGCAGGAACAACTTCAACCTCGCATCCACAGAGATGCTGAAGCTGCTCCTCAAGACATCGACGAGCGTGTACGTCAAGACCGAGGCAAGGGCCGAGCTGGAGAGAAGGGGCGTGAAGACATGACCTCCCCGGAGGACGCCAAGATCAAGAAGTTCCTGAAGGAGAACGGCCGCATGAGCACGCTGGAGCTCACGAAGGCCATCTACCCGGACGAGGACTCATGGGACCACATCGCGCACCTCACGCACATCTACCAGAGATGCCAGAAGCTCGAGAAGGACAAGGAGATCAGGAAGATCCTCGAGGGCAGGAATGCCTACTGGGAGCTGGTGGTAGCATGATGTCCTACGAGGATTACCAGAGGATATGGGAGGAGTACACCCAAAAGGAGACCATCCAGACCCCGCTCGGGCTCATGGTCGGGAGACCGACACCGGAAGGCTCCAAGATGCCCTGGAGCGGTTACAGCATGCTCCTGGAGGACGGCCCCCACAAAGGGGAGTTCGTGGACATCACAGGCCTCGGAGGAGGCCACGGCACTCTATACCTCGACACCAAGCAGTACGGGAAGACCGAGATACGCATAGAGTACGATCAGCCCGAGACCGAGTACGAGGATGAGGACGAGCTGTCCCATGATGTCCAACAGGAGGACGATGACGAAGATGATGCTGGCCAAGAGGAACTGTCCCACGATGTCCCGAAACTGAAGCTCTCCGGCGAAGGGTTCAGGACGACCGTGGGCAAGGCCAAAAGGGCCGTGGGATGGTTCAACGGAGGACGGCCCAAGACCGCCTGCGTGCCTGTGTCCGTCATGAGGAAGGACAAGGTATGCGACACCGAGAGGATCCCGACAATGAGCGGAAAGGTTCTGTGGAGACAGCTGGAGCTGAGAACGATGCACTTCGGCGACGCATGGAACCAGGTCGGTGGGCTGACATCGGTATGGCTCGAGTTCTCCGGAGAGTACGACAGCGGTGGAGCGAGCGGCCCGCTGATAACAGACGTGACCTCTGTGAGGATCGAGGGCGACAATCTGACGATAGAGGGGTTCGCCTTCGGCGCCGATGCCGACAGATCGGACTGGAGATGGGTCACGGTGACGGTCGGCATCGTGAAGGAGCCGGAGGCTTCAGGGAAGGCGGCGCCCAAGTGGTACATCGAGGAGATGGTCACACCCATAGAGGTGGATGATTGGCTGACTCCTGCCAGCACCGTACCGATGCCCTGTCAGTCCAGCGGAGTCTACAAGCAGTTCAGTCTGGAGGACTTCGCATGACCGGGAAGAAGCTCCAATGCAGATGCAAGCTCTGCGGGGCATGGTTCCCATGCGAGCTGCTGATCAACATAGACGGAAGGAAGCACTGCCCCAGCTGCCAGCTCGCAGAGGGAGTGACGATTATCGAGAGGGAGGGATGAGAATGGTATCAGACAATTCAATAGAAGCGTACACGAAAGCATTCAACACAGGAAGAATAGACACCCTGAGGTTTAGGGTCTACCAGTGCGTGAGCTCCTGTCCCGGACTTACGGACGAGGAGATCGCGCTGAGGATAGGCGTGCAGCTCTGCTCGGTGACGCCGAGGCTCACGGAGCTGTACAAGAGGGGGCTGGTGGAGTTCGACGACACCATCAACCACAAGAAGAACAAGTGCAGGAGGAGCTACCCCAAGAGCAAGGTGGCCGAGCCTCCCCTATACGAACAGCAGGTGCTCGCATGACGTCGAGATGCGCAGCATGCGGACAGCCCATCGTGAGGGGCCAGGACTACATCTACGTCAACGGCACGCCCGTCCACAAGGACTGCTACGGCAGGAGCAGGCCCGACCATCTGCAGGGGATGGAGTGCAAGGACCTGAGGGGATCCATCGAGGAGATGGTGGAGAAGCGCCCCGGCATCTACAGAGGAGAGGTCCTCCTGGTGCTGGCCCCGTACCTCCGCATGTCCATGAACGAGGTGGATGCGGAGATAGACCGGATGGCCGACGAAGGCGTCCTGGAGGTCGAGAGCGATGAGCGAGAAGGTGACGGGAGGCTACATGGTGACCGCGCCGCACAGGCCCGAGGATGTGCCCAGGAACTGCTGGACGTGCATCAAGAAGGTGCTCGTATTCGGCGGTCAGACCACATGCCACGCCATGAAGAGCGAGAACAGCACGCACGTCAAGAACGACGTCGACGCATGCGACCAGTACGAGCTGGACCCGATATGGCTCACCGCCGACTGGTTCTACCCCTCGAAGGTGAGGGCATGAAGGCCAAGGAGTGCTGCAAGACCTGCAGGCACCACACGGCCACGCTGATCAGGGTGGACGAGTTCGAGGGCGAGGAGTGCCCCGTGTTCGCCCACTACTGCGACGGGAAGCAGATCAACGGCTCCACCGCCAGCGACTTCCGGTGCGGGCGCTACGAGGAGAGGGTGATGCAGTGATAATCGGCGCCGAGGCCATCAGGAGGCGGATTGACTCCAGGAACGGAGGCACGACCTGCAGGTCATGCAGGTACTACGAGGAGGAGCACCTCAGGAAGGACGTGCTCTTCGGAACGATCAAGGAGAGATGCTGGTGCCTGAAGAGGGACAGCCACATCCAGAACACGGACGAGGGGCAGGACTGCCCCATGTTCCTGAAAACGATTTTCAACCAGGAGTAAGCGACATGACAGAGACAGACGAGATTCCGGGCATAGACTATTCGAGAGCGAGCATGCTGAGGGTGCAGGCCGACAGGGCCGTGGCATTCCTCGAGCCCATGAGGGCGATCCTGGGGAAGGACGAGGACATAACGTTCATCGTGACCTCCGATACCATCAGGGTCAGGATGAGGGACAACAGCTCCGTGGCGATGATCAACGCCGAGGTGGACATCGACCAGGCGGTCACCAACGAGAGGATAACGGACGCGATCCTGAAGGACAGCATCGCCAGGGTCAGGTTCGACAGGTTCCTCGATGCGCTCAAGACCTTCGGGGAGGAGAACGTCGCCATCGTGCTGGGCAAGGACAGGATCTTCATTCAGTCCGACCACGGGAGGCGCACCATACCCCTCTACTACAGCGAGGACTGGGTAGAGCCCAAGTGGCCGGAGGTGTCGTTGTCCTTCTCCGCCTTCGCCGATGTGAAGGACATGAGGAGGGGCGCAGCTGTGGACACGGATTCCGAGCTCGGCGACTGCCTGACCATCGACGTCAAGGAGAACGGCGCATGGTCCATGATCGTCGGAGAGGACAGGGACATGTCCGAGGTGTTCATGGACATAGGCACCAACGACACCCAGGAGAGGATGCGCTCCACGTACCCGAGGGACTACGTGATGGAGATCCTCAGGAGGGTCAAGGTGCCCACGGTCCGCATCTCCGCGGACAAGGACATGCCGATGCAGATGGAGTACCGCGAGGAGGCCTACAACGTCAGCATAATGCTGGCCCCCAGGATCAAGAGGTGACGGAATGCCCGCCTCCGTCCCGGACCAGATAATGGTGATCGTGAAGGACTACAACGACCGCAGCATCCCGATATGCCTGAAGGACCTCATGGAGCTGGTGGACGCATCAGGGCCCACCGTCCACAAGCACGTCAACAGGCTGATAGAGGACAGGGAGCTGGAGCAGGTCTACGTCCAGACGAGGCACGGCACGAGGCAGGACCTGCACGTGGTGGACCACACCAAGGACCAGAAGCTGGACTCCATCTCGCAGATGCTCGGCAAGCTCACCTACCAGGTGAGCAGGGTCGCAGATGCGCTGGAGAAGCAGAACGGGAAGCAGGGAGGCAAGGGCGGAAGAAGGCACCATGACAATCAATTCAGACAGACGAGGCTATGATTTTATGATGGAAGAAGAAGCGACGAGGAACTATCTCCTGGATTACAGGATGTGCGGGGACCTGGGTCCCATGAGGATAATCAGCATCAACTTCGTGGTGAACGAGGAGGATGCGAAGGCGACGGAGGAATGGCTGAGGGAGAAGATCCTGAGGAACGAGAGGGAGTTCACCCTCGGCGAGTTCGGGCCGTTCAAGGAAGAGCCGGTGCAGATCGTGACCGAGAACGGGCCGTCCATCCTCGGAGCCTCCACCGGGCTGGTGGTGAGGGAATGACCGAGATCCCGCAGAGCACCACCGTGAAGGAGCTGGTGCAGAGGTTCCTGAATGCCAGGAAGGAGCACGGAGACTTCATCGTGAGGATGGACTACGACGTGAAAACGGACGAGAAGTTCCCCTTCGGCATCAAGGTCACCGTCGGATTCGACGAGGACGAGATGGACGCGTGCTACAGGGAGGAATACGAATGACCGACCAGATGCCGACCAAGGAGCTGAGGCAGAAGGTCCAGCGCGTGAGCCTCGCAAGATACCACCTCGGATGCCAGCTGAACATCCTGCTCCAAGAGGGGGCCATTACGAAGGAGCAGTACGAGGAGGTCCTGACCATCACGGGAGCGAGGATACAATGATCACGACCTACTGCGGCGATTGCCTCGAAGTCATGCGCCAGCTCCCCGATGAATCCGTGGATGTGGTCATCATGGACCCGCCGTACTTCAGGATCATGATCGAGGACTACACACACCAGACCAGATACGACTGGGATGACCAGTGGAAGGACATAAAGGAGTACGACGCATGGATGGAGAGCATCTTCGCAGAGGTCCGCAGGCTCTGCAGGAAGACGGCCAGCATATTCGTGTTCTGCGACGACCTGGTCGGTGCGCATGTCCAGATTCAGTTCGAGAAGCATTTCAACATCCTCAACAACATCGTATGGCAGAAACCGGACTGCCACACCATGAAGGGATGGACGGGCTACAGGAAGTTCGTGCCTGTCACAGAGCGCATCCTCTTCGGAGAGATGGCGAAGGCCCCGGGGATGCCCATGACAGGGCTGGAGCAGATTCACTGCGACCCGGAGTGCTTCAAGGAGGTCCGCGATTACCTCGTGTCAGAATAGGAGAGGGTCATGAGAGACAAGGGATTCGACCTGACGGCGTTCAACAAATGGTTCCAGGAAGTCTCCGGTACCGCCCGTATGTCCTACCACTACTTCGGAGAATACCAATGGGCCCTTCCGACCAGGGAGATCTATGAGAGGATGCAGAGCACAGGGTACTGGAGCAGGCAGTACGAGGACCTCCGCAGGCAGTACGAGGACCTCCGCAGGCCATTCCATACGTATGAGATGGTCACGGATGTCTGGACCTACAGGATACCGCATGAGGAAGAGAACAGGGTGCACCCTACGCAGAAACCCTCAAGGCTGATTGACAGGCTCTTAGAGACCTGCACCAGGGGGGGGGGAGTGTGTGCTCGACCCATTCATGGGGTCGGGAGTGGTCGGATGCGAGTGTGTGAAGATGAAGCTCGACTACATCGGCATAGAGAGGGACGAAGACATGTACAGCAAGGCGGACCTGAGGATAAAGACCACAACGGCAGCCTACGTAGGAAGGGTGACGCTCAACGATTTCATCTGAGCGCAAGGAAACAAGGCAAGGAGTGATTACATGAACGAGACGATAGAAGAGCATGGGCGGATGAGCGAATACATAGCAGAGCGTGTCAGGGACTGGAAGGTAGAGAAATGCGATCTCTGTACAGGCATCGCGGATGACGGCGTTCTGAAGGTTACGGCCAGCCTTCGGCTGGACAGGGGATTCATGGCGGACCATCGCAGGGACGTCGAGATATTCATGGAGAGCCTGGTCAATGGTCCTGCGACAGTGCTCTCATTCGCGGCGGTCAACAAACTGCTGGACGAGAACATCGAATTGCGCGAGAAGCTGGACAGAGCACAGGACAGGCTCGACGAGATCAGGGATGCGGTCAAGGTACTGCGCAATCTGGAGGTGGAGGAATGAGCAAGGCTGAATTAGAGATCGGATGCGGATGCATTTTGAATGTCATATACATCGGTAAGGTCCGCACATATAAGGACGGACATAAGGAATGGACGGATGACAGGAAGGAAGTCACAAAGCAAGCGGTTGCGGCTGTGATAGAACACATAAGGACGATGGAGAAGCGGGAAGGCCGTGCTTACAGGGTCCCGATAGACGGCAAGACATACGAATTAATGCTGGTGGAGGTGAAGGAATGACATACGTTATCGTCTACGTCGAGACCTGGAAGAGGGAGAAGGACACCTTCGAAGGGTACGCGAGGCCCAAGGCGGTCAAGGGCAGCGTGGAGGTCCATGTCGGAGACGAGGTCTACAGCGAGTGGTTCGATGAGAAGATGGACAGGAGGCTCCTGTACAACAAGTCCCTCCTGTCGATCCTCGCCGGGAGCAAGCCCTTCTTCACGGTGGCCTTCGATGTGCTGCGCTACGTCGACAACTCCCATGAGAAGGAGGAAAGGGAATGAGCACGCAGGTCCGCAGATACCGCATCCCCTCCGGGCACATCAGCGAGTACATATTCGACGACAGCAGCAGGAGGTACGGATTCTCTATGTGGCAGTTACCGGAGGGAAGACTGACCAAGGAGGAGTTCGATGCTCTCCTGCAGTTCGCGGAGGAAGAGGAATGACCGAATCCATGCAGATGGACCTCAACCTCTACCTCGGATTCCCGTGGTCCTGCGAGCACGCATCCTTCGAGGACGTGACATACGACGCGGTGGAGTAGGATGCAGAGGACGGAGGCAGTCAGGCAGCGTTATGGTGCTCCTTCGGCCACAGGATCCTCGAGTGCGAATGCCCCGGCATGGACTGCCCCTACTGCAAGGTCAGGAAGGCGGAGGACATCGCCAGGGTCATGGGAGCCATGGGGAAGGTGAAGGCATGAGCGTACTGTACCAATACCAGATAGACGGCACCGTTCACTATGCAGAGTCCCTGCAGGATGCGAGGAAGGCCCTCGCCAAGAGCTACAGGGAGACAGGGACCATCCGCATGCAGTGCGTCCTCAAGAGAAGCACCGTAGCTGGATTCGTGCACCCCATAGACGGGGAGCTGTACTGGGTGGTCAACAGGAACGGGGTGGACATGTACACGAAGCTGGGCGATGACGGCATCGTGCGCGGCGATACCACCGACGTCCCTCCGGGCGAGACACCGAGCCTCTATATCCAGAATGGTCCGGCCTTCAAGTGGCTCGAGACCGCCAGGAGATACCTCGCACTCTACTTCCCGAAGGATTGGTAGATGGTGGAGATCCGCGATAGGGACGGGGACTTCGTAGAGGAGCATGTCTACGACGGCAACGGCCACCATTACATCACGTTGGACGAGTTCACGCAGGACATCGCCGACCACAGGACATACTACAAGGCCAACAAGATAGGGTTCCCCACCAAGCAGACCTACGACGATTGGAAGATCGGAGACAGGTGCAGGAAAGAGAGGTGCATATCATGACAAGCATCTACGAGGATTACGCCGACAAGGACGCCGAGCATATCAGACAGGAGAAGATCAAGATCCTCTTGGCCATCGGCGAACATCCGGGAGAGACCAAGAACGTCATATCCAAATTGGTCTACGGCAAGAGGAGCAACTACGGATTCGCCCTGATAAGGGCATTGGAGCATGACGGATAGGTATGGTCAGTGAATCCAGACCTGCCGACCAGATACCAATACACGCTATTGCAGAAGGGGAGGGAGTGCCTATCATGAGCTCCCTGTGCGACACATGCGCCAAGAGGATGAAGGAGATCACCTATGTAGGGCTCTCCACAGTGGCATGGACCGGGAAGTACGTATGCACACCGTACAACAATGCCCCCACCCTCCCCGATGTGGTCAAGGAATGCAAAGGGTACGTGCCCAAGAAGAAGGGACAGATGTCGTTGGAGGCGTTCGCATGACGGACCTGTCGAAGTTCCTGACGAAGGTCACCGAGCAGACCGACCCCGATCAGCAGAGGGCCTACGCCCTCGGAGCATTCGAGACCGTGCAGTACATGTACGACATAATGACGAAGGTCGGTGATGATGCTGACCTCAAGAGGCTCATAAGGGACGAGTACCGCCGCACGAGGCAATGTCTGCACGATGTGATCATGCCCCCGAGCCTCATAAGAGTCGATGTTGAGAGGAAGGGCGGAAACGACCCTACAAGCGAAGAAGGTGAGAGAGACGAGTAAAGATACCGTCAAGAAGAGGAAAGGCCCCAAGAAGCCCCGCACGCCCGCACAGGAGGAGGCTACGAGGAAGATGATAGAGGCGGGCAAGACGAAGAGGTTCAAGAAGCTCGCTGAACAGGGCAAGAACGAGGCCGAACAGGACAAGATCGCCAAAGCGGAGGCGGGGAAGAGGTCCGGCGAGGCACGCAGGGCATACCGCACCGCGAGGGAGACCCTGATGTGGGCCAACGAACAGCCCCTCACTGCGGAGGAGAAGGGCATCCTGTTGGATATGGGATTCACCGAGGAGCAGATCAGAGGCATCAAACCGCTGGACATCATCACCCTGAAAGCGCAGCGCATGGCCCAGCAGGGCAACCTGTCCGCAGGCGTGTACGTGCACGACCTCATAGAGGGGAAGATCGCGGAGAAGCACGAGGTGGAGGTCAGGGACACCACCAAGATGTCCGTCAAGGAGCTCATCACCTACAGGGAGAAGCTCAAGCAGGAGGAGGACGCATCCAACTGAAACCCCGAAGTCATTGCGCCCGCGCGCGTAAGAAGGAAAGACCCATGAGGCAACTATGACCACTGACACTTCAGACCTCGACAGGCTAATCGACTCCATGATAGAGTCCAGGGTGAACTTCTACGACTACGTGGAGAAGATCGTCCTGAAGAGGCCCAACTACGTCCCCGGTGCACACATCAGACTCATGTGCGACACCATCCAACAGTTCCTTGAGAACACGCACCGGGGATTGATCGTCACCACACCGCCCAGGCACATGAAGAGCACCATCTGCTCGGAGTGCCTCCCGGCATGGTTCCTATCGAACGACCCACAGCACAGGGAGGTCATGCTGGCATCCTACAACCAGGGACAGGCGAGGAAGATGGCCCGCTCCTGCAGGAAGCTCTTCGATGAGGAATGGCACCAGTTGATATTCGACAGGCCCGCCATCGTCATAGACAACGCCGACGAGATCATGCTGGAGGGGAAGGTCAACGGCAGACCGTCCCTAATCGCCGCCGGAATAGGCGCAGGTCTCACAGGATCGGGAGCGGACCTCATCATCGTGGACGACCCCATAAAGGACGCGGAAGAGGCGAACAGTCAGACCATCAGGGACAACATCCACGACTGGTTCACATCCGTAGCCATGACAAGGCTCTCCCCAGGGGGCAAGGTCCTGATCGTCATGACGAGATGGCACCATGACGACCTCGTAGGCCGTCTCCTGAACGACAACCCCGGGGGATGGGATGTCCTGCACCTCCCCGCGGTGAACGAGGCGGGAGAGGCCCTGTGGCCCGAGAGGTACGACATCGGGCACCTCATGAGCATCAAGGCCGACGTGGGGTCGAGGGTGTTCGAGGCGCTCTATCAGGGGAGACCGACACCGGACGAGGGCGGATTCTTCAGGAGGGAGTGGTTCCAGGTCGTGGAGCACGGATTCTCGGACAGGGCGCACAGGTGCCGGTATTGGGACAAGGCCGCCACAGCGGGAGCAGGGGACTGGACCACAGGCGTGCTCATCGCCACCGAGGACGGACGCTACTGCATCGAGGACGTCGTACACGTGCAGTACGGACCGAAGGACGTGCAGAGCATCATACGCAAGACCGCGGAGCTGGACGGCAGGAACGTCCGTATAAGGATGGAGCAGGAGCCCGGAAGCTCGGGAGTGGAGGTCATCGACCTGTACGCGAGGCAGATCCTCGTAGGGTATGACTTCCGCCCGGACAAGGTCACAGGCTCCAAGGACCTGAGGGCGGGGAGCCTGTCCGCCGCCATGGAGAACGGCAACGTGTCGATAGTCCGCGGCCAATGGAACCGCGACTTCATCCAGGAGTTCTGCGAGTTCCCTCTGGGAGCGCACGACGATCAGGTGGACGCGACATCGGGCGCATTCCGCGAGCTCACGGACGCAGGACCTCAGCACATCGACTTTTTCTGATTATATGCGATTACACCCGCGTTATAACGACGCATGAGCATAGTGACCGATTTGCGCGACATATTCTCACCGAGACCGCCCGAGCCCAATGGTGTCAGCGACGTGTCCCTCGGCATATTCACCACATCACAGGGGTGCCTCAACTGGACGGACCCCTTCACGCA
>Ga0265301_10004045_pt1 | contig 15010 bp, 16 predicted proteins | sample AusTroGonzalo_MG_2_FD_193488 | JGI IMG/M metagenome (GOLD analysis project Ga0265301, IMG submission 193488) | Bovine rumen microbial communities from tropical cattle in Woodstock, Queensland, Australia - Gonzalo_04 | ecosystem: Host-associated > Mammals > Digestive system > Stomach > Rumen ...
GCCAATTCCTGCAATTTACACCCGTAGTGGAACGAGGAATTTTCGAGGAAGGAGGAAGAAGGAGCGAGGAAGGTCTTTCCAAACTGCCGGGATTCGACGGCAGTGGCGAGTTGATGCCCTATTCCGTGCGGCCTGAGCAGTGGGGAAAATTCCTCTGTGAAGTGTTCGACCTTTGGGTGCGGCGCGATGTCGGCCGGCTTTTCGTGCAGATGTTCGACACGACATTGGCGAATTGGGTGGGCGAGATGCCTGGCGTCTGCACACTGAGCAAGACCTGTGCCAACAGCGCCGTCATCGAGGCCGATGGCAGCGTATATGACTGCGACCACTTCGTTTTTCCGCAGTATCGACTCGGCAATCTTCGCGACAAAACCATCCTCGAACTCATCTACAGCCCTCAGCATCAGCAGTTTGCGCGTCAGAAAACCGACCAACTCGCTTCAACGTGCCGTTCGTGCGAGTGGCTTTTCGCCTGCCACGGCGAGTGTCCGCGCAACCGATTCCTGCCCGACACCGACGGTCGCTTCACCGTGAATTACCTTTGCGAAGGCTATCGCCAGTTCTTCCAGCACGTTGCGCCGTATATGAAATATATGGCCGACGAGTTGCGAGAAAAACGTCCGCCAGCGAATGTGATGGAGTTGTTCAAGTAATTTTATCAATAAAAAATCGGCAATCGAAAGGATTCGATTGTCGATTTTGGTCGGGATGAGGCGACTATTTTATAAGAAACTATCACGCAACATTAGTTGTTTGTTGTCTTTTATAAATTACATTAAATCAGTAATTTATAAATAAAATTGTTTTAAAAATCTTGTGTAATTAAAAAACTATTTGTACCTTTGTTGCGTGAAAATGTGGCTTAAAATGTGGCTAAAACAATAAACAACTTAATATGGCATCGTACCAATACGTTCAACGGAAATACAGAGAAGGAAAGGTCGTGGCTTATATGCGTAAGAACGGCTCAGTCTTGAGGTATAAACTCTGCAAAATCGAAAAAAAGTGGCTAACAACAACCTTGCAAGTTAGAGCAGACTATCCTCTGAGAAGCGCAATAGAATTAAACCAAGAAATTGACAAGTTGGAGGAACTTGTTGATAACACTATCGCAGAGCTTCTATACAACAATCCCAAATTATACATAACGTGTGCCATTATTGATAAAGCCATTGCCGAAAGAGAAAGGAGAGCAAAGGAGAAAGCAGAAGAGAACGATAAACAGTTGCTTCTTTTCGACTTCAAACTGTTCAACAGACGCAAGAAGGAAGCACTTATCAAGAAAGATGTAGAGAGGGGGCTAAGCCGAAAAACGCCACCGACCATCAAAGACTACATTAGTGCTTGTAATGCCATTGAAGATTATGAGTTTGATAACCGTCGCACGCTGAGGCTACAAGACATAGATGACGATTTTTTAGATGACTTCAAAGATTTTTTAGTGGAGGAACACATCAGCACAGAAGAACATCAATATAAGTGTAGAGGTGGAATGGTAAACAAGACTATCAACAAACGATTGGAATGTTTGTCCGCTTTTATACGCTCGTACTATGGCGATGTCGAAAAGGCTCAGTACATCCTTAATTCAAGAATTAGCCAAAATGACAGAAATAAAGAGGTTATCCGACTTTATAAGGACGAATTAAAAGACCTCTATACTCGTGAACTAAAAGACAAGAGCCGTAACAAAGTACGTGATTATTTTGTCTTTTTGTGTTTGACTGGTATTCGCTTTGGTGATTTTGTCAGCCTCAATAAAGAAAATTTTGTGATGGGTCGGGGTGGACTTGTCACACTATCGCTTTACACGCAGAAAACAAACATCAGAATTGAAATTAAATTAACAAAACAAGCAAAAGAAATTGCCGAACGATACAATTATAAGTTCGACGGGTATACAAATCAAGCGTTTAACCGCGCCATCAAGGAACTTTTTAAGGATGAACAACTTTTTGAAGATGAAATCGTCACCTATAGAGAAATCCTAAACAAAAAGCCGAATCCAATCAAGATTCCAAGACGAGAAAAAATAACGGCGCATACAGCAAGGCGTACATTTATATCTTTAATGATAGAAAGCGGTGTGCAGCCCATCCATGTGATGCACATGGTGGGGCACACGAAGCTATCAACACTTCAAATTTACATTGACAAATTTAGTCCTACGGCGGAAAATGCCATCAAGGTATTAGAGTTTTAGATGGTGGGCGCGACCGTACCCACACCCACACATCTTGTTGTGTAACCTCACACTTTTTTTGCAAACTGCAACTTCATCACATCATAAGTCAGTTTGAAAAAAAAACGGGTGAAAAAATTGGCGTGAGTGTGGAAGGCCTCTTCCAAATGTTTACCCTCCTATTTCGGTTTTAACAGTTGGAAAAAGCCCAAAACGATGATATACTTGTTCGATGATGACGGTCAGTTTTTCGACCGTTACATGTTCGTTAGCCCCAACATCAAAAACTATCAGCGCGTCATGGAGATTGATGACCTTAAAGCCTCTCTTCCAACACTCATTTAGAATTTGATGGAACAACTTACTCTCAAGACACATCATTGCGTGTGGCAGTTTGTCGTTGGTTTCGCGCTTTAATGCTTGTATCACCTTCCAAACATTAGGGTACTTTTGTATGAACGCCTTGCAAAACCCACTAACATACCTATCTGTTATGTGTGAGTAAAACACTTGCGAAAATACGCGCTTTTTCACCTCGCTACGTTCCATATCACCAAACTCATTGAAAGCATCGTAGAATGAGCCTTGTTGAGTATTGAAGATGTATTCCAATACATCAGAAGGAACGTCTAACTCATTGATTTTCAAGTGTTCTGTAAAATTTTCCACATCATAATGATATTTGGCGTTAGCCTCTTTGATTAAATTAAATGGAATATGATAATATTTAAGAAGATAATAATTTAATAATAGAGGATGAGAATTTGATATATCAAGTTCATATTTGATATTGAAGTATTCTCGCAGCGAGCGAGGCAACGAGGTGAGCGCGTGATATATGCGACCTTGCTCATCTATTCTGTATATCTTTATATTGCTCTCATTGAAGCCGTCAATACATGCTCGATGATATTGGTAACTGTGGGTTTGTTTGTCTTTGATGGTTTGGTCGATGTAATCAAGAGCATCTTCTTTTCTTGTCAGTCGTAAGAAATTCAGTGATTCCAAATATTTACGTGTGAAGGGCGTTGCCTCAACTTGTTCAAACTTCTTTATCCTCTCAGCCTCAACCTTTGCCCACTTAATAAACTTTACGTTATAACTTGTCATGTAGTCAATGTTCCACTGCATAAGTGTGATGGTGGTGGAATGTTTGCCGACCTCATAACATCCAATGTTGATAATACCCATATAAGACAAGTTCAGCAACATATCATTGTAGTGGTCGTGAAAAATATGGTCGCGATAGAACTTTGTGTTCAAATGGCAATGCCCCTCGTCACTCTGTTTGCAGCGCGTGATGATAATGTGCAACAGGTATTGGTACTTGTGCATGAGAATGGTCTTAGACGGTTTTCTTTGACCCTTGCTGAAAGACAAGATATGTCGCTCACAGATGGTTTCAAGGGGATAATCTTTTAAATAAGCAATGATGATTTTTTTTGTGTGTTTTTTCATAGTATCACCTTTGAGCAAAGATATAGAAAAAAAATCTAAAAAACAAATCGTCTCTTTTAATTGTGATATTTATTTAATAGAAGTAAATTCATTTCTACTTTATATATGACAATGGAGAATAATACAAATGTTAGGCAGCAACCTTCAAGACAAGGAGCGAATAACCCCATGTGGGGAAAAAAGCACAGCGATGAGGCTCGCAGAAAACAAAGCGAGGCTGCGAAAAAGCGTTATGAGCGATGGAAAGAGCCCCCGCCCCATCTAACGATGGACGAGTTTTTAGGCAGTCAGTCCATGAAAGAGTACATCAACAGCCTAATGAGAGAGGAAATCGACAAAATAGTATGGAAACACGTATAGTAAAAGCACTTGTGCAGCCTCAATATCGCATAAGTGCTTTATTTATGGGTATTCCAGAGTTTTATAGGTGCTAAAAACAACGGTTTTCTGTCTTTATCTTCATTCGTTTTTTAATTTTCGGATGCCCCTACCACCGCTTTTAGAGAGCAGTACACCTTTGCGGATGATACACTTCTTGTTTTGGTAGGGGTGTTCATTCGATAAGCCGTAGTTACGTAGGCTCGCATAAGTAATGCCGAGTTCTTCGCTCGTATAGAACTCGTACATATTCGCGACACTGCCATAATAATGGTGTTCTCCGTTTATCTCCAAGTGGATAACCGTTCTTTCTTTCTTTTCCATTTCCTTCTTTTTTGGTACAAAATTACATCAAATATTGCAAATATCAAATAAAAGTCATTATTTTAACTGGATTTAACACGAAAAAGTTGCATATATTAAATAAATGTCGTACCTTTGCAAAGTGAAAAGAAACAAAAAGTCGAATCATCAAAATTAAAAACAATGGTACAAGCATTAGCAATTAGCAACAGCACAGTAGTAAGGGCATCGGTAATCGCCCGTCGCACTCAAAGCGAGGAAATCGGTATCATCAAAGCGATGATGATTGCACAGTTAAAAGAGAAACTTGCCAACGGTGTGGCTCACTTCATTTTCATCAAGAAGAATGGAGAGGTTCGTGAGGCATGGGGAACTACAAGCCCTTCACTTGCCCAAAAACACATCAATGGTGGCGGCGTTAGTCGCGAATGGTACAACACAACGGCGTATTTCGATATTGAAAAAGGAAGTTGGCGGTCGCTTCGGTGGGAAAGTATAGTCAAGGTGTTTTGAAGGTGGGGAGGGTAACACCCTCCACCTCAAATGTACTCAAAAAATAGGGTGTACTCAAAAAATGCAGAAAAATCTCTCAGCAAATTCAAAAGTAAAACCAAACGTGTTTACAGATTTATCAAAGAAAAAAATGAAAACAGCAGTTATCTATTCTCGCACGAGTTCAAGCGGTTATCAGCAGAATCGCCAAGACACATCAAGACAAGTGGCAGACCTCCGAGCCTATGCCGATTATGCACAAATGAAAGTGGTAAAGGTGTATGAAGAACACATCAGCGGTGCAAGCAAGCAGAAACCTACACTTGTTGAGGCTATCGACTACTGCAAGCGCGAAAAAGTGGATATGATGCTTGTCAGTGAGTTGAGCCGTGTTGGACGTAACGCCTTTGAGGTGCTTGCAACAGTGAAGGAGTTGGCAGACAACAAAATTAACTTGTTCATGCAGAAAGAACAACTTACCCTTCTTGATGATAATGGAGAGCCGACACTCTTTGCGCCGATTATGATAGCCACCCTCTCGACGTGTGCCCAGCTGGAACGTGACAGCATCAGTTTTCGTCTCAACAGCGGACGAAAGCAGTATGTTGAAAATGGAGGTCAGTTAGGGCGTAAGAAGGGCAGCATTAAGACAAAGGAGCAGAAGGAAAAACAGTACAAAGAGGTGCTTTCCTACCTTCGCAAAGACTACTCCATCCGCGTGACTGCCAAACTCACCAACGTCAGCGTTGCAACCGTTCAGAGGCTGAAAACCGAGTTCTTTTTATAAAAATTTTGTTAAATAGAGTGTTTTTTTACTTTAATGGAGCGTTATTCTAGAAAAAATGCGTAATTTTGTAGCGCAGTTCTGAAAAGGATTGTGACATATTGAAGAAAGCGCATTTCGCTTATTCTGACCGTGTGAACTTGGACACTTCACAAAAGGCTGAAAAGCCTATGTTAAATTAGAATAAAGGGAATAACGCTCTTCTTGGTTTGTATTCCGTGAGCACGAAATACATCCAAGTGGGGCAAATTCATTCTCCTTGTCTGTTTAACAAGGGAGTCCAAGCCCCACACGGAGGATAGGGAGATGGAGGCTCCACTTTTTTTCGTATGTTTTAGATAACAACAAATAAACGTACTCATTGAGCCGAGAGTGCAAAAGTTATTTGGATGGCTCAGTCATATCAACATCATTCAAACAAATGGATTGCTTCTGAATTTGTTACGGGAGTTGTCTTTCTTGTGTGTGGGTGTGCCATCTACTTATTTTCCCGAAGCAAAAGCCTCAACATCTATCAGTGGTGTTCTGCATTAGGTTGGTCTAACACTATTGACGCACTCCGCCACAGAGTTCACGATTGGAACATTTTAGAGTTCGTGAAGTTCAGCCTTCCAGATGGCTTGTACTGTGCTGCCTACATTCTTATGATTGATTCCATTTGGCATGATGACAGAAGATTTGTCAAATATATTGTCATATTACTTGTTCCATTGGTCACAATCAGTAGCGAAATCCTACAATATTTTGGACTTGTGAGAGGCACATTTGATGTGTATGACCTCATTTGCTATACAATTCCTCCAATAATTTATTTTATTTACATTTTCAAGTTTAACAATTAAAAATTAAAACATTATGAAAAAGTATTTTTTGACAATGACAGTGATGGCACTTTTTGCCATTGGTTTCGCAGCATCTGACGAAGATGAAAGTACTAACGGCAGTTCTTCAAGTTCTGAACAGACAGAGTTGGAGCAAAAACCAAGTTTCTTAGGAACTTATGAAGTAACAGATAAAGTCGGCCAAACGATGCTATTAACTCTCAATGCAGATGAAACAGGGACAGCCACAATAAAAGGCGAAAGTGTCACCTACTATTGCAGTTGGAGAGATGATAGCGACATAGGAAGGGGTCTTCTAATCGATTTTCCTAGTGGTGTTGGCGAAAGGCCAAACCTTGTCTACGAAGGAGGCACCGACGAGTTTGGTACTGTTGGATGTTATCTAAAAGATGGATGGTTTTACTCAGGCAGTGATAATGTTAAATCGAATAATCCTCGTTGGAGACTTAAAGCGACTAAGATAAAATAGCCTTACCTTCAAAACTACGAAAAAATTCAACAAAGACAAAATGTCCGCGTAGAAATTTAGGTTATTTAGAAATATTTTAAAGTTATGATGAATAAAGAATCAGACAGGTTTAATCAAATGTTGTCGCATCGGCAATTTAACGAACACGATAGAAAGGTTGTTCTTGCCATTCTTGAAGGTAATGGAGGGTATAACCAAGAAGGTGTCATTATGCTATCACGACACAATGAGAACTTACTCAGAAAGTTAGGATGGCTTAGGAGGGTTAAATTAGCAATTAAGGATGCAGGTTTCCAAATGACTTATATTAATATTGATTGATGTGAATGTCAGATACAAAAAAACTGGGGTGGCCGTTCTCGGCTACCTCAGTTTTTCTTCAAATTCAGCAATTTCCTTGTCGAGTTACGCTCGCTCAGCCTTGTAATCTTTCTGTCGTTGTGAACGTTGGCGTTTCAGTCGTTCAAGGTGTCTGCGGTTGTTCCTTACTAAAACTCTTACACATTGTTTTCAATTTAAAGAGTTTGTCATTTTGTGTCAATTTCTTAGTTATACTTCTTATGTTTTAGGCTGTTATGCAGCATTTTTCCAATATTTTCCTTTCGCATGCGCCATGTAGAGTTCAATGTCGGCTTTGCATATTAAGTACTTGTTTTTCCCTCTGCCCTCTTTGTATGAAACCCGACTCTCATTACAAGCCTTGCGAATGGCTTGCTGAGAGATATTGTAGATACTGGCTATCTCTGGAATAGTATAATATTCGATGCTTTCTATGGGTTTGCGCTGATTAACACCGTTTTTATTCTCATTTTTAACGATGTCCCGTGAGATGCTGTCGATTACTTTAAAAATGTACTCGAAGTCTGTCCGCAAGTTATAAACAACCTCTGCAATGTTGAGGCTCTCGTCTATCTCGCTCAATGCGCCATAGCAAGCAATAGTGATGTTGGTGGCATTGAGTACTGCCTTGTGGACTAAGCGGTGTGTAAGATAGTTCGTAAAGAACTGTGTGAGGTTGTTTTCCCGATGTTTCATGACTTATTTTGTTTTCTTCCATTGCAAATATACGGAAAAAAAATGAAATGGCCAAATGAAAATGAAGATATGACGGAAAAATATTCTGTCTATTATATAAAATTAAGGTGTAAGTTGGTTGTTTTTTATACGCAACCAAAAGTTTGAAATTGTGTTGTGTGTGGCTAAAAACGTGGCTAAAATATTATAAGAAAGAGTGGAAATTGCTGAATACCAACAACTTCCACCCTCTTCACTGGTCGGGATGAGGCGACTCGAACGCCCGACCCCTACGTCCCGAACGTAGTGCGCTACCAACTGCGCTACATCCCGATTCCTGCAAGGCCGAAGCCTATCATCGCAGGGCAATTTGAAAAATTGCGGTGCAAAGGTACAACGATTTTTTGAATTACGTGCAAATTTTCCGAAGTTTTTTTCTACAACAACTCTGGAAGTTGGTGAAGTCGGGTGCTGTTCGAACCTTTTAAAAGGATGTAAAAGCCCTCGGGATGCTCGTTGGCAATGGCGATTTTCGCCTCATCGACATCGTGGAACTTGCGGTAGTGGCATTTGATGTCGGCATAGGCGTCGCCGATGAGCCAGACGCGGTCGAAACGGCATTTCTTCAGCACTTTCACGATGTGGCGGTGCTCTTCGTCGCTGCTCTCGCCGAGTTCGCGCATCTCGCCGATAATCGCCATTTTCGGGCCGACTGGCATCTGACGGAAATTCTCAAGTGCGAGTTCCATCGAGGTGGGATTGGCGTTGTAGGCGTCGATGATGAGGCGGTTGGTGGCAGTTTCGGTGAACTGCGAACGGTTGTTCGACGGGATGTAATTTTCGATGGCGTGGCAAATCTGCGCAGGCGTGACGGCGAATTGCAGGCCGATGGTGATGGCTGCCAACACATTATGGATATTATAAGAGCCGATGAGATGGGTGCTGATTTCGTACCATTTCGGTTCTTCGCCGCGTTCTTCAAGGTCAAGACCGTTTTCCTGCCAACGAAGGCAGAGATAGGGGGCGGCGTTGAGTGTGGAGTGTGGAGTGTGGAGTGTGGAGTGTGAAGTGTGGAGTGTGGGGCTTGGGATGATTTCGCCCACCACGCAGCCGTCGGCATTGGCGAAATTTGTGCTGTAAGGAGACACCCACGCCGTTTCGGGCAAAATCGAGGTCAGCAGTTCGTCGTCGGCATTGATGAAGACGACGCTTTCGTCGCGTGTGGCGAGGTAGTCGTAGAGTTCGCCCTTCGTCTTGAGCACGCCTTTCAGCGTCCCGAAACCCTGCAAATGCGCTTTTCCGACGTTGGTGATGAGGCCGCAAGTGGGCTCGGCAGTCTCGGCAAGCGTGCGGATGTCGCCAGGATGGCTTGCGCCCATCTCAATGACGGCAATGTCGTGTTCGTCGGTCAGTCGGAACAGCGTTTTCGGCACGCCCACGTCGTTGTTGAAATTGCCCTCGGTGGCCAGAACATTGTATTTCTCGGCAAGCACGGCACGAATCAGTTCCTTCGTCGTGGTTTTTCCGTTGGTGCCAGTAATGCCGATGACGGGAATCTGGAACTGGCGCCGATGCTCGCGTGCGAGGTCTTTGAAGGCTTGCAGCGCGTCGGGGACGAGAAATAGACGAGTTGAGAGTTTAGAGTTGTCGAGTTGTGCCTTTTCTACGACATTAGGGTCATCGACCACAGCCAATGCACAGCCTTTTTCCAAGGCTTGCAGGGCGAATTGGTTGCCGTCGAACGACTCGCCTTTCAGTGCGAAAAAAATGCTTCCCTCGGGGCAGTTGCGGCTGTCGGTCGTCACAACGGGATGCTTTCGGTATAATTCGTATAGTTCTTTGATGTCCATTGCTTCAATTTTTGTGGAATACGTTACAAAAGTACGTAAAAACTTTCATATCAGCAAAATTTTTCGTCATTCATTCTTGATTTTCGATTTAAATTTGTATCTTTGCACAACCATTATTTCTATTTATTATAAAAATTGATTATGAACGAATTGATTCAGGTTTTCAAGGAAGTGCTGATGCAGAGATATGCTACGTTTACCGGTCGTGCTGGACTCAAAGAGTACTGGTATTATTTCTTTGTGACCCTTTGCATTGGTATTTTCTTTGTCATTCTCACGCTGACTTTTATGAAGTCGGTAGTAATGATGACCGTCATCAATTTTGTGAGGGCATTTGTGAGTTTGGGACTGCTGATTCCTGGACTGGCTCTGACCGTGCGCCGTTTGCACGACACTGGCCGTGGCGGTGGTTGGATATTCATCTCATTGATTCCTATCCTCGGTCTGCTCTACTGGCTTTATCTGATGCTTCTCAAGGGTGAACCTACGGCGAATCGCTTTGGTGAACCCGTTGAATAAGGATTTTTTTAATGGATATGGATTTCTCTATCAATGTCGGTGGACGACTGCTGTCGCTCGAAAGCCCTTTGGTGATGGGCATTCTGAACTGTACGCCCGACTCGTTTTTCAGCGGTAGTCGGAAGCAGACGGAGCGCGAGATTGCCGAGCGGGCGCAGCAGATTGTGGCCGAGCGCGGTCGGATGATTGATGTCGGAGCATTTTCGACGCGCCCAGGTGCCGACGAAGTGCCGATTGACGAGGAGTTGCGGCGTTTGCAGACGGCGTTGCAGATTGTGCGTCGCGAGGTGCCCGATGCCGTTATCAGCGTCGATACCTACCGTCCGTTGGTGGCTCGTCGCTGCGTTGAGGAGTGGGGTGCCGACATCGTGAACGACGTGTCGGAAGGCGGTCGCACGGGCATTGTCGGTGTCGCGATTCACGAGGAGGAGTCGATGTTTGCAACGGTGGCGCAGTTGGGCGTGCCGTATATCCTGATGTCGGTGCAGCCGACAGTCGAGTCGATGCTGAAAACGTGGGCCGACGATGTGCTGCAACTGCGCGCACTCGGTCAGAAAGACATCATTCTCGACCCGGGATTCGGGTTCGGGAAAACGCTCGACGAAAACTATGCCGTGATGGGTGAAATGGAGAAACTCGCGGTGATGGAGCTGCCCCTGTTGGTGGGCGTTTCGCGCAAGAGTATGATTTGGAAACTGCTCGACGGCAACCCCGACACGGCACTGAACGGAACGACGGCTCTGAACGCCATCGCACTGCTGAAAGGTGCCAAAATTCTGCGTGTTCACGATGTGAAAGAGGCGGTGGAAACCATGAAAATAGTTGAAAAACTAATCCCTACAAAAAAGGTAATCACACCTATTAATTATTAATTATTAACTATTAATTTTAAAAAAAATGCCATTCGATTTTGGAATCAAGGATATCATCGACATTCTACTTGTCGCACTGATGCTCTACTATGTCTATCGGCTGATGAAGGAGAGTCGGTCGCTGAGCGTTTTCGGCGGTATTATGGTGTTTGTGCTGGTGTGGCTGTTGGTGAGCCAAGTCTTCGAGATGCGCCTGATGGGAAGCATTCTCGACAAATTGGTGAGCGTGGGAGTCATCGGCCTGGTTGTGCTGTTTCAGGAGGAAATCCGCAAGTTTCTCTACTCGCTCGGAGGGCGTCAGCGCTTTCAGTCCATTGCCCATTTCTTCAAACTTCGGCATCACCACAAAGACGAAATCGTCGAGGACAAGGAAACGATTATGCCGATTGTGATGGCGTGTATGAATATGGCGCGTCAGAAAGTCGGTGCGCTCATCGTGATGGAGCGCACTGTGGCGCTTGCCGATGTCGTGGAGACGGGCGACCGCATCGATGCCCGCATCAATCAGCGGCTCATTGAGAATATTTTCTTCAAAAATTCGCCTTTGCACGACGGTGCGATGATTATTTCCAAGAAGCGAATCAAGGCGGCTGGCTGCATTCTGCCCGTGAGCCACGATTTGGAGATTCCGAAGGAACTGGGTCTGCGCCACCGTGCTGCAATGGGTATTTCGCAAGAGAGCGATGCCGTTGCCATCGTCGTTTCAGAAGAGACGGGCCGCATCAGCGTTGCCATTCACGGTCAGTTCCGTCTGCGCCTTTCGGCAGAGGAACTGGAGTCGGTTTTGGCGAAGGAAATCAGTTGAAATTTCACTTTTTTATAAAAGCATCAACCCCGCGAAAGCCGCGAATCCAATCATTTGAATCGGGTTGATTTTCACGTATTTCGTGCCGACGAAGGTGGCGACGAAAAGACCCACGCTAATCCAGAAATGCCACGGGTCGCCTGTCATTGTCGCGAAATTGTCAGAATTCATCAGCAGCAAGGTTGCGGCGGCCAACAAACCGACAACGACGGGGCGCAAGGCCGTGAAGACGCTTTGCATCACGGGCGTGTCCATATAGCGCATAAAGATTTTACTAATCAGAATCATCAGAATCACCGAGGGCAGAACGAGGGCGAAAGTGGCTACAGCAGAGCCGAGAACGGCCATAAAACCGTGATATTCAGCCTGTTGTGCAGCAGCATAGCCGCAGTAGGTCGCCGCATTGATGCCGACAGGGCCAGGCGTCATCTGCGAAATGGCTACGATGTTCGTAAATTCCGCCGTCGAAAGCCATTGGTGCTGCACGACGGTCTCGGTCTGGATGAGCGAGAGCATTCCGTAGCCGCCGCCGAAACCGAAGAGGCCGATTTGGAAAAAGGTGATGAATAACTCTAAATATATCATTTTTATTTTTCAATTTGACGATTGACAATGTACGATTGATTTTTCAATTTCATCCTTCATCCATTTTCATTTTCTGTCGGTTTGATGAACTGTCCGTAGAGATAGCCGCCGAGCGCCGCTGCGAGGATGATGAGGATGGGATTCACGCCGAGCAGCCAGATGAGTAGTGCCGTGACGATGGGAATCCAGCAGTTCGACAGCGTGATATGCGTACTTTTCGCCAGATTGAAGGTCGGCACGGCAATCAGCGCGACGACCGCCGGACGGATGCCGTTGAACACGGATTCGACCCAAGGGATATTCCTGAAACGGTGGAAAAACAGGGCGATGAGCAGGATGATGAGAAACGAGGGCAGTGCTGCACCTGCCGCCGCAACGATGGCACCCGTGTAGCGCCGCAATTTGAAGCCGATGAAGGTCGAGATATTGATGGCGAACACGCCCGGACAACTCTGCGCCACGGCAATGAGGTCGGTGAATTCTTCTTTTGAAATCCAGTGGTGCTTATCGACCACCTCTGCCTCAATCATCGGAATCATCGCGTAGCCGCCACCGAAGGTGAATGCGCCGATTTTGCTGAATGTCTTGAATAGTTGATAGTGCATAGTGTAGAGTGTAGAGTGTAGAGTGGAAAGTTTTTACCCTTTTACCTTTTTACTTTTCCCTCTACCCATTTTCTGGCATTGACAAAGGCCTCAATCCACGGCGTCACCTCGTCCATCCGCCGGTTTTGCGGATACCAAGCGTTCTGCCACGGGAAAATCGCGCGTTCCAAGTGCGGCATCATTGCCAGATGGCGACCGTCAGCCGAGCAGATTCCCGCCACATCGTAGTCCGAGCCGTTGGGATTGGCCGGATAGCCGTGGTGGTTGTATTTTGCAACGATGTTGTAGTGGTTTTCGCCCTCGGGCAACGAGAATCGACCTTCGCCGTGCGCCACCCAGATGCCGAGTTTCGAACCGCTGAGCGAATGAAGCATAACGCTTTCATTTTCGGGGATTTGCAGTGTCAAGAAGGCACTTTCGAACTTCTGGGAAACGTTGTGGAGCATTTTTGCATTTGACGATTTGACGATTTGACGATTTGACAATTTTTCGTCGCTTTTGTCCAATTGTGAAATGGTCCAATTGTCCAATAACCCCAGTTCCACCATCAACTGACAACCGTTGCAGATGCCGAGCGACAGCGTGTCTTCGCGGGCATAGAAGCGGTCGAGCGCCTCTTTCGCCTTCGGATTGTAGAGGAACGCGCCGGCCCAGCCCTTCGCCGAACCCAACACGTCGCTGTTCGAGAAACCACCGCAGAACACAATCATCTGCACTTCGTCGAGCGTCTCGCGACCCGAAATCAGGTCGGTCATCATCACGTCTTTCACCTCGAAACCGGCCAAATAGAGGCAGTAGGCCATCTCACGCTCGCCATTCGTGCCTTTTTCGCGGATGATGGCGGCTTTGGGGCGAGATTCGTGGAGTGTGGAGTGTGTGTTGGATTTTTTCCAACGGTCGGGGTCCAGTCCGTACTGTCGCAAACTGCCCGTGAAACCGCGTGGGAAGCGCATTTCCACAGGTTGATGCTTATAATTTTTGACACGCTCGTCGGCCATACCGTTGAAACTCTGCTTGCGGTCGAGTTCGTGGCTGGTTTCGTACCAAATATCGCGCAGATGGTCGATGTCGAGGGTGATTGGTTCGGTGTTATCAGATGGCAAAACGATTTCGATTTCCCGATTGTTTTCGACGGGATAGCCGATTTTCGCAAATCCCACGCCCACATCTTCGAGAAATTCGCGCAGGTCGTGCTTGTGCTCGTCGCTCACCTGAATCACCACGCCCGGATTTTCGGCGAAAAGCGTCTTGATGATGTCGCCATCGGCGCAAATGTTGTGCAGATTCACGTGCAGACCGCCTCGCGTATTCGCGAAAGTCATTTCGAGCAGCGTCGTGATGAGGCCGCCAGCCGAAATATCGTGTCCCGACATCACCCAACCGCGCCGAATCAACTCTTGAATCGCGTTGAAGCAATCGACGAAATATTCGGGATTATCGACTGTCGGCACGTCGTTGCCCACTTTTCCGAGGCTTTGCGCAAAGGCTGAACCGCCGAGTCGCTGTTCGCAGAACGAAAAATCGATGTGGTAGAGGCTCGACCGTTTGTCATTGACCACGACGGGGCTCACCACCTTGCGCACATCGCTCACTTCACCGCCACTGCTGACGATGACCGTGCCCGGCGCAATGATTTTCTCGCCGTTGGGATATTGCTGTGTCATTGAGAGCGAATCCTTGCCCGTCGGCACGTTCACACCGATGGCGCAACAGAAGTTGCTCAGGGCCTCGACCGCCTTGTAGAGTCGCGCATCCTCGCCTTCCTGCGACCGGCACGGCCACATCCAGTTGGCAGACAGCGAAACGCTTTTCAGACCGTCGGCGAGGGGTGCCCAAACGAGATTCGTGAGCG
>Ga0265301_10004053_pt1 | contig 14975 bp, 10 predicted proteins | sample AusTroGonzalo_MG_2_FD_193488 | JGI IMG/M metagenome (GOLD analysis project Ga0265301, IMG submission 193488) | Bovine rumen microbial communities from tropical cattle in Woodstock, Queensland, Australia - Gonzalo_04 | ecosystem: Host-associated > Mammals > Digestive system > Stomach > Rumen ...
TTACGATGATCCCAATGTGCGCTTCTATAATGGTGAGGTTCTGCGTGGACATTATGATTATGACGACGAAGGGGTAAAGGCTGAAAAAGCCCCGCTTATAGAAAACGGAGTGCTTAAAGGTTTTCTTATGAGCCGTTATCCAATACGTGGATTCTCCCGCTCAAATGGCCATGGCCGCAAATCTGCCGGGTATTCCACTTCGGTATCCAGAATGGGCAATACTATTGTGCATGCCTCAAAAACAATTCCTTATTCGGAGCTTAGGGCAAAACTCATAGAAGAAGTAAAAAAACAGAACAAGCCTTTCGGTCTTGTCTTTGATGACATTTCCGGCGGGTTTACCATGATACAGCGTGGTTCAGGGCAGACATTCAAGGTGAATCCGCTTATGGTATACAGGGTTTATCCTGACGGAAGACCGGATGAGCTTGTGCGTGGAGTTGATCTTGTAGGTACACCTATCGCAAATTTCTCAAAAATCGCGGCAGCGGCGGATGACTACGGTGTGTTCAATGGCAGCTGTGGTGCAGAAAGCGGCTGGGTTCCCGTATCCGCTGTTTCACCGAGCATACTTATTACGGAAATAGAAGTGGAGAAAACGCAGAAATCTCAGTCCAGACTCCCTGTGCTGCCACCTCCTTTTGCAGACAATACGGAAGTTTCTGAGGCTTCTTCTGCACAGCATGGTTCCACGACCTATACAGGCATGGGGGAAAACAAATGAAAAAAACAAATATTATTTCAGTTTTTCTTTTAACTGTATTTATGCCTGCTGCTCTTTATGCTTCAGGAGAAAATATAATACAGGATTCACCTGATATTCTCCGCGCAATGCAGGCTGAGATGAACCGTTCCGTTTCACGGCTGCAGATGGATAATCTTCAGAAGCCTTACTTTATGGCTTATACCGTATCAGATAGTGCAGGCAGCTATTTTTCGGCAGAGTTCGGAGCCATCACATCAGAGTCTGTTAATTACAGAAGCCGCCGTGCAAAAACAGAGGTGCGGATAGGTAATAAGGCTTTTGACAGCAGTCTTTATGTCGGTAATCCGTATGGTGACTATGAGCCTGTTTATGGATATATACCAGTTGATGGCGGCTACGATTCCGTGCGTTTTTCGCTATGGCAGCTTACTGATTCTGCCTATAAATCAGCGCTGGATTCCTATGCAAAAAAGCAGGCTTTTGTTCAGTCTAAAAATATAACTGAACTTTATGATGATCTGATTCCTGCTGTAAAAACAAATGGTGATTATGGTGGCCGGCAGGCGGAATTTAATACGGAAAAGGCCAGGGATTATGTGCGTGGACTTTCAGGAATTTTCAAAAAATATCCGCATATAAAAAGTTCAGGAGTGAACATATTTCACAGAAACAGACGTAATTATTTCCTTAACAGCGAGGGGACATGGTTTACCAGAAATTCCTGCGTAGGCCGGCTTGGCTTTTCCGCAGCGGTGAACGCAGCGGATGGTCATATCATTTCTGCTTCAGACAGTATTGAGTTCTGTGACGCCGGTAAGGAACTCCCTGCGTATACGGAACTTGAGAAAAGAGTAAGAAAACTGGCGGAACGCCTTTCTGCCTCGGTTGAATCAGAGACAGTGAATGCTTACATAGGTCCTGTGCTTTTTGAAAAAAAAGCGGCCGGAAAATTCTTTGAGAATCTTTTTGTGAACAATGTGGCAAATCCCAGGGAAATATGGAAGGCGGAAAGCCAGTGGGCACCAGGATATATATACAGCCGTGCAGGAGAACTTGACGAAAGACTTGGAATGCGTGTACTGCCACCTTTCCTGAATGTTTATGATGATCCCTCTGTCAGGGAATTTGAAGGAAAATATCTTTCAGGTTCATATATAATAGATGATGAGGGGGTACCTGTCAGCCGTGTAGACCTTGTCTCAAGGGGAATTCTTAAGGATTATTACAGATTCCGGGCTGCCACGCGTGACTTCAATTTATCCAACGGGCATGGACGTGCCGATATAAACGAGAATGTTACCGGTGCTCCCGGGAATGTGTTTATAGAGGCAGATGAAAAATCTCCTTATGCTGTTCCGGCTTCAGAGCTTAAATCCAGACTGATAGAGCTGTGCAGGGAGCAGGAGATAGAATACGGTTTTATAGTGCGCGATCTTGGCGGAATGCAGAGCCGTTTCAATGCTGTCAGGGTTTACACCGACGGGCACGAGGAGCCTGCCCATTCTCTCGTTTTTACAGGAACCAGCCTGCGTGCCCTGCGTGACATAGTATATGTATCAAAGGAAAGAAATGTTTATTCTCTTGGCTGGTCTCCGGAAGCAGATCTCATACACCCTGATATTCTTGTGCGTGAAATGGAAATAAAAAAATCTTCGCAGAAACCACCTAAGAAAACATATCTGGAGCATCCATATTTCTCCGGGAAAAAATGAGGCGGTAGTGGCTGTTTTTCAGGAAGATGGAATAAGCTGCAGTCTTTCAGCAGATCAGGCATCCGCACTACGGGGAATACTGGCCTGGTATACTGCCGGGAAGAAATCCAGGTATATTACGCTTGGCGGATATGCAGGTACCGGCAAGACTGCCCTTATGGGGGTACTGCGCAATGAACTGTCGCACATAAACCCGGCTTTGCGTGTCGCTTTCTGCAGCTATACAGGCAGGGCAGCACGCAATCTGGCATACAGGCTGGAACTGCAGAACTGCTGTTTTCCCCGTGATACTGTAAGTACCATACATCGTCTTATTTACAATCCTGTTGAAACAAATGACGGACGTATATCAGGCTGGAGCAGAATCAGCAGTATAAATGCTGATCTTATCGTAGTTGACGAAGCTTCCATGGTGGACGCTCTGCTGTGGGAGGATCTGCTGTCTTTCCGCCTGCCTGTGATAGCCGTTGGAGATCACGGGCAGCTGCCGCCCGTAAGTGGAAATTTCAATCTTATGGCATCGCCTGACCTTATGCTGCGGCATATACACCGGCAGGCTCTCGGCAATCCTATAATAGAGGTTTCTGAGCAGGCCCGCAGAACCGGCTGTATAAAGCCAGGCAGTTATGGCCCCGGTGTTAAAAAATATCTTCACTCGGATGAATCCGCAGGGGAGGCCATCGGTGAACTGCTGGAAAGCTATCACCAGGATACGCTTATACTTTGCGGATATAACTCAACAAGAAACAGGATAAATTCACAGATAAGACAGAATCTTGGTTTTGAGAGAACAGAACCTGCTCCAGGGGATCGCGTAATATGTCTTAAAAACAATCACCGCAGGGGCATTTATAATGGAATGCTCGGCACTATAATAGACATTTATGAGCCTGTAAACGGCAGATACGAAGCACAGATACAGATGGACGAACTGAAAAAGCCTTATACCGGTTTTATCAGCGTGGCTTCATTCGGAATTGCCGGGAAACACGCCGGTACTCTTGCTTCAAAATATGAAAAGGATACGGATTATTTTGATTTCGGCTATGCGCTTACAGTTCACAAGGCCCAGGGCAGCCAGGCCCGCAAGGTCATACTGCTTGAAGAGCGTTTCCCGCGCATGACGGATGATATGTGGAAGCGATGGCTTTACACCGGTGTTACACGTGCCGAAGAGGAACTATACCTTTTCGGCAGCTGAGAATAACTTTTATACAGAGGTTTGCATATGAAATACAAAGCGGTTGTTTTTGACCTTGACGGAACATTGCTTTACACGCTTGAAGATCTTATGGACAGCGTAAACCATGCGCTTGCCAGTCACGGACTGCCAATGCAGACGCTTGAGCAGATAAATTACCATGTGGGCAATGGAGTAAGACGCCTTGTGGAGCAGTCTGTACCCGGAGGTGAGAATTACAGGAATTTTGAACCACTTTTTGAATGTTTTAAAAGACATTATTCGCTGAACTGCTGTAATAAAACCAGACCATATGATGGAATAACCGGTGTACTGGAAAAACTGCGCTCTGAAGGAGTAAAAACAGCTGTTATAACAAATAAATTTCAGTCTGCTGCCGATGAGGTGTGTGGCAGATATTTCAAAGGACTGATTACCAGGGTTTTCGGAGAGATGCCTGGCATACCGCGCAAACCGGCTCCTGATATGGTTTTTAAGGCTCTTGAAGCGCTTGAAACACCTGTTGAACAGGCTGTAATGTTTGGCGATTCCGAAACTGACGAGCGTACTGCGCAGAATGCCGGAATTGCACATTTTGCCGTTTTATGGGGATTCCGCAGCCGTGCGCAGCTTGAAGCCGTTGGAGCGGTGAATTTTCTTGAGAAACCGGAAGATATTGCTGGTGCTGTTTTAGGCGTATAATCTTCTTCTTAAAAATGTATATTGTAATATTTTTATATAATAAGTCACGGTAATATATAACTGGCCCATGTTATCTGCGTGGAGAAACTATATGGTATTAAAATTTTTCAGATTCATCGCCACGGCTGCTTTTCTGTCAGTCCCATTTTCCCTGGCAGTAGCGGAATCGCTTCCGCTTGAGCTTGAAACTCCGGAGAAGCCTGAATATTATCAGGTAAAAAAAGGTGAGTGGGATTCGCTGAATATGTATTCAAGAACCGCTCCCGGTCTTTATTCCCTTGTGCTGGAGGAAGCGACGGATGAAGATGCTTTCAACCTTAAATATGATGTTAAGGATTTCAGGGCTTTCATGCAGTATGATTTCTCTTTCAACGGGGCAAAAAAATGGCTTTACAAATCCTCATGGGAAAAGAATGAGGGTGATTTCGGGATTTATTCAAAAGCACAGAATCCTGAAATTTCGCAGAATGCCGTGAACGAATTTCAGTTCTGGGAATCATATCACGATGAACTTGTTCCTGTATTTGCCGATGTACCCGGATTTTTATACAAGGATTCAGAAGATAAGCTGCGTTTTAATTTTGATAACACTTCCATAGCGGTGCGCTGCCGTTATCTGATAAGCTGGCGGGACAGGGAGGATATCACGCATTATCTTTCCGGACCGTGGAGCGAAACGGGGTATATAGGCAGGGAGGCTTCATTTGAACTGCCGGTTTTTGACGGTGTTCTTCCTCCGCCGCAGCTCAGTTCCCTGAGGTTTGTGGATAATGAAGCGGATTTCGTTATAACAAATCCTGACAAGGCATATGATATGCTGCTGCTGGCATATTTCAATAGTGAATATCAGCTTAACAGTTATGAAACACATTACCGTATTAATGGCGGGGAATGGCGTGATTTCTCCGTTGAGAACGCATCACAGTTTTTTGATGGCCGCCGCCGTTTCACTGCTGAGAATCTGTCTGAAGGGGGATTTCTTGAGATAAAGGCCAGGTATATATACTCTCACAATGACGTGCAGAAATATTCTGAATGGTCTGAAATACTTTCAAGTGGAACAGAAGTATATGGAGAAGATCAGAACAGCGCGGCAGTAAAAAAATATCCGGTAAAAAAGAGTACCTGTCTTTTCTCTTTTTCTCTCTGCTGTTATACTTTCCTGAATATTTCCTCCTGTGTGTGGATAATAATCGTTGTTCTGGCAGTCGTCTTCTTCGTTTTGTTTAAACTTCATGGCGGGAAAAATAAAACAGACAATAATAATGTCAGGGAAGATAATTCTGATGAAAGGAATTAATAAATTTTCCACACTGTTTCTGCTTGTTGTTTTTCTGTCAGGCTGTGCCGCTGTCAGTCCTGTATCTGAAGAAATAGCGCAGTTTCATGCTGAACACCCTGAAACTGCAATACCCGCTGCCCCGGACTATTCGCAGGCCTCATCGTGGATCATAACCGAAAGTGCAGGTGATGCTCCTGCGGATGTCTTCTACATATATCCAACAATATTCGCCGGGGAAGGTATTTCCTTTATGCAGATAACCGACCCTGTTAAACGGAAAAATGCCTCTGACTATTCAATGTTCAATATGGGGCTTTTTTCCGGTGCAGCGAACAGATATGCGCCTTATTACAGGCAGGCTTCGCTTGAAACATTCGTAAATAATACATATGAGAATATAAAATCTTATCTTTATGTACCATGTGAAGACGTGATAAAAGCCTTTGACTATTATATTAAGCATTACAACAAGGGTAAACCATTTTTCCTCGCCGGGTTCAGTCAGGGGGCCGTTATGGAGGAATGTCTGCTGAAATACCGCTTCAATAATAGAAAGATTTCGTCCAGACTCATAGCGGCATATCTTTTCGGTTACAGTATAACCGCGGAAGAAATGAAAAAATATCCGTGGATAAAGCAGGCATCCGGTGAGAAGGATACAGGAGTTTTCATATCTCTGAATACTCATTTGCCGGGTGCTGTTCCAATGATTGTCATGCGTCCTGGCAGCGTTAGCAATAATCCGGTAAACTGGCGTACGGACACAGTTCCGGCCGATATGAAAAATTACAAGGGGGCTGTGATACTTAAAGATATGTCAGCCGGAACTACGGAAGAGGATAAAACCCCATTTGCCTCTGTGCGTGTATCTTCCGTAACAGGCGGTATTGAACTTGACGGAGTAAGGGAAGTTTACAAAAAGAAAGCGCTTAAGGTTTTCGGGGATAAATATATGCACACTTATGATTTTATGTTCTTTTATAATAATCTTTCAGAGAATATACGTAAAAGACTCGAAGCGTTCATGGCTTCAAGATAAAAAAGATGTAGAAATAAAGCAAAGGTGACTGGATATGAAAGAAATAGGAAATTTGGTTTTTTTCTGTGTGGTAGTGTTTTTGTTATTTTTATTTAAAGAGTTCATGAAAAAGAAGAAAAAAAAGAATTATGCCAGCGTCGCAAATGCGCTAAGGCTGACTGTAGAGGATTATTCCGGAGAAGGTGACATGGATTATCCTGGCAGGGACTGGAAGTCTGTGTACGGAGAAGAAACCTTTATGATGCTTCCTGGAAAAGAAAAAAAACTGCAGCTGCGCATGACCGGAATTATGTCCGGGGCAGGAGAATTCTGCGAGGTTGAGTGTTCCGCCATAACACATCATGGCACAGGCGCTTATCTCGGGCCGCGTCACAGACATGGCTATAATTATGACTCTGAGGGCAATGCCAGAACCGGAAGTTTTGATACTGACATAATTGACAGGGAGAGAATTTCCTGTGTGCTTTTTCCTCTTCATAAAGGAATGTTTCCTGATTTTAATATATCAAGTGAATCAATAGCGGATATGAAAATATATGATGTTAAGAACGGGGCCATTTCCAGTATTTTTACTAACAAGGTTCTTGAATGCATGGAAAAAATGCCTTATGCGAATGTAGCTTTCTCAGCAGGAATGCTGGCATTCTATGCCAAAGATGTTGATGAAACCGTGCTTCAGGATTTTATAGTCAATTCCTCGCAGGCGGTTTCAGCAATCCTGACAAGGTAGAAATCAAAGCCATTTATGTTTCGGATACCGGCGCGAAAGCGCCGGTTTTAATTCCGGATAAATGTTTTCCCAGAAATTTTTTAAATCCTTTGTTACCTGCACTGGTCTCATCGACGGAGCCAGAATATGTATAACAAGCGGCACTCTCCCGGCAGCTATTCTTGGCGTTTCCCTAAATTCATAAAGGTCCTGAATTTTCGCTTCAAGATAAGGTTCGCCGTTGTGCGGGTACTTTATTCTTGCCCTGCGCCCGCCCGGCATTTTCATTCTGCTGGGTGCGTGTTCGTCTATTAGCCGGCATATTTCCCAGCCGTACCAGTCTTTAAGATGCGGCAGAACCGGCCTGTTTTTTGCGTCTGAGACACTTTTGGCATCGGAACATATATCGTTTATAATTAATGCAGTATCTTCTTCCGAAAGCGGCTCTATGCCGAAATCCGGGCATGCTTTTGACAGAAAATCAAGGCGGGCCAGCCATTCTTCTGTTTCTTCATTCCATTCTGTGAATTTATGCCTGCCGCTTATAAATTCTTCCGCGATAAGTTCTGAGGATGCACGGCTGCGCGAGGCCTGCACTGCCGAGGTCTTTAAAAGCACATCACGGTAATAAAGATTTTTTTTCATCACTGGTGAAAGCATTTCAGGGTCCAGAGATGTTACCGTTTCCTCTTTCATCTGTTCCGGGAAGGCCTGCCGCAGCCATTCCTCTTTTATTTCTGCTGCAAGGGAAAGTGTTATGTCAGTTCCGTTAGGAGAATTTTTCTCAAGAGCCTCTCCTGCGGCGATTATCCGTGCGCCATTTGCAGCGCTGTTATTATCCAGTGAGGCGTGTCTTCCGCCAGACATTGCATATCTTTTTGAAGAGCCTGGCAGCAGTGCTGCTACACGGTCTGGAAAAGCCCGTAAAAACGCTGCTGCCAGTTTTCCGGATAAACCGGATATATTGTCTCCGTGTAAATTTTCAGTGAGTTTTTCACCATATTTTATATCTGTTTTCCTGCTTAATGCCTGTCCTGTGCGTACAAGTCCGGCTGCAAGCGCACAGGCTTCTTTTGCCGCATTTTTCTCTATTCCATAATGTGCGCATACGGCAATGCTGAAATTTTCCTCTTCACAGTGCTGCAAAGCTTCAATAGTGGCATATAAATCGGAATGAAAGTTGTTTTCCTCCCTGCGGGTTTCCTTGAGCCATATAGTTTTTCCTTGTGCCGCTGCAGCTATAAGAGCGCTTTCTGCCAGGCAGCCGATTTCTGCTGCTTCTGTAAGCATTCGTGAATATCTGGGAGACAGGGGAAAGGCAGCCATACGGCGTCCTGTTGTGGTAATCTGTCCTTTTTTGTCTGTGGCACCGAGCAGGTTAAGAAGAGTTTCCGCTTTTGCAATATCTTCAGCGGGGGGGAGATCCAGCCATTTCAGTACGGAGAATGTTTTATATCCGCAGGCCTTAAGCAGCAGCAGGGATTCACTTAAATCAAGTCTTAATATTTCCGGTTCAGTGTCCGGGGAAAGTGAGCGGTTGTCTGTTTCCGTCCAAAGACGCAGACACAGTCCAGGCGCAGTCCTGCCTGCACGTCCTGCTCTCTGATCTGCTGAGGCTTTTGTTATTCTCCCTGTGAAAAGCGTGTTTACCGCCCTTGTGGCATCATAACGGGCTGTTCTGGCGAGACCGCTGTCTATTACCAGTTCCACTCCGTTTACAGTGAGCGAGGTTTCAGCGATATTGGTAGCAACAATTATTTTTCTTTTGTCCGTTACGGCAAGAACCCTGTCCTGAGCGTCGTTTTTCATACTGCCGTAGAGTGGCAGAATATCAAATCCGGAAAGTACAGGCCTTCTGCGCATTTCAGCAATGGTTCTGTTTATTTCATAAGAGCCCGGCATGAACACAAGAACATTGCCTCTGCCTGCCGGGGCAAGCATGGCCGCCGCTTTCGCCGCTGTTTCCCATACAGGCAGTTTCGTGGAAGCGGCGTCGCAGTATTTTACTGTAACGGGATACACTCTTCCTTCCGCCTTCACAGTAGCACATGGGTACATATAATCTGAAATCTTCCCAATGTCCAGTGTGGCAGACATAACAGCAATCAGAAGATCCGGTCTTGATTTTTTCTGAAGTTCGAGACAGGCGGCAAGTGCCAGGTCTGAAGCCATGTGACGCTCGTGAAATTCGTCAAAAATTATACATCCGTATTTTTTCAGCTGCGGGTCGGCTATAAGTTCCCGCAGCAGTATTCCTTCGGTTTCAAAGATTATTCTGGTTTCTGCCGAAGTCCTATCTTCCAGTTTTACACGGCAGCCTACGGTTTTCCCAACAGTGGAGCCGCGTTCATATGATACACGGGCTGCAAGCATTCTGGCTGCCAGCCTGCGTGGCTGAAGAACTGCGATACGGCCTTTTACCCTGCCACTGTCAAGCAGGAACTGGGGAACCTGCGTGGACTTCCCGGAGCCTGGTGGTGAGGAAAGTACAAGTCTGCCTGTTTTAAGCAGTTCAGATATTATTTCCTCTTTTTTATCAGCTACCGGTAGCCGCATGATACTGGTGGTAAAAACGTTTTATTCCGCAAAAGGAGTTGTGGAAATTTCCGGCTGTGATATTCCTTCCGTAAGTCTTATAAACCTGTCTGCAGGAAGATTTTTATATGTTACGGCACCTGTATTCCAGTATACCGTAATTGTTCCCTTTTTGCTTTTACCAAGACCGAAATGCAGCCTTTGGGAATCTGAAAGCCCATAGTGTCCGTGTGATGTCTGCACAAATCTTAACTGGCGGTGGGGAAATATACTCCCTGTTCTGAGTACCGCTTTTGTCCCCGGAGCAGCTGTTGCGGTTGCACCTGCACCTTTTCCACGCAGTGTTATCTGCATCCAGTGTCCGTCACATTTTCCGAGGAATAATCCCGGAGCTGGCACTCTGCCGTTTCTTTTCTCCTTAGGCATTCTCATCCATGATTTCCCGGCTATTATATCAAGACAGCCGTCATTGTTGAAATCTGCTATGGATATTGAGGCTGAGCTTTCCCAGTCTATGCCATATCTGTCTGTTACTTCCTCAAATTCAAGCGGTTTGCGCATATGATAAACGCGCAGATACTGTTTGTCCGGATAATCACCACTGGCTACAAGCAGTTCCTGTTTTCCGTCATTATCAAGATCAGCCCAGCTTACACGCATATCTCCCTGATTCCAGTTTACCGTGCTTTGATGAATTCTGTGTAGCAGGTCAGGATATCTTTTGAAAGCGTGATTTTTTTTCTTTCCGCCATTTACCAGAAGGCTTGAGCGGTCTGATGATTCCCCAGCCCAGCCATGTGTTATCTCGCCTGTGAAAATATCAAGGTCTCCGTCATTGTCATAATCTGCGGGTGCTGCCGAGAATGTATTGCCGTGCGAGCGGAATTCTTTTTCTGCGTTACGGCTTACCCATTCCGGGTATCTGCCGTGGCGTATTTCATCGCCGTCAAATCCTGTCTGCGGTCCCACATCGGTAAATGTGCCGTCACCGTTGTTTTTCCACAGGCGGTTTGCCTGTCTGCCGTACACGGAGACAAAAATATCCTCGTATCCGTCGCTATTCCAGTCGCCGTGGGATACTCCGTATACAGGCCGGCTGGAATCTGGCTGGCCTTCAGTCTCTTTTGTAAGCATTCCTGCCTGTCCAGTTACGTCTGTAAATGTGCCATCGCCTTTGCCTTTGTAAAGCCGTCCCGGATAGCTCAGCAGCGATATTCCGTATTCCTTGTACCAGCTGCCTGTGTACAGATCCGGTATACCGTCTTTGTCATAGTCAAGAAAGGCCGCGCCTGAAATTGTTTCTGGAGGAAAATAATTTCCTGGAACCTGTCTGAAATGTCCTTTACCGTCGTTCAGATATATTTCTGAGCGCATTCCGTCGTCTTTTTTTTCATATACTTTGTTTCCTGCTTCATCTCTGACAATATTCCCGTTCTTGTCAGTCGCAGGTTTGTCATATTCGCAGTACACGGCACTGAATATATCAATAAAACCATCATTGTTAACATCTGAGACAACTGCAAAAGCCATTTTTCTCTCTTTACCGGGAAAAGCAGTATCTTTTGTCAGTCCTGATTCCACGGTGAAGTCCTGAAAAAAGATTCTGCCATCTTTTAAAGTATTCAGAAAAACCTTTGTCTTTAATCCTCCGTCCTGACCTGTTATGATAAGGTCTTCACGGCCGTCATGGTTTATGTCTGCCCATACCCCGTTCTGCATACTTGTGTCGGAAAGGCCTGCTTCATCTGTGATATTTGTGAATAAGGTTCCTGTGTGTTTTATACCATCCGGTCCGGTATTTCCTGCATAAGTATATGCCGGACTAAATATCACTGCTATGGCAAAGGCTGCCGGCAGTGTGACTGTTTTTCTTAAAGTTCCTGTAAAAAAAGTTTTATTCATAACTGTTTCACCTTGTAATTAATATACCGGTTTATCATACAACGGTCTTTCTGTGCTAATGAAGATGTGAAAGAGGAATAGACTTCTCGCCGAATTTTCCCGGAGTATATGTGCCTGGAATCTTTGTCTGCGCCGCCCGTTTTATTCTCATTGGAGTTATTCCGGCTTTTACAGCCTGTGCCAGTCCTTCGTCTGATGAGGCGGCATATATAAAAGGTCTGTATTTTTCAAGAAGAATATATTTGTCATTCGGTTCCGGAGCGAAATGTATATATGAAACTGTTTTTTTCCATGTGCTGCGCAGTGTCTCTCCGCCTTCCTGCTCTCTGTCGCATATGAGATGTACTTTCAGCCCCAGGAATTTCGCCAGTACGCACATCAGTCCTGGCACTGGCTTTGAAGGATCCTCACCAGCCATACTGTTAAGCTGTTTCCAGTATGCCGCAGTATACGGCTTAAGCCCGGATGTTTTCATTATATCCCATGAAACAGTGGAGTCTGTCAGGCCGCCGTCATATTCCAAAGCTATTGAATTTTTCATGACTGAATTGATACTATAGCACAATGCCCATAGACAGACTGTTGTTACGACCAGTTTTATATGCAGAATAAAACGTGAAAACAGGGAGCTTTTCTGCTGTCCGGGAGAAGACGGATACTGATTGTTCATTTTGAACTCCTGCCGTTTTGTATGATGCGCTCAGTGTAAGGAGTAAATGTGTAGCGGCTGGCCGTACACCAGCGTATTACATCACGTGTAGGCCTTCTTGAATTGGCAAATTCTGCGGCGTTTGCAAGCAGGGAGGTGTTCTCCGCGGTTATCATTGAATCAGGTACGGCAACCTGATATATTTTATCCGCTTTCAGCGGTCCTGCTGCACTTTCCGTTTTTTCGAGAACCTTATCTTTGGAGTAATAAAGTTTCAGTCCGGAAACCGTGAAAGTTCCGTATGGAAGTGACTTTAATGAATCAATAAGATTCTCACCACGTATTTTTACGAATACAATATCCGAGTCAGCCGGAAAAGCGTTATAGAGATCCGAAAGTCTTACTGTTGTGCTTGAGAATCCGGCTGCTGTTTCTGAAAATGGCATGAGTGCTGCGTTTGTTTTGGCCCACAGCTTTATGCAGTCTGCTGCAAAATTGGCCATTGGATGCATACCGTCATTCTCAAGTGGCAGTGTGCTTCTTAGTGTTCCTATTTTCCTGGCAAAATGTTTTTTCTCTTCTATCTGGTATTTTATTGCTATATTGTGAAGAAGCTGGTTTTCTTTATATTTCAGCGGGTCTATATCTATTGTTCCGGATTCCACGGCTGAAATTTTTCCTGTTTCAGGATTGAAGAAGATTTCAGTCCGTTCCACTTTTTTGTTTCCTGCTCCGGCAGGTACAACCCAGGTCTTATTGCTTCTGAATATCCGCCGTACAGCCGGATCGTCTGTAATGATTAGATTTACCCTGCCTGCTGCCTTTGTGAATTTCCTGTAGTATGTCCGGTCGCTTTCCGCAGACGGATCTATTGAAAGAAGCATTATGATTATCTGCGCGCCTTCTCTTTTCAGTGTGTTTATGGCGAGGTTGGCATCATAGCTGCCTTTTTCAATACGGAACCGGGCATAGTTTTTCTGCTTTTCAGGTTTCTGTGGATTAGCTAAAAGTACTGATAAAAATCCTATTCTGTATCCGTTTACGTCTTTTATATAATACTGCGGCATTTTGTCATATCTTTCGCCGCTGCGCTGGTACAGATTTGAGGCTATAAGTGGAAATCTGGCGGAATCCGCAAGTCTGTCAAAATCTTTGGCCTGCAGTGTGATATCTGTTATTCCGGGGACTGCTGCGTCATATGGAAAAGCATTCATCATTTCCATTACGGCGGAGCCTTTTGTAAGTCTGCCTGCCGGAGTGTCAGCTGACCAGTTGCCAAGATCAACTATAATTTTGGGAAGGGGTTCTGCGTCGTAAATATTTTTAAGCGCCGGAAAACCGCCACAGCTGCCTCTTTTGAAGCAGTCGTCCGGCGCCTGTATGCTGCCCCGTGCGCGTGCAGTAGAAAAAACAACAACACTTGTTTTCCTTGTGCACGCGCCCAGTACTATAAGCAGTATGGCGGCCAAAAGCCGCAGTCTGTTCATTTGCAGTTATTTTACCTGAATAAGACGCGGACCGTAAGGTTCCACCTTTACAGGGCTGGCTTTAAGGTCGTCAATCAGATAGTCACGCAGAACACGCTGATTGTCCTCTTTAACCGTGCCCTTGCCTATAATGTCTCCGCCATTGCCACCGCCGACGAGATAATTGTTTGTTGCCACGCGGTATGTTTTTGTATAGTCAACAGGCGTGAATATTGGATTTCCGCTGTCGCAGGTGTTGCCACACAGGCTTACTTCTATTACTTCTGTTCTGGCAGGTTCATTTGTGGCGGCATTTTCTTCTTTTATTTTCCATGTCGCCCTGATACCTGAGAACTGCAGTGTTGTTGTTGGCAGGCCACCCTTAAGATGTATGCTTCTGTTCACCATATCAAAAACCTGTTGTCCTGTCAGTTCTGTAACAACAAGAGTATTGTCAAATGGCATTATCTGATAAACATCCCTGAATGTTATTTTGCCTTTGGCTATGTTTGTTCTTACTCCGCCACTGTTCTGCACTCCTATGTCTGTTTTTGCCTGACGGCGCATGGCGTCAGCGAACCAGTCACCAGCCATATTGTCAATTCCGCCTTCGCGGAAATTGCGGCTGAGTTCTACTTCTGTATAACTTATCTCCTGATTCATTACTGCATCAGCTTCATCTTTGTATTTCTGTATTACTGGAAGCACATAATCATCACTGCCTGTGTCTTCTGTCCAGAGTTCAATGAGTTTGCCTGATGTGTTTACGAGTCTGCCTGTATTATCATCAAATTCAAGTTCAATTCTTGAAACATTGTAAAGGTGTGAACCGCTTTCTGCTAACAGAACTCCGGAGGGTTCATCCTTATAACTGTTGAAAATTGCTGTGTGGTTATGTCCGCCAAAAATAACAACAGGATAACCTTTTACGGCACGGGCAACCGCAAGTGTTCCGTTCTGTTCCATTTCAGGCAGAATCTTATCAGCTTTTACGTCGACACGTTTGCCGCCGAATGGGCCACCAAGACCTATATGTGCGAGAATGATTATCGCATCAGGTTTTTCCTTGCGCATTATTTTTTTACCCATTTCC
>Ga0265301_10004054_pt1 | contig 14972 bp, 11 predicted proteins | sample AusTroGonzalo_MG_2_FD_193488 | JGI IMG/M metagenome (GOLD analysis project Ga0265301, IMG submission 193488) | Bovine rumen microbial communities from tropical cattle in Woodstock, Queensland, Australia - Gonzalo_04 | ecosystem: Host-associated > Mammals > Digestive system > Stomach > Rumen ...
CGCCTTCGGTATTCCCGTCGTGCTGACGAACGGCTGCGCCGATCCGTATTCCGAGAAGACGATCCGCGCCTCCATGGGCGCCGTCTTCCGCACCGTGCCGCGTCGGATCGAGCTGGAGCGGGTCTTATCGTCCGGTGTGCCGATCGCGGTCACAGCGCTGTCGCCGCAGGCGGAGGATATCCGCACGGCAAACCTGAAAGACTGCCTCGTTGTGATCGGAAGCGAGGGACAGGGCGTATGCGGCGAGCTCCTCGCCGCTTCGGAAAAACAGATCATTATCCCCATGCAGCCGCGCTGCGAATCGCTGAACGCGGCGATCGCCGCAGCGATCGTGATGTGGCAGATGAAATAGAGATAGCAGAAAAGAGAGAGAAGCATGCACAAGCACTGGGTCTGGCTGACCACGCGTAAGGGGATCGGCACGAGAGGACGCGCAGCTCTGTTAGAGCTCTACGGCACGGCGGAGCACATCTATGAACTGAAGGAAAGCGACTACCTGCGCACGGAGGGCTTTGACCGCCGCTGGCTGGAATCCCTGCTGGATAAGTCGCTGGATGAAGCGGAGGAAATTCTGCGCGACTGCGACAACGAGGAGATCGACCTGCTGACCTATGCAGACGAGCGGTATCCGAGCCGTCTGAAAAATATCTCCGATCCGCCCGCGCTCCTGTATTATAAGGGTAAGCTGCCCGACTTTGATAACGAGGCGGCAATCGCCGTCGTCGGCTCACGGCGCTGCAGCGCCTATGGACTGATGTACGCCAAGCAGTTCGGCAGACAGATCGCGAACAGCGGCGGTGTCGTCGTTTCCGGCGGCGCGCGAGGCATCGACACGATGGCGCTCAAGGGCGCGCTGGATTCCACCATGCCGGTCGTCGCCGTGATGGGCTGTGGACTGGACGTCGACTATCCGCGCGAGAATCATTTCCTGTTTCAGAAGATTATCCAGCACGGCTGCCTGCTCAGCGAGTATCCGCCGAAGACGGAGCCGGAGCGCGGACATTTTCCGGTCCGAAATCGTATTTTGAGCGGACTTTCGCTCGGCGTGCTCGTGGTGGAGGCGCCGGAAAAAAGCGGCGCGCTCATCACAGCGGACCTTGCGCTGCAGCAGGGAAGAGACGTCTTTGCGATCCCCGGCAACATCGGCGTGAAGCACTGCAGCGGCAGCAACCGTCTGATCCGCGAGGGCGCTTACATGGTTGAGGACGGCTGGGAGGTCCTGCGGGAATACGCCTATCTTTTTCCGGACAAGCTATCCGACGGACGCAGCAAGGAAGCCCTTCAGCGCATTTATCAGTCGCGCTTCGGCATGTCGCTGCCTGTCTATTCGCCGGTCACCTTTTCGGACGACGGCGACAAAAAAGTCGTTGACAATCCTGAAAGAAAGACTTATAGTGACGAAAAAGAGCCTCCGGCGACGCTTACCGGAGACGAAAGCACGGTTTACGCGCTTTTGTCCGAGCAGCCCGTTCACTGCGACGAGCTGACGGCGAGGAGCGGACTGCAGTCGCGCAACGTAACGGCGGCGATGACACTCTTGCAGATCAAGGGCATGGCGTGCAAGCTGCCGGGCAACTATTATAAGCGAAAATAACGCGGAATACGGAGGTTCTCATGGCAAAGGGAACAAATCTGGTCATTGTGGAATCGCCCTCGAAGGCGAAAACGATTGGAAAATATCTCGGTTCGGATTATAAGGTCGAGGCATGCATGGGACATCTGCGCGATCTGCCGAAGAGCACGATCGGCGTGGATATTGCGCACGATTTTACACCGGAGTACGGTCCTTTGGAGGGCAAGGAGTCGATTATCAGCGAGCTGCGCAGCGCCGCGAGTAAGGCGGACTGCGTATATCTTGCAACCGACCCTGACCGCGAGGGAGAGGCGATTTCGTGGCATCTGAAGGAGCTGCTGGAGCTTCCCGACAGCAAGACGAAGCGCGTGACCTTCAACGAGATCACCAAAAACGTCGTGCTCAAGAGCATTCAGCAGCCGCGCGACATCGACTACGATCTGGTCGACGCGCAGCAGGCGCGCCGTATCCTCGACCGTATTGTCGGCTATCAGCTCAGCCCGCTGCTGTGGAAGAAGGTTCGCAGAGGCTTGTCCGCCGGACGCGTGCAGTCTGTCGCGACCCGTCTGGTCGTTGAGCGCGAGCGCGAGATTGAAGCCTTTGTTCCGAAGGAATACTGGACGCTGGACGCCGATCTGCGCTGCATCGGCAAAGAAGGCAGCTTCACCGTCCGTTACTACGGCGACGAGAAAAAAAGAGAGCTGCGCTCCGAGCAGGAAACGGATCAGATCATTGCGGCAATCAACGGTAAAGAATTCGTCATCGACAGCATCAAGCGCGCGGAAAAACGTCGCGCGCCGACGCCGCCCTTTATCACCTCCACCTTGCAGCAGGAGGCGTCGAGAAAGCTTAATATGACGCCGCGCCGTACCATGGCGATCGCGCAGCAGCTGTATGAGGGCGTTGAGATCACGGGCGAGGGCTCCGTCGGTTTGATTACCTATATGCGTACCGATTCCCTGCGCCTTTCCGAGGAAGCGCTCTCTGCCGCGCGCGAGCTGATCAAATCACGCTACGGCGAGCATTACTGCCCCAACACGCCGCGCCGCTTCCGCAAGAAGGAGGGCGCGCAGGATGCGCACGAGGCCATCCGTCCGAGTAACGTCCGTCTCGATCCGGAGACGATCAAGGGCGACCTGACCAGAGAACAGTACCGCCTGTATAAGCTCATTTGGAGCCGCTTCGTCGCCTGCCAGATGTCCGACGCGCGCTATGACGCCGTGCAGGTCGATACGGTTTGCGCCGGACATTTGTTCCGCGCGACCGATCTGATCCTGAAATTCCCCGGCTTCACCGCGGTCTATGAAGAGGGACGCGACGACGAGGACGAGGAGAAGAGCTGCCGTCTGCCCGAACTGGACGGAACGGAGCGCCTGACCGCCGAAAAAACCAAGAAGGAACAGCATTTTACCGCGCCGCCTGCGCGATACACCGAGGCGACGCTGGTCAAGGCGATGGAGGAGCGCGGCGTCGGCAGACCGTCGACCTATGCGTCCATCGTTGCAACGATCCAAGACAGAGAATACGTTATAAAGAAAGAGAAACGCCTCTATCCGACGCCGCTCGGACTTGTCGTGACCGATCTGATGATCGACCGCTTCAACGACATAATCGACGTGGAATTCACCGCGAATATGGAGCATCAATTGGACGAGGTCGAGGCGGGAAAGGTCGCTTGGAAGCAGGTTCTGCGTGATTTCTATCGCGGCTTCCACGAGGAAATGACCGCCGCCGAGGAGGCGCTTGAGGGTAAACGGCTCAAGGTGCCCGATGAGGAAACAGACGAGATCTGCGAGGTCTGCGGCAGAAAGATGGTCATAAAGATCGGTCGCTTCGGCAGATTCCTCGCCTGTCCCGGCTTCCCGGCGTGCAAGAATACCAAGCCGATCGTCGAGCCGATGCCGGGTCGCTGCCCGAAGTGCGGCGGGACGATTCTGAAGCGCAAATCGAAGAAGGGCTACGTCTATTACGCCTGCGAGAAGGGCGCGGAATGCGGCTTTATGACGTGGGACGTGCCTACCGCAAACGACTGTCCGAGCTGCGGACAGACCCTGTTCAAAAAATCCGGCAAGGGACGAATGAAGCCCTTCTGCATCAACGAAGAATGCAAAGCGTTCGTGCCGGAGGACAAGCGCGGCTATAAACGCAGAATGCCGAAGGCGACCGCCGAGACGGTGGAAAACGCGGAAGAGGCAAAAAAGGGAAAAAAGAAGAAATGACGGAAGTGAAAGTGATCGGCGCAGGTCTTGCGGGCTGTGAGGCGGCATGGCAGCTTGCCCGGCGCGGCTTTGCGGTCCGGCTGTTCGAGATGAAGCCGGCAAAGATGTCTCCTGCGCATCATTGCGCGGACTTTGCCGAGCTGGTCTGCTCCAATTCTCTGCGCGGCGACCGACTGGAAAACGCGGTCGGTCTGCTCAAGGAGGAGCTGCGCAGACTCGGCAGCCTGATTATCGCCTGTGCGGACGCGACCCGCGTCGAGGCGGGCGGCTGCCTCGCGGTCGACCGCTACGGCTTTTCCGGTATGGTGACGCAGAAGCTCCGCAGCCATCCGAAGATCACAGTAGTTTCAGAGGAGGTAACGGAAGTGCCGCGCGGTCCTGTGATCGTTGCGACCGGACCGCTGACCTCGGACGCGCTGAGCGAAGCGATTGCCGCTTACTTCGGTCACGCCGATTACCTGCATTTCTTTGACGCCGCCGCGCCGCTCGTTTCGCGTGAATCCATCGACATGGAGCACGCGTGGTTTGCTTCACGCTACGACCGCGGCAGTGCGGACTACATCAACTGCGCCATGAATAAGGAGGAATACCTCGCTTTCGTGCGTGAGCTGTCTTGCGCGCAGGAGGCGGAGGTACACGGCTTCGAGGACAAAAACGTCTTTGAAGGCTGCATGCCCGTGGAGGTCATGGCGCGCCGCGGCGAGGATACGCTCCGCTACGGACCGCTGAAGCCGGTGGGGCTGAAGGACCCAAAGACCGGAAAAGAGCCCTATGCCGTCGTCCAGCTCCGACAGGACAACGCTGCGGGGAATATCTATAACATCGTCGGCTTTCAGACGCATCTGAAATTCCCGGAACAGAAGCGCGTCTTTTCCATGATCCCCGCCCTGCACGACGCGGAGTTTCTGCGCTACGGCGTGATGCACCGCAATACCTTCCTCAACTCGCCGCGGCTCTTGGACGCGACCTATGCCGACCGCAGAGATCCGCTCGTCGCCTTCGCCGGACAGATGACCGGCGTCGAGGGCTATGTGGAATCCTGCGCTTCCGGTTATCTGGCGGCGGCGGCTATGGCGGCGCGGCTGAAGGGCGAGCCGACCCCGGATTTTTCAAATCTGACGGCGATCGGCGCATTGGCGCATTATATCAGCGACACGAGCATTACTGATTTCCAGCCGATGAATATCAACTTCGGCATTATCGCGCCGTTAGAGCAAAGAATCAAGGGCAAGGCGAATAAAAACCTTGCCATTGCCAACCGAGCGCTTGCACATCTGGAAAAGCTTAGAAACGGAGAAAGCGTATGAAGATTATCATAGACGCGATGGGCGGCGATCACGCACCGGAGCAGATCGTTTTGGGCGCGCTGCAGGGTGCGAAGGAATACGGCGTGCAGATCGTTCTGGTCGGGCGGGGAGAGGACATCCTTGCGAGCATGAAGCAGCACGGATGGGACACTCTGCCGGACGGCGTGGAGATCGCCAACGCGGAGGACGTCGTCGATATGCATGCCGATCCGGCAGAGGTCGTGCGTCAGCATAAGGGCTCGTCCATGGTTTTGGGGCTTAAAATGCTTGCAGACGGCGCGGGCGACGCGTTTATCTCCGCCGGCAATACCGGCGCGCTCCTTTCTGCCGCGACGCTGCTGGTCAAGCGCATCCGCGGCATCCGCCGCGCGGCGTTCGCGCCCGTGCTCCCGCTGGGGAACGGCTGCGTTCTGATCGACGCCGGCGCGAATACGGAATGCACGCCGGAGTTTCTGCTTCAGTTCGGCTGCATGGGCTCATTCTATGCGAAAAAGGCGCAGAAGAAGGAAAACCCGCGCGTCGCGCTGCTCAATAACGGCGCGGAGGACGGCAAGGGTGATTCGCTGCATAAGGAAGCTTATCTGCTCCTCAAAAACGCGGGCGACAGCGGCGTAATCCATTTCGTCGGCAATATCGAAGCGCGCGACGTGCCTGCCGATCTGGCGGACGTCGTCGTCGCGGACGGCTTCTCCGGCAACGTGCTTTTAAAAGCGATGGAGGGCACGGCGATTTACATGGGCGGTCTCATGAAGGGCATGTTCAAGCGGAACGTCTTTTCCATGCTCGGCGCGCTGCTGTGCAAAAAGGGCATTAACGACATTAAGAAGCGCATGGACTACCGCGAGATCGGCGGCTCGATCCTCATCGGTATCGCGAAGCCCGTAATCAAGGCGCACGGCTCGTCCGACGCCGTGGCGGTCAAGGGCGCGATTCGTCAGGCGATGAACGCCGTGGAGTGCGGCTTCTGCGACGACATCCGCGACAATGTTGCGGCAATGACGCTGCCGCGGGAGGAGAAGCATGCTGAGTAAACTGGAAGAGGCGCTGGGATACGTTTATCAGGATAAAGAATTGCTCCGTACCGCGCTTTCCCATACGTCCTATGCCAACGAGGCGTACAAGGACCCGCTGCGCAGCTATGAACGGCTGGAATTTCTGGGCGACGCGATCCTCGGCTTTGCCACTGCGGAATACTTATATCATACTTTCCCGACAAAGCAGGAGGGAGAGCTGACGAAAATCCGTGCCGAGCTTGTCTGCGAGAAGAATCTCGCGGAGGTTGCGCACCAGATTTCTTTGGGCGAGCACCTTCTGCTCGGCAACGGCGAGGAGCTCGGCGGCGGCAGAAACCGCGCGAGTATTCTCTGCGACGCGATGGAAGCGCTGATTGCCGCGGCGTATCTGGACGGCGGCGGCAAGGCGGTGCAGGGAATCGTGAAGCGTTTGATTTTCCCGATGCTGGCAAAGGTGCTCAATACGCACGATTATAAAACGGAGCTGCAGGAACTGGTGCAGCGCAAGCGCGATCAGGCGCTGTTCTACGAGATGATCGGCGAACAGGGACCGGACCACTGCAAGGAGTTTTCCGTGCGCGTCCTTCTGAACGGCGTTGAGGTCGGTCGCGGCGTCGGAACGAGCAAAAAGCGCGCCGAACAGGCAGCGGCTGCGCAGGCGATCGAAAAGCTGTTCTGACTGCAAATATTTTGAACGAGAAACGCAGGCGGCGATCTCTCCACATCCGGAGAACGCCGCCTGCGTCCATTTATACGGTAACACTCTTAACGATCGACAACTACTTTATTGTGATTGTTTTTCCGTCGCTGTATAGCGTGACAGAACGGTTTCTTGTGAGTAGCACCCTGATTCCTTCCTCTTCTAAGGCTTCGACCACCGCGCCGCTCTCCGGTTCCTCATCCGAGGACGTGATCACCGCATAGGTTGGTTTGACCGAGGCAAGCAGCTCGTCCAGCAGGGGCTCGTCCCTGCCGTGGTGGGGGAGCTTCAGGACGTCGCAGGTTGTCGTATTGACGTCGATGAATTCTGCGAGCCGTTGTGTCTGCGCATCCCCGGTAAACAGAAAGCGGGTATTACCGTGTTGTGCGGAAACGATCAGCGAGGAGTTGTTGCTGCTGTCTGCGTCGTATTTTGCCTGCTTTGGCGGGTCGACGGTATAGCATACACCGTCAAGGGCAAACTCATATGTTTCCCGAACGGTATACGCCTCAATGCCGGCATTGTCCAAAGCCTTGATATAGTTCCCGTATTCCTCGCTGTCCTTGGGCTGATTGCTCTGCAATACCTTGCCTACGGGGATGCAGTTTAATATCTTCGCCGTACCGCCCACGTGATCCTTGTCAAAATGGGTCACGATCAGACAGTCTATCTTTTCGATTTTCTTTTCCTCAAGATAGGTCAAGATCGTCTTACCAAAACCCTTTTCTCCGGCGTCGATCAGGACAACGCCGTTCTCCGTGGTCAGCAGGATCGCGTCCGCCGCGCCGGCGTTGAAAAAGTATACCTCCATTTCAGACCCCTCTGCGGTCACCGTCGCGGATTCCGGATGGATCCCGGCGCAGCCGGTCAGCAGAAGGGCGGCGGTCAGCAGCAGTGCCGCCAACCCTCCAGACCTGCTCACAGGAGCTCCTTCGTCACAGGCTTGCCGCAGACGATGTTCAGGTTGCCGTTGCGGGTGCGAAGCTCGTCCATGAAAGCCTTAACGCCGCTTGCGTCTTTGAGCACGATTTTATAGCTCAGCTCATAAAGCGTGCCCATATTCGTGGTTTTGACTTTGTCCAGCTCCGCGTTGCGCGTGTACTGCAGGAAGAGATCGTCGAACAGACCTTCGTAATCTAGATTTTCGGGAATTGTGATCCTGAGCTCGCGCTCGTCCGTCGCACCCGCGCCGAAGCCGAGCAGAGTGAGCAGGAGCAAGACAGCGGCGATGATTACGAAGAACACGGCGGCGATCGCCACGTAGCCCATACCGGTGGCAAGACCGATGGCGGTCGCAAGGAAGACCATGCCGATCTCCTTTGCGCTGCCGGGCGCGCTGCGGAAGCGGATCAGACCGAAGGCGCCTGCCACCGCCACACCCGCGCCGATGTTGCCGTTGACCAGCATGATGATGAGCTGCACCATCGCGGGCAGCAGCGCCATAGTCACGACGAAGCTGCGGGAATACTTGGACCTGTACATGCTCAGAGCCGCCGCGCCGAGACCCAGAATCAGTGAAACCGCCGTGCAGATGAAGAATGCGGAGACGGTAATTTCCGTTCCGGTAATGATCGAATTAAGCACTGAGAACAACCTCCTTTTTCACCATGGCGGATCTGCCGCCGCACACAAATTCTTTGTAATATGTTCCGTACTTGGAAAAGGACGTGGGAAAGACGCCGGCTGCCGACAGCAACGGTGCGAGCCACAATGGAGCGGCGCCGGGGCTCTTAATCTCCATCAGGATCTGTTCTGTTTTCAGAAGCGGGACTGCGTAATCGCCGAAGCGCAGGTCCAAGTCGTTGGACCGAACTCGAATGTCGGTATCGAAGGTGATCCGCAGCTCTCCGCCGTCCGCCGCCGCGAACGCCTCACGGTCATAGGCGAGGAATACCTTCGGCTGCGGGCGGTAGAACTGCAGAAACCAGTCAATCTCCCGACTGATCTGCGTTCCGTCGCCCGACCGCTTTCCGCTCAGCCAGCGGGAGGCGTCCATGGACTGCATGGCGACGCGACGCTTGAAGACGACTCCGTCGAACTTTTTCTTGATCTCCGCAAACGCCGGATCCCGGTTGCCGGGGATGCCGTAGCTGCGTAGCCGCAGCTTTTCCTTGTAGACCGGCTTTTCCAGCGACGCGCGGATCAGGTCATAGTTTTCAGTATCATAATAGATGTTGCAGATGGTATAGACTGGATGCGCGTCCGGCTTCATATAGGAAGCCATGCCGCGCTTCACGGCGCCGTATTGCTCCGGGGTGAGCAGGTATTTCTGCTCATAGCGCCGGAAGCAGCTTTGTTGCTCGCTCATGTCGATTGCCTCCTTTGACATGGATTTGACCGCGTTTATCGCGGACCGTTTTCATGATGAAAGAATAGCACGCGGCAACGGCGAAAATCTCCGAGATACAGCGGCAAAAAATACGAAATTTTTACGAATGCCGTCGTATGGATTGCGGCAGTTTCCAACCTTGATTTGCATTGATTTTGCCGGGTGGTGCTGGTATAATAGAGAAAAATCGAGAAATTGAGGATGAGCAAAATGGAGGAAATGAAGAAACGCATCTATGTCGCGGACGACGACGATAATATCCGACAGGTGGTCAAGACCTTCCTCACCAGCGACGGTCACATGGTGGAGGACTTTCCCACCGGCGACCTGCTGCTGGAGCGTTTCCTGCAGGAGCCCTGCGATCTGGCTATACTGGACGTGATGATGCCCGGACGCGATGGCTTTACGGTTTGCACTGAGCTTCGCAAGCACAGCACCGTTCCTATTATTATGCTCACAGCAAGGGATTCCGAGAACGACTTTGCCATGGGGCTGGGTCTTGGGAGCGACGACTACATTACCAAACCCTTCTCGGCAATGGCGCTGCTGATGCGGGTCCGCGCTATCTTCCGCCGCATCGGGTATGAGAACCAAAAGCACGAACCGCCTGCGTCATCCGCTGTTACCGTCGGCAAGCTGAGGCTGGACGAAGACAAGCGTCACATCCTCTCGGAGGGAAAGCCGCTGGCGCTGACGCCAACGGAATATGAGGTGCTGAAGTATCTGATGCTTCACGCGGACCATGCGGTTTCCAGAGAAGAACTGCTGAACACGGTTTGGGGCTTTGAATCTGTGGTGGAGACGCGGGCGACCGACGACACGGTGCGCAGACTGCGTCAGAAGCTTGGCGCAAGCGGCGTCAATATTGCCGCCGTCTGGGGCTACGGGTTCCGGTTGGAGGTGTCCAAATGAAAAAACAAAAGCATATCCGGACACGGCTGACCTTCACCCTGATCGTACAGACCTGCGTCATACTTCTTTCTGTCATGCTGACGTTCAATATCGCGGTGCAAAGCTATATCCGGTCCAGAGTCTCTACAGAACTGGGCGAGGTAACGCAGAACGTTTTCGACGACAGGCGCAAGGACGGTCCTGCACCGAAGGAGGAACCTGTGCCGAAGGACGATCAACCCTTTGACGAGCGACCGGAACGTGTCACCGGTGCGGAATACAGCGCTGCGGTTTTGTCTGCGGACGGCGCGCTGAAAAAAGTACTGTACGGAAATAGTGCAACGGCAATCGAACTGGCGGACTACGTCCGCGAGCATGATTTGTCGCTGGAGACAGAGAGCAAGGTCGTCTCCTTGGACAGCGGGACTTATACCATTTCAATACGGCAGGACCCGGTGGAAGCCGACAGTCTGCTTCTGATCTACGCCGACGTAACCTCCATCACGGTGCTTTCCAAACAAGTAAATCTCATCCTTCTGATCGTGATTGGCGCAGCCGTGCTGGTTTCGGTCCTGCTGAGCCGTCGGTTTGCTAAATCCTTTGCCAAGCCTGTACAAACGCTGTCCGACTTCGCCGCCGAGATCGGCAGAGGGAAGCTGGAACCGAGGGCGCTGTCTTTCCAAGACGCGGAATTTCAGCATCTTGCCGACTCCATGAACGGCATGGTGCAGGAGCTCAACGAAGCGAAGCAAAAGCAGGAGACCTTCTTTCAAAACGTATCTCACGAGCTGCGCACGCCCCTGACCTCCATCCGGGGCAACGCGGAGGGTATTGTTTACGGGGTGATCGAGCCCCAACTGGCGGGTAGGGTCATTCTGTCGGAATCCGACAAGCTCACCGGCATGGTGGAAGACATTCTCTATCTGTCCCGCATGGGAAAGGGCAGACCGGAGGGAGCCGCAGAGACCGTCGATCTGCGGGAGATCATCTCCCTGTGTGTCTCCGAGCAGCATACGGAGGCGGAGAGGAAGGGACTGACCTTTTCGTTTGATTTTGATGAAAGCCCTGTTCTGCTGGCAATCCGTGAACAGGACGCCCAGCGACTGTTCGGAAATCTGATCTCCAACGCGGTGCGCTACGCGGACAAAACGATCCGCCTGCGCTGCAACAGCGACGGAGAAAACGCCATCGTCCATGTGGCGGACGATGGTCCCGGCATCGGATCGGAGGACCTTCCGCATGTGTTTGAGCGCTTTTATAAGGGAAAAGACGGAAAACACGGCATCGGTCTTGCGATTGCTCGTTCCGTTGCGGAGGCTTATCATGGAACGCTGACTGCCCGGAATAATAACGGCGCGGTCTTCGAGGCGATATTCAAGATCGTATCATAAAAAGCACGCAGAGCACATGAGGCTACGCTGAAAGGCGGAATTTCGTGTGTTCTGCGTATTTTCTGCTCTTGCTTTTCGGAGATTTCCTCGCCCGTACATGCTACAATGACGGCAGAAATTAAAATGATTGGAGGCATTCAAATGAAAGCTCTGAAGCACATTACGCCTGTCCTCGTGCTGCTCGTGACGCTCGCTATCCTCCTGACCGCCTGCGGCACAGGCGCAAGCCGGAGCGCAGCAGATGACGGGAACACAGCCGCAAATGTAAGCACAGCCGACGAGGCAAGCGCAGGCTGCTTATCCGAAAGCAGCAGCGACGCCTACAGTGAAACCTTCACCGATCGGGACCTCTCCGGAGCATATGATACCGCCGAGGCGGTGACGATCACGCTGAACGGCGCGACTGCGGCTGCTTCCTCCGAAAACGTGCTGATCAGCGGCGGCACCGTGACAATCACCGCCGCGGGAACTTACGTCCTTGCCGGCGCTCTGGACGATGGTACGATCATCGTGGACGCGACCAAGGACAACAAGATCCAGCTGGTACTGAACGGCGTGAGCATTCAGTCCTCTGACTATGCAGCGATCTACGTCAAGCAGGCAGACAAGGTCTTCGTCACGCTGGCGGACGGCAGCGAAAATAACCTCGTGAACGGCGGCAACTTCTCTCAGAAGGATGAAAACGACGTGGACGCCGTGGTTTTTGCCAAGGACGATATTACCTTTAACGGAACAGGAATCCTTCGGATCAGCGCTCCCGCCGGCAGCGGCATTGTCGGCAAGGACGAGGTAACGATCACCGCTGGCGTTTATGAGATCACCGCGGACCATCATTCGATCTGCGCCAAAGACAGCCTGAGCATCGCTGACGGCAGCTTCACGCTCTGTGCCTCGGAGGACGGGCTGCACGCGGAAAACGGCGAAGACGAAACCATTGGCAATATCTATATCGCCGGGGGAAGCTTTACGATCCAAGTCAAGGACGATGCAATCCACGCCAACACGCTGCTTCAAATTGACGGCGGCAGCTTCGAGATCACCGCGGCTGAGGGGTTGGAAGCAACCTATGTTCAGATTAACGGCGGCGACATTCAGATCAGCGCTTCAGACGACGGCGTCAACGCGGCCCGCAAGTCCTCCCTCTACACCCCGACGTTTGAAATGAACGACGGCACCCTGACCGTCGTGATGGGCGCGGGCGATACAGACGGTATCGACTCCAACGGGAACATCATTATAAACGGCGGCACCATCAACGTGACTGCTCAGTCTGCCTTCGACTATGACGGCGTCGCACAGTACAACGGCGGCACCATTATCATCAACGGTCAGCAGGTCGACGCCATTCCCAACCAGATGATGGGCGGCGGCATGGGTGGCGGTGGCTTTGGCGACGGAGGACACAGATAACTGAGAAAAGCTTCCCGGAAAAACTTCACATGAGAAAAGCCGCAAGACCTCTTCGCAGTTTGCGAAGCCTTGCGGCTTTTCCTTAAAACGAGCTGAATTCAGCTCGTTTTTGTTTATATAGTATAAATTGCGGATTTTACTTGCATTTTCACACAATATCTGGTAAAATCATATACCGTAAATAGAATAGGAGACATATGTCGATGTATCTGAAACAACTTGAACTTCAGGGCTTCAAATCCTTCCCGGATAAAACGGTTGTCAGCTTCGGTCATGACATCACCGCGATCGTCGGACCGAACGGCAGCGGCAAATCAAATATATCAGACGCAATCCGCTGGGTCATGGGCGAGCAGAACTCCCGCACTCTGCGCGGACAACGCATGGAGGACGTCATCTTCGGCGGAACGGAGAAGCGTTCGCAGGTCGGGTTCGCCGAGGCGACGCTCGTTTTGGACAATTCCGACCGCGCCCTTCGCTACGATGCGGACGAGCTGATGATCACGCGCCGGTACTATCGTTCCGGCGAAAGTGAATTCTATATCAACAAGCAGTCCGTCCGTCTGCGCGACGTAAACGAGCTGTTTATGGACACCGGTCTCGGCAGAGAGGGTTATTCCAATATCAGCCAAGGCAGAATTGACGAGATTCTGTCCTTGAAGAGTACGGATCGCCGCGAAATCTTTGAAGAGGCTGCGGGTATCTCCAAGTACCGCCACCGCAAGGAGGAAACCGAGCGCCGCCTTGCCAATACCGAAGAAAACCTGCTGCGCATCGGCGACAAGATTTCCGAACTGGAGCTACAGGTCGAGCCGCTGCGCGAGCAGTCGGAAAAGGCGAAGAAATACCTGACCTACCGCGACGAGCTCAAGGGCGTGGAGGTAGCGCTGTGGCTGCGTATGCTGGACAAGCTCAGCGCCACCGCGCGTAAGGCTGAGGAGGACTATCACTCCGCTGCTTTTATCCTCCAGCAGGAGCATACCGCGCTGGATCAGCTCTACGTGACCGCGGAAACGCTGAGCTTTGACCTGCACAACCGTGACATGCAGACAGATCAGCTGCGCGAGCAGATCGCCGAGAGCGAGGCGGTCGTCCAAAGCATCCGCAGCGAGATCGCCGTCCTTCGTACCAACAGTGAGAACTGTCTTGCGAATATGGAGCGTATCCGTGCCGAGATGGCGGAGCAGGAGAGCCGCAGCGGCGGCGTCGGCGAACAGATCGCCGCGCTCGAAGCGAGAATCGCGGAAATCGCGAACGACGCGGAGGCTCTTTCCGCCAAGCTGCGGGACGCCGAAGCGGAGGGCAAAAAGCTCGCCGATTCCGCCGACGGCATGACGAAGCGCTATCTGACCCTGCGCAACGAGCAGGAACGGCTGCGCACGGAGCAGTCCGCCAAGGGCGCGGACCTTGCCGCGGCGGAGGATTCCCTGAACCGCAGCGCGGAGCGCAAGGCGCAGGTGATCGCGGACTGTGAAGCGGCAAAGCTCCGGCAGCAGGACGCTGAAGACAATCTTGCGCAGGCACGTAAGGCGCTGCACGCAGCGCAGGAGGACATCGTCGCCGCACAGAATACCATTGAGGGCTACCGTCTGCGAAGCAAATCGCGCATAGAACGCAGAGACGCCCTGCAAAAGCAGGCGACGGACGCCTCCGTCGCGCTGGATACCGTTATTTCGCGCCTGAAGCTTTTTGAGGAAATGGAGCGCGAATACGAAGGCTTTTCCAAGGCGGTTCGCGTCGTGATGCAGGAGAGCAGGCGCGGTACGCTGCGCAATATCCACGGTCCCGTTTCCTTGCTGATCCGCACGGACGACGCCTATACGGTTGCAGTGGAAATCGCGCTCGGCAGCGCGCTGCAGCAGATCGTCGTCAGCGACGAACAGGCGGCGAAAAGCGCGATCAGCTATCTGACGCGCAACGACGCCGGCAGAGCGACCTTCCTGCCGCTGAACGTCATACAGGGCAAGGCGCTGAATGAGCAGGGCGTTGCAGACTGCCGCGGCTTTGTCGGAATCGCCTCCGAGCTGGTCCGCTGTGATGCGAAATATCGCAATATTATTTGCAATCTGCTTGGGAAAACTGTCATTGCCGACGATATGGACGCCGCGATCGCGATGGCGAAGCGATTCACACACCGCT
>Ga0265301_10004058_pt1 | contig 14957 bp, 13 predicted proteins | sample AusTroGonzalo_MG_2_FD_193488 | JGI IMG/M metagenome (GOLD analysis project Ga0265301, IMG submission 193488) | Bovine rumen microbial communities from tropical cattle in Woodstock, Queensland, Australia - Gonzalo_04 | ecosystem: Host-associated > Mammals > Digestive system > Stomach > Rumen ...
TTTCCGTGACCGGATACAGGAACGTCGGTGGAATAGCCGGTAACATCCAGGAGAACACAGTCACGGTCACAGTCTCCGACTGTCATATCACCAAGTCAACTATCATAGCCGACCTGGATGGAGGCAATGCTGGGGTCATAGTCGGAAGGGCATCGGACAGCACCGTGATGCTCAGCAACAGCAACCTCTACACAAGCATCGTCTATGTGACAACTCCGACAGATCAGGGAGGAGAGACCGGAGGAGATCCGGGCAGCACGCCGCCAAACCAGCTGAGCGGAGTGTATGACAAGATCATCGCTGACGATGATGGCAGGGTAACATACTACAAGGATGGAAACCCCACCGTGCTGAACGACATGCATCAGATCATCCTCGACGGGGTCACGATCAATGCAGCTGAGAACACACCAGCAATAACCATCGAGAGCGGAGCATGGCTGACCATCGTCATCAAGAACGATGTTAACCTCACTGGAGGAAAGAACGCCGATGCCATCAGGGTAGAAGCAGGCGCAAGCGTCACCATAACCGGAGGCGGAACCCTGACAGTTACAGGAAATAATGGCCAGGAGTACGCAAATAAAAACGGTTACAACTCAGGAAACAGTGGCTACGAGAATACTGGTGGAAGCGGAATCGGATACGCTTACAATGACACCGGATCCATCAAGATCACAAACCTCGCGAACCTGTATGCGTATGGATACGGAGTTCGCGCCTACGGAATCGGTGGAGACAACTCCGAAGTCATCATCACCAACTCAATAGTGAAGGCAGCACGCGGAGGATTCCCCGGAACCGAGTTCCTCAACGGAGACTACGGAAACGAAGAGCCCGAAGGATCTCCCGCCATCGGAGGAAGCAAAGTCACTATAGACAGCTCCATAGTTGAGAGTGCTATCGGAGGAAGCAAGGCCGCGGCCATAGGCGCTAGATTCTGGATGAGTACAGAGATCGTCATCACCAACTCAAGTTTACAGAACATCATCGGAGGTAACGGTTCCGCCGGTATCGGAGGAAGCCATCCCGAGAGGGTCAACGCGGCGACTGTCATCAGCATCATCATTGAGAACTCAGATGTTAACGCCACTGGAGGACACTATGGTGCAGGTATCGGAAGCGGATACGACAGGAAGTGCGGAAGCGAAGGCTGGATGGACCTCACAATCATCATAACTTCATACTCCGACATTACCGCTACTGGAGGAAAGTACGCAGCAGACATCGGTACCGGATACCACGCAGGAATACTCAAAGGAAGGATCGACAACACGGTCACCTTCCATGTATCCGAGGGAACGGATGTCAAGGATGGAGCAACATACTCGCACAACGCCCAGGGAGTCGGATACGGGGTTGTTGACTACAGCAGGGAAGCGGCATCTCTAATGGACGGAAGCGAGATGGTCACCCCGTCCTTCACTGTCAATGGAACTCCGATCATCAACCCGTTCGATCCGACCAGATGGAGCGCTTGATCATCTGTTCATTTTTTGAGGAAAAGACTGGTGGCCCTATTGGGATTCGAACCCAAGTCTGCGGAGTCGAGGTCCGTCAGGATATCCAAGCTACCCCATAAGGCCGTTCCATTGTAGTGATATCGCCGATAAAAGACTTTTATCGCTGACAGGGCAACCCAAGTTGCCCCTCCGCCCAATAATTCTTGGGCAATGCCTTTATCCAACCTACGGCATTGTGCGATTTATGTCGAAGGTGATCATGAATCACGGAGCCGGCGGAGAGCTCATGCAGGAGTTCCTCGGCAAGCACATCACTAGCCATTTCCCCAAGATGAAAGCGGAGGTACCGCTGGACTCCATGGACGATTCTGCTGTGGTGGACGACGTGGTGTTCACCATCGACGGACACACCGTGAAACCATTGTTCTTCCCCGGAGGGGACATCGGAAAGATCTCCGTCTCCGGAACTGTGAACGACATCTCGGTCATGGGTGCCACGCCCATCGCGCTGGCGTGCTCCGTCATCATCGAGGAGGGACTGGACATCGAGGTCGTGGACAAGGTCATGGCCAGCATGGGACAGACCGCAGCGGATTGCGGAGTCCCTATCGTCACCGGAGATACCAAGGTCGTCGAGGCAGGCGCTGTCGACCAGATGGTCATGTCCACGTCGGCAGTCGGAAAGAGGTCCCCCTATCTGGACTCCAACCTTGCCAAGGCAGCGGAGTACAGGAAGGTCGAGAACAGATGGTGCACCGATTCCAGCGTAAGGCCGGGAGATGCAATCATCGTATCGGGATATCTCGGAGACCACGGTGTAGCGCTTCTTTCGTTCCGTGAGGGATACGGATTCGATGCTGACCTCCAGAGCGATGTGGCTCCGCTGAACAAGATGATCGCTGAAGGTCTGAAGACCGGAGGCATAGTCGCAATGAAGGATCCCACAAGAGGCGGTCTCGCCAACACGCTGAACGAGTGGTGCGGCAAATCACACATCGGCATGGAGATCAACTACGCGGACATCCCTCTGAGGGATGCCGTCGTGAACGGATGCGACCTTTTGGGAATAGATCCTCTGAGCATCGGCAACGAGGGAAAGGCAGTCATCGGAGTCGTCCCCGAGATGGCCGAGGAAGTCCTCAAGACTCTGAGAAGGACTCCCGAGGGAAAGAACGCCGCCATCATCGGATACGCCACAGACGGACCCGAGAGGGTCGTCCTGAAGACCGAGATCGGCGGTAAGAGGATCCTCGAGGCACCCGCCGGCGATCCCGTTCCTAGGATCTGCTAAAGCCATCTTTAGCGAACCCAAAATTAATACCTGTGGAACATATCGCTAGTCCTGATCGAAAATGGATATGTTCATGATCATTCTGAGCGTTGCTCTCTTCATAATGATAGTGTTGTCCAGCTTCTTTTCGATGAGCGAGACTGCCTTCACAAGCGTCAGCGTCTTCCGCCTAAAGGAGATGGCCGCCGAAGGCAACAAGAAAGCGGCGAGGGCGCTGGACGTCATCTCCGATTTCGACCAGTTCATCTCAGTCACTCTGCTGTCCAACAACGCTGTCAACATCACGGGTACCACGGTGTCCACCATACTGTTCACGATACTGATCGGTGAGCAGACAGGAGACTTCGTGGCGACCGTCTTCATGCTGGTCATCATCCTGATATTCGGAGAGCTTCTGCCCAAGTCTTATGCGAAGAAGAACGCATTGAAGGTCTGTCTGGCCACCGCCAGGGTCTACCAGGCGCTCGAGGCTGCCATCTGGCCGATCAGCTGGTGGCTGCAGGAGCTCGCCTCCCGCTTCGGGAAGGAAGAGACTGAAGATGCAATGGGCGTAGAGCAGCTAAGCGAATACATCGACGGCGCTGAGAAAGCGGGAACACTGGATTCGGATGAGGCAAAGCTCCTGAGGGCTGCACTCGTCTTCGACAGGAAGACCGCTCTGCAGGTCTGCACCCCCAGGGACCAGATAGTCTACATCAGGGCCGATGAACCTGTGAGCAACTTCTTGGACATCGTAGCAAAGACCCGTTACTCCAGGATCGTGGTCGTGGACAACGACCTGGACCATCCCATAGGGATCGCCTACGTCAAGGACTACATCTCCCTGTCGAAGGAGTTCGCGGATTTCTCGCTCAGGAACCTCATCAGACCGGCCATCATCATATCGGACGACACAATGGTGGACGAAGCGTTCGAGATGCTTCGCAGGAAGAGGACATCCATCGCTGTCCTCCGCTCCAAGGAGGGGAAGACCACCGGAGTCATGACAATCGAGGATGCACTGGAATCCCTGGTCGGGGACATAGACGACGAAGAGTACATCAAGGAGGCTATCGGAATTGGCAGTTAATATCAACTCAGTGCCCAGCAGCGTCAAGATGGCGTCATCGATACTGATCATAATCGGATTCGTCGACCTTTTCGTGAAGGTCTACTTCAGGATCGGCGGACTGGTGGATGCCGACGATTTCGTCATGTACCTCCTGTCGCTGGCCCTGTCAGCAGGTGAGATCCTCAGCGGTTACGCCATATTCTACCGCAAGTGGATCGGATATCTGGCAGGATGGGTCTACGCTGCGCTGGAGGTCTATGTCGGAACCACATCCCTGATGACATTCTTCAACATCGAGGGCGTGGAGATGGACTTCATGTACATCGGTAACCTGCTCGTAGGGATCCTGATCATACTGGCGCTGACCCGCCCCACCGTCTACAGGTATTGTTTCAAGAAGGATGCGAAACCGGAATCCGAGTGATCAGAGATCCCTGATCGCGTCCTTCATGGACCTGGTGAACTCACCGATCGGACCGGCGGCATCCTTGCCGTGCTTCTCGAGAAGCCTCACTATAGCGGAGCCTACGATTACCCCGTCTGCATGAATCGCCATCTTCCTGGCCTGTTCGGGATTCGATATACCGAAACCTATTGCCATGGGCGTATCCGAGCTCTTCCTGATGATGGATGTGATGGAACCGATATCGGTTGTGATCTCGGACCTCGTACCCGTGACCCCGAGCGAGGACACGACGTAGATGAATCCCTTGGCATCCCTGGAGATCATCGATATGCGGTCCGCGGATGTGGGTGCGACCATCGAGATGAGCGCCAGACCCTCCTTCTCGCATGCCGGACCGAAGTCCTCGCGCTCCTCGTAAGGAACGTCGGGCAGGATGAGTCCCTGGATCCCGACCTCCCTGCAGCGCTTGACGAAACGCTCGATCCCATAGGAGAACACCACGTTGGCGTAGGTCATGAACACCATGGGGATCTTCACATCGCTGCGCATCTCCTCCAGCATCTCGAAGATATCGTCGGTCGTCACGCCGTTGGAAAGGGCGCGAGTGTTGGCAGCCTGGATGACAGGACCTTCTGCCGTTGGATCGGAGAACGGGATTCCCAGCTCGATGAGGTCCGCTCCGTTCTCTGCCAGGGACCTGATGACGGATTTGGTTGTCTCCAGATCCGGATCACCGCAGGTGACGAAAGCGATGAACGCCTTACCGTTCCTGAACGCATCCCTGATCTCAGTCATGGAGATCCTCCCCTCTGTATCTTGCAATTGCAGCCACATCCTTGTCTCCGCGACCGGATATGGTGACGACTATGATCTTGTCCTTGGGCATCTTCGGTGCGACCTTCATCGCATAGGCCAGAGCATGGGCGGACTCTATGGCTGGGATGATTCCCTCGATCCTAGAGAGGTACTCGAAGGCCTGAACCGCCTCCTCGTCCGTGATGGCTTCGTACTTGGCCCTGCCCAGGTCGTGCAACCATGCATGCTCCGGACCGATTCCGGGATAGTCTAGTCCCGCTGAAATGGAATACACGGGTGCGATCTGGCCGTACTCGTTCTGGCAGAAGTAGGACTTCATGCCGTGGAATATTCCTAGCTTTCCTGTGTTGATAGTCGCAGCGGTCTCGAAGGTATCTATTCCCCTTCCGGCCGCCTCGCAGCCGACCAGCTCCACGTTCTCGTCCTTGATGAAATCGTAGAAGGTACCGATGGCGTTGCTGCCCCCTCCGACGCATGCGATCAGCATGTCCGGGAGCCTGCCCTCCTTCTCCATCATCTGCTGCCTGATCTCTTTTCCAATAACGGACTGGAAGTCGCGTACGATGGTCGGGAAGGGATGAGGTCCCATGACCGAACCCAGACAGTAGTGGGTGTCGTCTATGCGCGAGGTCCACTCGCGCATGCACTCGGAGACTGCATCCTTTAGCGTACCTGTTCCCGTCTCGACTCCGCGCACCTCCGCGCCCAGGAGCCTCATGCGGTACACGTTGAGGGCCTGCCTCTCCATGTCCTCCACACCCATGTAGACGAGACATTCCATTCCCAGCAGCGCAGCGGCTGTAGCTGTTGCGACTCCGTGCTGTCCGGCGCCGGTCTCTGCGATGAGACGCGTCTTTCCCATCTTCTTGGCCAGCAATGCCTGTCCGAGGACGTTGTTGATCTTGTGCGCCCCGGTGTGGTTGAGGTCCTCCCTCTTGAGATAGATCTTGGCCCCTCCGAGGTCCTTGGTCATGCGCTCCGCATAATACAGGCGGCTGGGGCGTCCCGCGTATTCGTTCAGGAGCTCAGATAGTTCCTTGTTGAACTCCGGATCGTTCTTGAAACGGTCGTAGGCCTCCTCCAGCTCGATCACTGCGTTCATGAGCGTCTCGGGAATGTACTGTCCACCGTGGACCCCGAACCTTCCTCTCGGATTGGTCATATCTCTTCCTCCTGTTTCACTTTCTCCGCTCTGACCGCGGATACGAATCTGATCATCTTGTCTCTGTCCTTGATCCCCTCGGACTCTATGCCCGAGCTGGTGTCCACCCCGTAAGGGCGGACAGTGCGGATGGCGTCCCCGACATTGTCGGGTGTGAGCCCGCCCGCGATAATAAAACTGCGCCCCAACCCCTTCAGGACCGAGAGGTCGAAGGTCTCTCCCGAGCCTCTGCCCGGATCGATCAGCACCATGTCGGCGGCCGATGCCTTGGCCGCTGCCAGCTGCTCTTGTGATATTCCGAATGATTTGATGATGGGGACTTCCAACTGTTTTCTGACGTTCATGATGTAGTCATTGTCCTCGTCGCCATGAAGCTGGACGACATCGAATCCTACCTCCCTTGCGGCGTCTATCAATCCTTTGAGATCCTGATCGACGAACACTCCTACGGACTTGATGTCCTCTGAGAGTTCGGATACCATATCCTTTGCAATGTCGATGTCCACGGACCTGCGGAATCCCGGTGCCATGATCATGCCTGCCAGGTCGGGATTGGCCTCGTTGGCGTATCCGATGTCCTCGACGGAACGGAGCCCGCAGAGCTTCACCAGCGTCATCAATCGCACCTCAACGATTGCAGCTTGGCCGCCTTGTCCTGTGATCTCATCAGGGTCTCGCCTATCAGCACCGCGTCGACCCCTTCGTCCTCAAGCATCCTGACGTCCGCCCTGTCCTTGATTCCGCTCTCGGCCACGAACAGGATGTCATTGGGAACAAGACGGCGGAGCCTCAGACAATTGGATGGGTCCACTGTGAAATCACGAAGGTTGCGGTTGTTCACTCCGATGATGCGGGCACCGCTGCGGATAGCTATTTCGACCTCGTTCTCATCATGGATTTCCACCAGAGCGGACAGCCCCAACTCGTCGCACAAAGCGATGAATGCCTTCAGCTTCTCCTCCGGAAGGATGGAGACTATCAGGAGTACAGCGGATGCGCCGTATGCCTTCGCCTCGTAGATCATGTACTCGTCCACGACGAAATCCTTACGAAGGAGCGGGATATTCACCTTTTCAGAGATGTCCTTCAGATACTGGATGTCTCCCAGGAAGCGTGTGGGCTCGGTCAATACGGATATGCATGACGCACCTGCGGACTCGTACTCGCGGGCTATCGCCACGTGGTCGAAGTCCTCCGCGATCATCCCTTTGGATGGGGATGCCCTCTTGACCTCGCAGATGAAGGACATGCCGCTGGCCCTCAGTGCGGATTCGAACGGGAAACCTTCCTTCGAAGGAACGGATCCGGCCTCCGCCTTGATGGCCTCCAGGGGCACCTCCATCTTCCTTTCGGACACTCTCCTCTCGGCGGCGTCCGACAGCTCCCTGAGGATGTCGTTCATCTGTTGCTTGCCACCTTGTAGCTGTCGAACAGCTTCATCGCGGAACCGTCGTCTATCAGCTTCGCGGCCAGCTCCACTCCGTCCGCCAGGGACGATGCCTTTCCGGCGCAGTAGAGTCCGGCTCCGGAGTTCATCAGTACGATGTCGCGCTTAGGGCCCTTCTTCCCGCTGAGGATGTCCAGGGTGATGAATGCGTTCTTCTGGGGGGTGTCTCCCTCCACGTCCTGCTTGAACGCCCTCTTGATGCCGAAGTCGTCCGGGGAGATCTTATAAGTCTCGTACTTGTCGCCGCAGAACTCGCAGACGGATGTCGTGTGAGATACCGAGATCTCGTCCATCTTGTCGTCCCCGTAGACCACCATTCCCTTCTTGACTCCGAGGTTCGTGAGGACCTGAGCCAGAGGCTCCAGGAGCGTGGGCGAGTAGACGCCCATGATCTGGTAGGTCGGATGGAGCGGGTTGGTGAGGGGTCCGAGGATGTTGAACACGGTCCTGATACCGAGCTCCCTCCTGATCTCTCCCACGTACTTCATCGAGGTATGGTAGTCCTGTGCGAAGAGGAAGCATATGCCCACCTCCTCCAGCAGGGAGTTGACCTTCTGGGGGTCCTGGTGGATGTTGATACCGAGTGCCTCCAGAACATCCGCGGCACCGCATTTGGATGATGCCGCACGGTTACCGTGCTTGGAGACCTTCATGCCTGAGGATGCGATGACCATCGATGACGTGGAAGAGATGTTGAAGCTGTTGGAGCCGTCCCCTCCGGTTCCCACGATCTCCAGGGTCTCGAACTTGTTCTGGATCGGCTTGGCGTGGTCCCTCATGGCCGCCGCGCTCCCTGCAATCTCGGCTATCGTCTCGGTCTTGGTGCTCTTGGTGGACAGCGCCGCCAGATAGGCCGCGTTCTGCACCGGGGATGTGGTCCCCGACATGATCTCGTTCATCACTGCGTAGGCCTCGTCATAGGTGAGGTCCTGCTTGTCGACTATCTTCTTGATTGCATCGGATATCATTGGTATCACTTCCTCCTGACTGCCTCGATAATGTTGCTCATCATCTTCGACCCGTCAGGGGTCATTATGGATTCTGGGTGGAATTGGAGTCCGTGGACTGATCCGTCTCTGGACATGACGGCCATGACCTCCCCGTCATCGGCCGTCGCCGTAACGATCAACGAGTCCGGGATGGTCTCCGGATCCGCGGCCAGGGAGTGATAGCGTGCTACCGTTATCTCTCCTGGAAGGTCTTTGAACACGGGATCCGAGGGATCTACTTTGATTACGGACTGCTTGCCGTGCATCATCTTCTTGGCATAGGTGACCTTGGCCCCGTATGCGAGGCATATTGATTGGTGGCCCAGGCATATCCCCAGGATGGGGTACTTGCCTCTGAGCTCCTTGATCACGCTGACGCAGACTCCGGCGTCCTCCGGACGGCCGGGACCGGGCGAGATGACTATGAGTTCGGGCTCCAGGGCATCGATCTGGGCTACTGTGAGCTCGTCGTTCCTAATGACCTTGATGTCGGGCTCTATGGAGCCTATCAGCTGGTAGAGGTTGTAGCTGAAGCTGTCATAGTTGTCGATGAGCAGTATCATTCGGACCCCTCCGCCTTCTTGAGAGCGTCGATTACGGCCATCGCCTTGTTCAGGCTCTCCTGGTATTCGCTCTCGGGGACCGAGTCTGCGACGATTCCCGCTCCGCTGCGTACGAACACCTTGCCGTTCTTCTTGTATGCGATACGGATAGCGATCGCAGTGTCCAGGTTACCGGAGAAGTCTATGTATCCCAAGGCCCCTCCGTAGATACCGCGCTTGTTGTCCTCCAGCTCGTTGATGAGCTGGCAGGCTCTGATCTTGGGTGCTCCGGAGAGTGTTCCTGCCGGTAGGATCGAATCCAGAGCGTCGAGGGCATCCACATCGTCCCTGATCTCTCCCTGCACGGTCGAACCGATGTGCATGACGTGAGAGAACCTCAGGATGCTGTGATACTTCTCAAGATGGACGGTTCCGAACTTGGAGATCTTCCCGAGGTCGTTCCTTCCCAGGTCCACCAGCATGTTGTGCTCCGCCAGCTCCTTCTCGTCGGCCAGCAGGTCCTTCTCAAGCTCCATGTCCTCCTCGGGGGTCTTTCCCCTGCGGCGGGTGCCTGCCAGAGGGAATGTGTGCGCTATGCCGTCCTCGAGCTTCACCAGAGTCTCCGGTGATGCCCCTGCGACCTCCATGTCCGAACCGGAGAAGTAGAACATGTACGGAGAGGGATTCGAGCTCCTCAGAATCTTGTAGACCGGGAGAAGACTTCCCTCGAAGTCCGCCTCCAGACGGTTCGACAGGACTATCTGGAAGATATCTCCCTCGTGGATGTGATGCTTCGCCTTCTCCACCATGGAGCAGAAGCGCTCCTTGTCGAACATGGGCCTGATCTCGGATGTGAGGCGTCCCTTGACCATGGGCTTGCGGACTCCTTTGAGGATGAGATCCCTCATGCCCTCCAGCTCCATGCAGGCCTTGTTGTACGATGTCTCGCAGTCCTTCAGACGGACGTTCGAGATCAGCAGGATGCAGTCCTCCTGGTTGTCGAAGACGATGACCTTATCGAACAGCATCAGGTCGACATCCTGGAAGTCCTCAGTGTCCTTGGCATCCAGCCTCAGCGTGGGCTCGGCGTATTTCAGGTAATCGTAGGAGAAGTATCCTACTAGACCGCCGGTGAATGTGGGGAATCCGGGAACCCTGTATCCTCTGTAGTCCTCCAACACCTGGCGGATGTACTTGTTGGGATCGTCCGTATCGATCTTCAGATCCCCGACTACCATGTGGCCGTCCTTGCATGTGACGGACAGCTTCGGATCGTATCCGAGGAAGGAATAGCGTCCCCAGGAACTGTCCTGCTCTGCGCTCTCCAGAAGGAAGCAGTGGCTGGATACGTTCATCAGGATCTCAGCTACCTCCGTGGGCTCAAGCCCGTTCCTCTCCATTCTCAGAGAGAGGGGGCAGACGTCATAAGACTCCTGTTCTGCTATTCTCTTGATCTCGTTCAGAGATGGTTCCATGTCCGTTCACCGTTGTCCAAACCTATGCGGTCTGATTCGATTTTTCGAATCGAAATTTTTTATATAAATGTTATGTATAGTTTTGTTAGTTATTCATCATTTTAATACATTAATGAATATTATATTACATTATTATGAGGAAATATCGGACTTGAACGTACTTTATAGTATTCAAATAAGCTTTAATGTATATTTTTATTCAATAATGGACAGTATGTTTATATAGCAATCAATTTTGCCTAAAATCATGGCTATACCGAAAGATGCAAGAATCAATCTGTCGCCAGAGGACATCCCAAAGAGATGGTACAACCTGGCATCCGATCTGACCGACCTCAAGCCCCCTCTAAACCCGGGAACCGGCGAACCCGCCAAGCCCTCGGATTTCGAGCCGATCTTCTGTAAGGAGATCATCAGGCAGGAAGGTTCGACCGAGAGGTACATCGACATCCCCGAGGAGGTACGCGACAACCTGATCTACCTGAACAGGCCCGCACCCCTGCAGAGGGCATACAGGCTCGAGAAGGCCCTGAAGACTCCCGCCAAGATCTACTTCAAGAGGGAGGACATGAGCCCCCTCGGAAGCCACAAGGGAAACACGGCGCTGGCACAGGCCTACTACAACGCAGAGGCAGGAATCCACACCCTGACCACCGAGACCGGTGCGGGACAGTGGGGAACCGCCCTCGCGATGGTCTCCAACCTCTACGACCTGGACACAACCGTCTTCATGGTCAAGGGAAGCTACATGGCGAAACCCCTGAGGAAGACCATCATCAACACATACGGAGCGAAGATCTACGCATCCCCCAGCGAGTACACCGAGTTCGGAAGGAAGGTCCTCAAGGAGCACCCCGAGACATCCGGATCCCTGGGAATCGCTATCTCCGAGGCATGCGAACTGGCAGCGAAGGACCCGGGAACCAACTACTCCCTGGGAAGCGTGCTGAACCACGTCATGCTCCACCAGACCGTCATCGGACAGGAGACCATGCAGCAGATGGAGATCGGAGAGATCAGCCCTGACTACGTCGTCGCATGTACAGGAGGAGGATCCAACTTCGGCGGAATGGTCTTCCCCATGCTCGGAAAGAAGATCAGGGGAGAGGGATTCAAGGAAACCCAGTTCGTCGCTGTGGAGCCCAAGGCGGCACCCAGCCTCACCGAGGGACAGTTCAAGTACGACTTCGGTGACACCGGAGGATTCACCCCTCTGCTCATGATGTACACACTGGGAAGCGAGTTCATCCCCAACGCCATCCACGCAGGCGGACTCAGATACCACGGAATGTCCCCGCTGGTCTCCGCGGCATACGACTCCGGAATGATCTCCGCCAGGTCCTACGACCAGACGGCGACCTTCGAGGCCGGACTCATGTTCGCAAGGACCGAGGGAATCATCCCCGCGCCCGAATCCTGCCACGCGCTGAAAGGAGCCATCGACCTGGCCCTCGACGCCAAGGCGAAGAACGAGGAGAAGACCATCGTCTTCTGTCTCTCCGGACACGGTCTCCTGGACCTGTACGGATACGAGCAGTACATGGACGGAACACTCCCCTCCTCGGACATCCACAGCTGAAACTAATTCTCCCCTTCGGGGGAGTCTTCTTTATCAAAATCTTATTATAGTGTGCCGTGCTAGCACGTAGCACGCATGACATCTTAACTACATTAAAGACGCATGCGTGTATGCACGGAATGTGAGCCGATGGAATTGGACGAACTCAGAGACGAGATCCGCAAGAGGGATGAGGAGATAATCAGACTTATCGCCGAGCGTACGCAGCTGGCCATCCAGGTCGGCGAATACAAGAGGGCCAACAAACTCCCCGTCAGGAACATCGATGTGGAGAACAAAGTCATCGAGAGGTACGTCGAGGGAGGAACCAAGGAAGGCCTCAGCAAGGAAGTGATGGAATCCGTCTCCAAGGCCCTGATCAAGGAGGCTGTGGACGCAGAGACCAGCATCCCCATACCGATGACTCCCAAGGATGTCGCGATCATCGGAGGGGCCGGTAAGATGGGCTCGTGGACCGCCGATCTCCTTAGGAAATCCGGTCACAGGGTGAAGATCATCGATCCCGCGGCCAACAACGGCCTCACCATCAGGGACTGCAAGGGATGCGACATCGTAATCGTATCGGTCCCGATACACCTGGCCTACTCCACCATAACGGATCTGGAGAACATCTGCGACAAGGACTGCCTGATATTCGACCTCACGTCGCTGAAGACCCCGCTTGTCAAGAGGCTCAAGGCAATGGCCAAGACGCACAAGGTCTGCTCCGTCCACCCAATGTTCGGCCCCTCGGCCACATCCATGTACGGAAGGAACCTGATCATCTGCGACTGCGGATGCAAGAAGGCCGTTGATGAGGCCAAGGAACTGTTCGACGACAGGGGAGGGAACATCAGGATCATGGATATCGAGGAGCATGACGGATACATGTCCTACGTCCTCGGTCTGACGCACGCTGTCAACATAGCACTGTTCACCGTCCTAGAGAGGAGCGGATACAGCTTCGAGGATCTGCTGACCGTTTCCTCCACGACATTCAACAAGGGTCTAGATACCAACAGATCCGTCGCATCGGAGAACCCGATGCTGTACTACGAGATCCAGCACATGAACCTGCATAGGGAGGAAATGTGGTCGCTCTTCAGAAAGACCGTCAGCGAGCTGATGCAGAAATCGCTGGACGACAACCCTGCAGGATTCATCTCTCTGATGAACGCAGGCAGGGAATACTTCGAGAGTAGGTGACACAGGTTTTAATACAAACGAGGATACCAAGACGTGAGGCATCGACATGATGTATGGAAAGAGCATTCGTATGGAAAGGATAACGGACAGGAGGACCGGCAACGCGGTCATCGTGCCCATGGACCACGGAATATCCGTCGGACCTGTGAACGGACTCATCGACATGAGGAAGACTGTGGACGACGTTTCGAACGGAGGAGCGACGGCTGTGCTGATGCACAAGGGATTGATCAGATACTCCTACCGTCAGTCCGGAAGGGATGTCGGTCTCATCATGCACCTATCCGCATCCACAGACCTCGGACCCACAAGGAACAGCAAGGTCCAGATCACCAGCATCGAAGAGGCGATCAAATACGGAGCGGACGCGGTTTCCATACACATCAACTTTGGTTCAGAGGACGAGCCCAGCATGCTTGAGCAGGCGGGAAAGATCTCAGAACAGTGCAACGACTGGGGAATGCCCCTCATCGTCATGGCATACCCCCGCGGACCCGAGATCAGGAACTCGTTCGACCCCGATGCCATCGCACACTGCGCAAGAGCATCGTCCGAGATCGGTGCAGATATCGTCAAGGTAAGTTACACCGGCGACATAGACTCCTTCAAGGAGGTCTGCAAAGGAGCTTTGGCTCCAGTCGTCATAGCAGGTGGACCCAAGATGGATTCCGACATGGACATCCTGAACATGGTCCACGACTCCATAGAGGCCGGAGGACACGGAGTCTCGATCGGAAGGAACGTCTTCCAGAACAAGAACGTCATGGGAATAACCAAGGCGATCTCCAGCATCGTTCTGGACGGATTCTCCGTAGAGGAAGCGGCCAAATTCCTTTGAGTGATAATGATGAAGAAACTGATTGTGAGAGCAGACAGGTCTGACGACCCCTCGGTGAGGAAGGACTACGTGACCAACGGACTGGAGTCCGGATTCACCATGTTCATCCTCAGGAAGGGCGACGAGGGTCTGGCGCAGCTTGGAAAGATCGAGGCGATCTACTCCCAGGACGGGAAGATCCTGGACGACTCCTACGAGACGATAGACATCGACACTCCCGGAGCGCAGGAGAAGGCGATGGCCCTGGCCGGAAAGAAGAAGGCCGTCATGGTCACCACCTCCGACTGGACCATCATACCCCTCGAGAACATGATCGCGAAGTTCGGCGGAACAGGTACTGAAGTCTACACCGTCACGTCGAACCCCGAAGACAGCAAGCTGTTCCTCACCACCATGGAGAAGGGTGTCGACGGAGTCGTCATCGATGTGAAGAACCCGTTGGACGTCCGCAAGTTCGGAGAGAAGTTCCTGGAGACGAAGAAGGAGACCCTGACCGAGGTCACAGTGACATCCGTCAAGGCCGTGGAGATGGGCGACAGGGTCTGCATCGACACATGCAGCATTATGGTCCCCGGAGAAGGAATGCTCATCGGATCCTACTCCAACTGCCTGTTCCTCATCCAATCGGAGAGCGAGGAGAACGGCTACGTAGCCAGCAGGCCCTTCAGGGTCAACGCCGGAGCGGTGCACTCCTACATGGAGGTCCCCGGTGG
>Ga0265301_10004060_pt1 | contig 14955 bp, 12 predicted proteins | sample AusTroGonzalo_MG_2_FD_193488 | JGI IMG/M metagenome (GOLD analysis project Ga0265301, IMG submission 193488) | Bovine rumen microbial communities from tropical cattle in Woodstock, Queensland, Australia - Gonzalo_04 | ecosystem: Host-associated > Mammals > Digestive system > Stomach > Rumen ...
GTCGTTCCAACAAAGCGGCGACAAAGGCATGCAGATCCTTGACGGTACGATTCCCGACGGCGTCAAAGAAATCCCGCCGGATTGTTTCCCCGGGGCAAAAATCGCGTCTCTCATCCTGCCCGCCGGGCTGGAGGTCATTGGTGACCACGCATTTTCCGGCTCAGGACTCAAAGAGGTCACCTTCCTCGGCGGTGTGAAAACCGTCGGCGACGGCGCTCTTTCCTGTAACGAGTTCACGGAGATCACCATCCCGGAAGGCTTGGAACGCTTGGGCGACCGGGTATTCGACATGTGCGGCAGTCTGGAGAAGCTCGTCCTGCCGCATTCGCTGAAAGAAATCGGAGAGTTTCTCTTCGGATATGAGCCCCCGAAGAATCTGACGGTCTACGGTTATACAGACACGCCGATCCTTGACTATTGCATGAACGCCAAGATTCCTTTTGTTGATCGGATAACGGGCGAACCCGTGGCACTGCCCTATGAAAAAGAGGTCGACGGCGTTACCTACCGGATCAGCCCTGCTCGAAAAACCGCAACGATCATCGGCTGTAATCCGGACGAGATCGGCAGCATTCTGGTCGTTCCGGAGATGGTGGACGGGTGCAGCGTGACGAGGATCGACAACTGGGGGCTGGACAGGCTGCCCTGCGTCGGGTTGATTTTGCCGGATACGGTGACGTATATCGACGACCTTGCGATCACGGCAAAGGACTACAACAAAGCAATGTTTATCCGCATGCCGGATAATGAAGTGTTTATCGACAAGGACTTCAAGAATTGTACTGTCTGCTATTTCTTCTTACCGGAGCATTTCTCCCTCAAGGAAGAATGCAGAGAGAACGCCGACAGAATCTTCGACGCCAAGTGCATCGGCTATGAAGCGCACAAGTCCTTTATCAACGAAGATCAGCTCATCACGGTCGACGGCACGCCGGACGATCGCCTGATGCTGACGAACGGCGGCGTCTTCCGTTTGGACGGCAAGGAGTATACCGCGATCTACCTGACAACGGTAAATCCGATGCCGTCCGCCATCGGCGGCGTTCCCATTACCCGCGTCGCAGCGTCCTGTGCGCTGACCAGCTCCACGATCATCCTCGGCAACTTCGTCCGCGTCGTGGAGGACGGCGCGTTCGTCTCGTCCAACGAGTACGGCGAAGTTTATTTCAACAGCATCTACGTTCCCGGCTGCATTGAGTACCTCCCCGCGGACTTTTATCCGGCGTCCGGCGACTGTACGATCTACGGAACGGGCGGCGGCTATGCGGAGAAATACGCGAAGGAACATGGGCTGCAATTCGCAGCCTTAGACAACACGCCCTTTACCGACGTGCAGGAAGATGCGTGGTATTTCCCCTACGTACACGACGCCTACTGGGCTGGTCTGATGAACGGCACGTCGAAGACGACGTTCGAGCCGAACGGCACGACGACCCGCGCGATGGTCGTGCAGGTCCTGTTCAATCTGGCAGGTCAGGAAGTCGGCTACTATGAGATCTTCAAGGACGTCACGTATGAGGACTGGTTCTACCACGCGGTCACCTGGGCGTATGCTGCCGGCGTCTGCAACGGTACGAGCGCGACGACCTTCTCGCCGAACGATCCCGTCACGAGAGAGCAGCTCGCCGCCTTCCTCTACCGCTTCACGACGCTCTGCGGCGTCGAGTGCAAGGCGGACGGCGATCTGAGCAAGTTCGCCGATCAGAATCAGATTTCCGGTTACGCGAAGGACGCGATCTCCTGGGCGGTCGGCGCGGGCATCATCAACGGCAAGAGCCCGACGACCGTCGCGCCGCGCGCCTACGCGACCCGTGCGGAGATCGCTGCGATGCTCTGCCGCCTGCTGGACTACATCAATGTAAGCCTCGCCGGAGCATAACAGAATTGTCAATGCAAGAAAGCGCAGCGCCCGAACACGGCGCTGCGCTTTTTCCTGCGTCATTGCAAGGCTGACGCAGTCAGCCGTGGCAATCTGTCTGTTGCAGGCATGGTGTTTGTACCTTTTCACTGCAAAGTGTCCGATGACGATACGCACGGATTGCCACGACCAGTGTGCGCACTGGTCTCGCAATGACGCGTAGGGGGACGGATTGCCACGACGCTTCCAGCGCGCAAAAAAAGAGAGTGCGGTCTGCACTCTCTTTTTTGCATCTGTTTTCTGAATTACAGCGCCTTCTTGGCTGTGTCGACCAGGGCCGCGAAGGCAGCGCTGTCGGTGATTGCCAGCTCGGAGAGCGCCTTGCGGTTCATCTCGACGCCGGACTTCTTCAGACCGTTCATGAAGCGGGAGTAGTTGATATCGTACGGTTTCACGGCGGCGGAGATACGGGCGATCCACAGACGGCGGAAATCGCGCTTCTTCTGCTTACGGCCGATATATGCGTAAACGCCGGACTTCTTGACGGCCTGCTTCGCCATCTTAAAGTGGGTGGACTTGGAGCCCCAGTAGGACTTCGCAAGCTTCAGGGTCTTATTTCTTCTCTTGCGCGTCATCATTGCGCCTTTAATTCTTGCCATTTCTGTATCCTCCTATCCGATTACTTGTACGGGATCATCTTTTTGATGGCGTCCGTATTGGTGACGTCAGCGTAAGTCGTGCTTCTCAGACGACGGCCGCGCTTGGTGTCCTTCTTGGTGAGGATATGGCTCTTGAAAGCGTGCGCTCTCTTGACCTTACCGGTCTTGGTGAGATTGAATCTCTTCTTTGCACCGCTGTGGGTTTTGAGTTTCGGCATGGGTTAATCTCCTTTGTAGTTATTTTCCGCTTTTCGGCGACAGGAAGATGGACATATGTCTGCCGTCGAGCTTGGGTTTCTTTTCGAGGCTTGCAACTTCGGCGCAGCCATCGCCAAATCGAATCAAAAGCTCTTCACCGATCTCGGTGTGTGCCATCTCACGACCGCGGAAGCGCACAGTGACCTTGACGCGATTGCCCTCCTTGAGGAACTTGATCGCGCTGCGCATTTTGGTGTTCAGGTCGTTGGTGTCGATGCCCGGAGACATGCGGATCTCCTTGATTTCGACGACGCGCTGATTCTTCTTTGCTTCCTTTTCCTTCTTGAGCTGGTCGAAGCGGAATTTGCCGTAGTCCATGATCTTGCAGACGGGCGGCACAGCGTTGGGGGAGATCTTGACGAGGTCAAGCTCCTGCTCCTCTGCCATCGCCATCGCTTCCGCGATGGGGAAGATGCCGAGCATGGTACCGTCGGAACCGATCAGGCGGATTTCCTTGTCCAGAATTTCTTCGTTGAGCTGATGATCTAATTTGCCGATGTGAATGCACCTCCGTTACACGACAAAAAATGCGGACGCCAACAGCACCCGCAACCGAAAACGCGCATATCCCGCGCGATGATTTCGATATTCGACCTCTTTGCTTTCGCTGAAGGTGAGGACGGGGCTGCCGACCTTCTTTGTTTTGCTTGCATAGTATAGCATCCGGAAAACCGATTGTCAAGTGTTTTTTGCAGACTTTTTCGGCGATTTTTCTTTTCAAACCGACGAAAATGTGATATGATGGCTGCATACAGACAGAAGGGAGGCGCGGCGCGTGCATAACAGACCGATTGCGGTCTTCGATTCCGGCTTGGGGGGATTGAGCGTCCTGCGGGAGCTGATCCGCGTTCTGCCGGAGGAGAACTTCCTATATTTCGGAGACTCCGCCAACGCCCCTTACGGCGATAAGCCGACGCAGGAGATCCGCGCTCTGACGCTCGCTCACGCGCAGGAGCTGTTCTCCCGCGGTAGCAAGGCGCTGGTCGTTGCCTGTAATACCGCGACGAGCGCGGCGATCAACGACCTGCGCGCGCAGTATCCGGACAAGATCATCATCGGCATCGAGCCGGCGTTAAAGCTCGCCGTATCGCATTTTCCCGCGGGCAGGATTCTCGTCATGGCGACGGAGGCGACGCTGCGAGAACGCAAATTTGCCGCGCTGATGGAGCGCTGCGGGCAGCGCTGCGACATCGTAAAATGCCCCTGCCCCGGCTTGGTGGAATTCGTGGAGCGCGGCGAGCTTTCCGGCGCTGCGGTGGAAGCGGCGTTGAAAGAAGAACTGAACGGAAGCCTTGAAAAAACGCCGGATGCCGTGGTGCTCGGCTGCACGCATTATCCGTTCCTGCGCGGAGCGATCCGCGCGGTCGTCGGCGAAACGCCGGAGATTTTAGACGGCGCGGACGGCACGGCGAAGGAGACGAAACGCCGACTGAGCGAGGCGGGGCTGCTCCGCAGCGGCTCGCCCGGCAGCGTGGAGCTGACGAACAGTCTGCCAACGCCGGAGATCATGAGATTGTCTGAGCAATTATTATCCGCAGAATGAATCGCCAAACGCCGACCGTGAAAACGGTCGGCGTTTTCCAAATCAGAACAGCCTGATTGCAATGTCAATGAGAATGCCAACGACGGCGCTCAGACCGTAGAGCGTGCCGATAATGATTGCGTTTTCCTTGTGATTCTTGTTGCTGCGCAGCAGCACCAGAAGCCCGATGCCCGCATTGGCGAGCAGACCCGCAAACAGCCCGCCGACGCCGAGCACGCCGCTCAAATACGAGCGGGTAATGACGACGGAGACGGAGCAGTTGGGGATCAGACCGAAGAGGGCGACAAGCAGCGGACCGACGACCGGCTGATTCAGGACCGAGCCGGAAAGCCGCTCTACGCCAATAAAGGTAAAGAGCAGGTTGAGCACAAAGTTGACGGCGATCAGCATGACTGCGATCTTGACCGTGTGCTTCAGCGCGGAGACGAGAACGTTGCCCTCCTCCTCGTCGCAGGCGCAGTGCTCACGCTCGCAGAAGCTGCGGATATCCTTCTGGGATCGCAGCCTTCGCAGCAGCAGAAGATCGGCGAGATAGCCGAGCCCGACGCCGAGAGCCGCTTTTGCGATCAGAATATAGACGATATTCACGACGGACGCGCCCTCTGTCAGGGAGGAGAGCATGACCGGCAGCATTTCGTCCGAGGTGGCGAAGAACACTGCCAGCATCGTGCCGACGGTGATCGAGCCGGTGGAGAAGAGCGTTGCCGCCGCGCCGGAGACGCCGCACTGCGGCACGACGCCCAAAAGACCGCCGAGCAGCGGTCCCGCCTTGCGGGAATAGCCGTGCAGGACCCCCTCGTTGAAGCGTCGGCTGCGCTCCAAAAGCTCCATCAGCAGGTAGGCGATAAACAGGATGGGAATGCTCCACAGCCCGTCCTTCAGCCCGTCCAGCGCCGCCTCGCCGATGGACCGCCAGAAACCGGCGGGATGTGACGCGGCATGCAGTAATACAGAAGACAAATTGATAACCCCTTTGCGAATTAGTCCGCGATCAGCGGGCGCAGCACCGCCTGATCTTCAAAGCGGGTGTCGCGGGAATTGACGATGTAGACGATCTCCTCCAGTGTGCCCGCCGCGCCGTAGGTCTGCTGGTAGTGCGTGACCTTGGAGCCGGCGACGTCCTTGACGTACATTCTGCCCGTGCAGGACGCGACCGGGAAATCGTCCGCCGTGGAGACAAAGGAGATGACCGTGGTGCCGCCTGCAAAGTAGGAGGTGAGCTGCGCGGCGGAGTCGGCTATGACCTCGCTGCGCGTTTTTTCGGAGTAGTAGGAGATGCTGTTGGTGTCGGGGAAACGGTATTCGGAGAAGGCAATCTCGTGGAAGCCGCGTCCTGCCAGCTCGCGTGCGATCTGCGAAAGGTGGGAAAGCACCTCCTCGTTCGCGGGGTCGAGCCAGTAGCAGCCGTATTCGTCCATCCACAGGTAGCCGCCGCCCATCGCAAGACCGCATTCCTGATGATCCAGCGCGAAGACCGGATCGGTGAACGCGGGGATCTCCGCGATCAGATAGAAGCCCTTGTTGGCAAGGTATGTAATCATCTGGTCGATGACCGAAATCTTGACGTCCGCACTCTGCGCGCCGGTGACAGACGAGGAATAATAGGAATTGCCGAAGCGACTTTTGAGCTGGATCATCACGGCGCAGGGCTCGTCGATCTTCTTGACCTCTTCAAACACTGCGTCCGGGTCCTGCAGCATGGCGGTCGTGATATAGTAGCCGCCCATTTCCTGTATGGACTTGTTCATCGCCGCGCCGGAGGCGTAGATGATCTGCGGGTTTTCAATCACGGGGCGGGGCGCTGCGGGCTCGTTCGGCGTGACGACCTGCATCAGCTTACCGTCCATATCCAGATGCGCGCCATCACGGTCGTAGACGACGAAGGGCTCCAGATAGATCACGAGCAGGATGCCGGCAACCAGCGCGAAAGCGAGAAGAATCAGCAGTACGCGCAGCAGCTTCCGGAGCAATATTTTCGTGCGGTAGGAGATATGCATCACGCGTACTCCTTTCTTTTTATTTTGCGAGCAGACAGCTCCAGCCGTCCTCAGAACGGTCTGCAAAGACGGTCAAGCCCGCCCGCTCGATTGCGTCGCGCACCTCCCGCTCCCGCTCGTTCAGAATGCCGGAGCAGAGAAAGACGCCGTTCGGTTTCAGAAAACGCGGCACGACCGGCGCGAGCTGCACGATGACGCCGGCGACAATGTTGGCGCAGACGACGTCATAGCGACCCGCGGCAAGCGCTTCCATGCGCGCACGGTCGGCGATCACGTTGCAGGTGGCGGCGGTGAAGCGATCCGCGCCGAAGCCGTTGCGCGCGGCGTTCTCGCGGGCGATATGCTCTGCGGCGGGATCGACGTCGACGCCGACGGCGGATGCTGCGCCGAGGCGGAGCGCGGCGATCGAGAGAATGCCGCTGCCGCTGCCGAGATCCGCAACGCGCTCGCCGCCGGAGATCAGCTCCTCCAGCGCGCACAGGCACATCCGCGTGGAGGCGTGCTCTCCCGTGCCGAAGGTCAGACCGAGATCGAGAATTAGGGGCAGTCTGCCCTGATTATCCTCCACGGTCATCCACTGCGGAACGACAAGGAGCTTTTTACCGATCGGCAGGGGACGGTAATGCGCCTTCCAAGAGTTTTCCCAGTCCTCGTCGGGCACGTTGTCCAGCGCGACCGTCAAAGGACCGAATTTACATGCGGGATAGCGGTCGGGAAGGACGGCAAGCAGTTCGCGCAGCACGGAAAGCCGCGCCTGCGCGGAAGATTCCTCCAGATTCAGGCGCACCTGCGAAAGCTCCTGCATTTTTTCTGCAAGCGACTCGTCCACGTAATCCCAGTAATCCTTGGAAGCATCCAAAAACGCCTGAAACTGTGCGCTGTCGTCCACCATGAAGCTGTCAAAGCCCGCCTCGGTCAGCTCCGCGCACAACAGGTCGATGCCCTCCGGCGCGGTGCGAACGGTCGCTTCTATCCATTGCATTGTTATGCCTCCCCAATGCAGATCGCTTTCGTTTCCCATATATTTTACAGGATTCTGCACGGAATAACAAGCCAAAATTTCTTTGCCCCTTTTATTTTTTCAAAATTAGTGTATAATGGTGGCAGCGAAAGGGTGAATCAGATGATTAAAAGCATTGAGCTTGCGCCGGGCGTTACGCTGCGCGCGATGCAGACCGATAAATTCAAGACTGCCTGCTTCAGCGTGAACTTCCTGCGCCCCCATTGCAGGCAGACCGCCGCGCCGGACGCGCTGCTGCCCAGCGTGCTGCTGCGCGCAACGGAGCGCTATCCCGACATCCGCAGCATTTCCATGCATTTGGACGAGCTCTACGGCACGAGCTTCGGCACGCTGGTGCGCCGCAAGGGCGAGGTCAAGCTGACGGGCTTCTACGCCGATTTCATCGACGACGCTTATCTGCCGGAGGGCGAGGGCGTTTTTGCCGCTGTGACGGACTTCCTGCGCGAGGTGCTCTACCATCCGCAAACGGAGAACGGCTGCTTCTGCGCTAAGAACGTCGAGGGCGAGAAACAGAATCTCACGAACGCGATTGAATCCGACCTGAACGACAAGCGCGCCTACGCCACGGCGCGGATGCTCGAAACGATGTGCGCGGGCGAACCCTACGGAACGCCGCGCCTCGGCTATGCCGAGGACGTACGCGGCATCACGCCGCAGTCATTGTGGGCGCATTACAAGACCGTGCTGGATACCTCGAAAATCGAAATCTTCTACGCCGGACGCCATGCGCCGGAGGAAGCGGCAAAACAGTTTGCGAAGGTGTTTTCCGACCGTCGCGGCGACGCCTTCGCCCCCGTGCAGACCCTTGTCCGACGCGAAGCGGCGCAGGTCAGGGAAGTCTCGGAGGCGATGGACGTCACGCAGGGCAAGCTGGTCATCGGTCTGCGTACCGGGATCACCGTGAGCGATCCGGATTATCCGGCGCTGCTGCTGCTCAACGCGGTCTATGGCGGGAGCGTGACGAGCAAGCTGTTCCGCAACGTGCGCGAGAAGCGTTCTCTTTGCTATTATGCCGGCGCCTCTCTGGAAAAATACAAGGGACTGATGCTGGTATCCTCCGGCATTGCCTTTGAAAACTACGAAACGGCGAAGCAGGCGATCCTGCAGGAGCTGGATGCCTGCAAGAACGGAGCGTTTACGGATGAGGAGATCGACAGGGCGCGCAGGTTTGTCGTTTTCGCGCTGCGCTCCACGATGGACTCTCCCGCGCGGCTGGACGAGTTCTATATCGGAAGCGCCGTTGCACGCGGCGACGATATTCCGGAGCTGATCGAGCAGCTGAACGCGCTCACGGCGGAGGACCTCCGGCTTGCTGCGCAGAAGCTCTCGGTGGATACGATCTATTTCTTGAAGGGGGAGAACGCATGAAGCTGTTGGAATACCCCCGCATCGGCGAGCGATGCTATGAGCGGCGGCTCGCAAACGGCATGTCGGTCCTTGTCGTGCCGAAGCGCGGCTTTGCGAGGAAGTACGCCTTCGTCGCGGTGGACTTCGGCGCGATCGACACGGCGTTCCGGGTGAACGGCAAAAGCGTCCGCATGCCGGACGGCGTGGCGCATTATCTGGAGCATAAGATGTTCGACCTGCCGGAGGGCAACGCCGACGGCATGTTTGCCGCCCTCGGCGCAAGCCCGAACGCCTTTACCAGCTACGCGATGACGGCGTATCATTTCTCCTGCACGGAGCATTTTGCAGAAAATCTGCGCTTGCTGCTGCGCATGGTGACGACGCCGTATTTCACGCCGGAGAGCGTGGAAAAGGAGCGCGGCATCATTACGCAGGAGATCCGCATGTACGAAGACAGCGCCGAGCAGCGCGTCACGGAGGACCTGTTCGCTGCGCTGTTCAAAGAGCATCCGATCCGTGTGTCCATCGCCGGAACGGCGGAAAGCATCGGACAGATCACGGCGCAGACGCTGCACGACTGCTTCCGCGCCTTCTATCAGCCGTCGAACATGGTGCTGTGCGTTACGGGCGACGTGGACGCGCAGGAGGTCATGGCAATCGCGGAGGAGGTAACGCCGAAGGAGACTGCCGACCTGCCGGAACGCGATTACGGCGCGGCGGAGGAAATGCAGCCCGTCAAGGCGCGGACGCTGCGCCGCATGGAGATTTCCATGCCGACCTTTGCGCTCGGCTTCAAGTGCGAGCCGGTCGGAAAGGGCATGGAGGCGATGCGCCGCGAGATCATCGGCGACATTGCTGCGGAGATTCTGGTCGGAGAGTCCTCTCCCTTGTATCAGCGGCTCTATGAGAGCGGGCTGATCGACGGCGGCTTCTCCGTCGGCTATGAGAGCGTCAAGGACGCCTGCCTCGTCAGCGCAAACGGCGACAGCGACGACCCGGAAGCGGTGCTGAACGCGATCCTGCTGGAGGGCGAGCGCATTGCGCGCGAGGGCTTTGAGCCCGATTTGTTCCGCCGACTGAAAAAGTCCGCCCTCGGCAGACGCATGAGAGACCTTGACAGTTTTGAAAGCATCTGCTATCGTATTTGTGCATACCGATTTGACGGCGCGGACTATTTCTCGTTCCCGGAGTCCTATGCATCCGTCGCGCCGGAGGACGTGCAGCGATTTCTGACGCAAACGATCTGCCCCGCGCGTGCTGCGCTGTCGGTCGTCCGACCGAAGAAATAGGAGGTTGCTATGGTTTATTCGGATACCTCTCCCATCTCGTTTCCCGGCTTGGGGATCGAGGTGGACCCGCCTGCCGGCTTTACGATTCCCGGCACGAGCTTTGAGATCAAGTTTTACGGGCTGATCATTGCGGTCGGCGTACTGCTGGCGGTGCTCTACACGGTCCGCCGCTGCAAGGAATTCGGTTTGACCAAGGATGATATTTACAATCTTGTGATCGTCGGCATGCCCTGCGCCATCGTCGGCGCGCGCCTGTACTATGTGATTTTTGAGTGGGATCGCTTTTTCGGACCGGGCACCAACTGGTACGATTTCCTCAATATCCGCAAGGGCGGTCTGGCGATTTACGGCGGCGTCATCGGCGCGGCGGTCGGTATTATCCTCTTCTGCCTGTGCAGCAAAAAACGCCGCGCGAAGCTGCTGCCGTATTTTGACGTTACCGGTCTGGGTCTTCTGATCGGACAGGCGGTCGGGCGCTGGGGCAATTTCTTTAATCGCGAAGCGCACGGCGGTCCCGCGTCAAACTTCCTGCGCATGGGCATCGTCGAGGAAGGCGTGCTGACGTACGTTCATCCGACCTTCCTGTATGAGTCGGTCTGGAATCTGGCGGGACTGCTCCTGCTGCACTTCCTGTCGAAGAAGCGCAGGTTCGACGGACAGGTGTTTCTGTACTACCTCGCGTGGTACGGGCTCGGTCGTGCGTGGATCGAAGGGCTGCGCACGGACAGCCTATGGTGGGGCGATTTTCGCGTCAGTCAGGTCTTGGCGGCGGCGTCGTGCCTGATCGCGGTGGGCGTTATGCTCTACGTTCTGCTCGTCAAGCGTCCCGCACCGGATAAAATGTTGGTAAACCGCGCATCTGCGCAGGCGGATGCGCCCGAAGAACCCGAAGAATAAGGAGGCTTTATGATGGCAACAACGATGGATTCTCTGAAGGATAAGGCGGCAAACGCGGCACAGACCGCCGCAAAAACGGCGAAGCATGTGGCGTCGGTCTCCAAGATGCGTCTGGAGATCGTCAAGGAGCAGGAGCGTATCCGCCGCAACTATTCCAAGCTCGGTAAGGTATACTACAAGGACTACGTGACCGACGAGGAGCCGGACGAGGCGGAGTATAAGCCGCTGTGTGACGATATTTCCGCATCCTTCCGCCGCATCAACGAGCTGCGCGAGCAGATTGCCGCGGAAAAGGAAGCCTACAAGTCCGGCGCAGCGGTCGAAGCGCCCTGCGAAGACCCCGGCGTTCCCTGCGAGGAGCCGGAAGAAGCAGCGGAATAACGAATTGCAAAAAAACTGCAAGCCGAACGGCTTGCAGTTTTTTTGCTGACCTCTATTTAGCTTTCTTCTGCCGCTTGCCGAACAGGAACATGCCGATCAGAACGGACATCGGAACTGCGAGAATGACGCCGACGGAGCTGGCAAGCGCCTGCACCATCTCGACGGAGAGGAACGCCGTGCTCATGAGCTGCGTGAAGGACGGCTCCAGTGAGGCAAGATAGATCATCAGCACCAGCGCGCTGCCGACCAGAGCGAGAATCAGCGTGTTGGTCATCGTGCCGACCATATCGCGGCCGATGTTCATGCCGGACTTGAACAGCTCCCTGCGGGTCAGATTCGGATTGACCGCCATCAGCTCGTTCATGGAGGAGCTGATGCTCATGGCGACGTCGTTGACTGCGCCGAGGGCGGCAAGCAGGATGCCGCCGACCAGCAGGTCGCCGATCTGGAGAGAGTAGAACGGATCCTGCCCCTGCTTGATCTGCAGCAGAGCTTCGATTTCGGGATTGGCGACGTACATCTGAAAGCCGTTGACCCGCGTCAAGGCGCAGGCGATTTGCCCGAACAGCGCGGCGAAGACGACGCCGGACATCGTGCCGAGGATGGCGCAGACCGTCTTTTTGTTGACGCCGCCGAGAATGACGAAGGTTACGACGGTCACGAAGGCGCAGGTTGTGAGGATCGCGGGAATGGTCTCGCTGCCGCCGAGCAGCCGCGGGATCAGAATGCTGAATACGCACAGAATGGTCAGACCCAGACCGAGCAGGGATTTTGCGCCGACCTTGCCGCCGACCAGAACCGTGATGACGAGGAAGGCGATCAGAACGATCAGCAGGGGAGACGTGCGGTCGTAGTCCTGCAGAACGATGCTTTCCACCTCGCCATCCGTCAGGGAGAAGGAAACGGTGACGCCGTCGCCCTCCTTCAGCACCGTGCCGTAGAGATAGCTCAGGTTGTTTTTCAGCTGATAGCGACTGCCCTTGAATTGTCCGCTCGTGATCTCCACCGTCACGGTCTGCGAGCCGACGGGAACGTCCTCCACGTCCTGCTGACCCTGATACTGACTGTCGTCGATGGTGACGACGGTCGCTTTTTCGTATTGGACGCCGGTGATAACGGTGGACTGCGGGACGGCTTGCGTCTGCTGCGCCTTGCCGTATGCCCAGAGAAAGAGGAAGGCGCAGAGGACGAGAATCACGGCGGAAAGCGCGTTGGCAAACCGCCGATCAACGCCGCGCTTTGCCTCCGAAAGGGCAAGCAGCGCCTGCTCCCGTTTGCTTCTCGTGCCGGTCGCTTCCTTTTCCTTTTCAGGCAGCGCGTCCGTCTGCTTGACGCAGCGCAGCGCAAGATAAATCAGATATCCGCCGCCGCAGACTGCGGCTGCAAGCATGGCAACCGGGATCACGGCGGCGCCGCCCGTCAGGATGCGGCGCAGGAGCAGCGTGACCGCGGCAAGGGCGATCAGCCCGCCCGCGGCAAGCACGACGTACCAGAACGGCTTCTTGTATTTCAGTTCACGCATAGGCTGTCCTCCCGTATCAAAATCGCTTCCGTCACGCGTGCGGCGGAACAGCGGGAACGATCTGTTTCTTATTATAAGAATACTGCCGCTATCTGTCAAGAACGAGGGAAAAACCGACGGGAAACGCGCCGTGAACGGCAAAATCAACAAAGAAAAGAAACCGATTGAAAATACAACGTTTTTTAAGATTAAGTATGCAATATAAAATGATAATTTTTTAGATAAAACGGAGCGGCGTTGTGAAACTGCACAAAAATAGGGAAAGTGAGAAAAGCAAGGGATTTTGTAGTGGTAATTCCGAGACAGATGTGCTATCATTAGGGTATCACTATAGGTATCTCTGCGCATTTTTGAGATCACGCAAGAATCAACGCAGAATCACACCTGCAATTGATGAAGGAGGAAACAATATGAGAAAGCATTTCAAGAGAGTCATTTCCGCGCTGCTCGTTGCGGTTATGGTTCTCGCAATGCTGCCGACGCTGGCATATGCTGCCGCGGAGACCTATGAAGGCACTCCGATCGAGGGCATCCCGCAGGACGGCACGGCATTCATCATCTACAATGCGGAAGCAGGCGTTGCGATGGGTGCTGAGGCGACCGGCGGCAAGTCCGGCGGCGTCAAGGCAGACGGCAACGAGGAGAACAGCAACCTGAAGCTGTATTCCGGTACCGGCGTTTACAAGCTCACCGAAAACAGCGACGGAACGTATTATCTTACCTGCGGCGGCAGATTCCTGACTGCCACCGCGACGAATGCTTTTGAATTCAGAGACGCCAAGTCTTCCGACGCCAAGTGGCGCATCAACAGGGCGACGGGCGGCTACTATATCCAGAGCGCGACTAAGGCGCACAGCTCCGGCCCGGCGACCATTGAGGTCTACAACTCCGCCTTCAGCCCCTACGGCTTCGACGGCTCGACGAACGCCGCGATCTTCACGATGAAGTTCTACGAGGTCGAGGAGAAAATTGCCGACGCGGACGGCGACGGCTTCATGGGTACGCGTCCCGTCGCGGGCGACAAGCCGGTCGACGGCGACAAGGTCGTTATCTACAACGACAACGGCGGCATGTGCTTCGGTCCGCAGTCCGACGATACGGCTGCGCCGAGCATCACGGGCATCGAGTCGTGGCTGGACGGCGACGAGCTGGACATCGGCAACGGCGCCCGCATCTACACCGTGCACGTCGACGGCGCCTACTACGCCTTCGAGAACGACGGCAAGTACCTGCGTACCTCTGAAAACCAGACGGTAGACGGCAAGGTCGACAACAAAGAAACCCTGTACATGGACGCGCTGGACAAGGACTACAGCTGGTGGAAGCTGGAGGAAGTGACCGGCGGCTATATCATGTACAACAAGACCGCGAAGTACAGAACCAGCTCCGTCTGCATCGAGTACTTCAGCAACAGCTTCAGCGGCTGGACCTACAACGGCAGCACCGCGCTGTTTGCGATGCGCTTCTTCAAGGTCGAGGACGATAAGAATCTCGGCTACGTCCTCAATCCGAGGATGAACATCGTCGCAAAGGACGCCTACATCGGCGTCGACTACGGGTTCGAGGCAAAGCTGGATGAGCTGACCAAGGTGACCGGCATCGAAATGACCTATTCCATCGACGGCGGCACCGCAAAGCGCGTCTCTCCCTCTGCGCAGGACGGCTACGAATACACGTTCAGCATCCCGAAGAAGGAGCTGGAAAACGGCAAGAAGCTGACCCTGAGCGGTACGGCGACGAACGAATACGGCATGTCCTATTCCGCTTCCGTTACCGTGAGCATCAAGGACGAGCCGATCATTCTCTCGGTCACACCTGCCTCCAACGCGGCGACCGGCAAGGAGAAGCGTCCGGTGATTTCCGCGAACATCGCAAACTGCGGTGAGAACCCGAAGGTCGTTATGACCATCGACGGTCTCGCGGTCACGCCGTCCGTTTCCACCTCCAAGATCAGCTACACGCCCGGCAACGCCATGGCGGAGGGTCGTCACACGGTCGATATCACAATCACCCGCACGGACAGCAAGAAGGCGGAAATGACGTGGTCCTTCTTCATCGGCGAGGCGGGCATCAGCCCGTACTTCGGTCAGATCCACTCCCATACCGCGGAGTACTCCGACGGCGCAGGTACGCTGGAGGATGCTTACGAGCACGCGATGGCGGCGGACGACGTCGACTTCATG
>Ga0265301_10004061_pt1 | contig 14952 bp, 5 predicted proteins | sample AusTroGonzalo_MG_2_FD_193488 | JGI IMG/M metagenome (GOLD analysis project Ga0265301, IMG submission 193488) | Bovine rumen microbial communities from tropical cattle in Woodstock, Queensland, Australia - Gonzalo_04 | ecosystem: Host-associated > Mammals > Digestive system > Stomach > Rumen ...
TTATCGTTCGATTAAGCTACGGCAACAAGTATACTTGTTTTCAAGGTGCAAAATAACTAAAAAAATATGAAACAGCCAAACAAACCATCCTACAATTATTGATTTTTACCTACACAATCTGCACCTACTAATGGCAACCAGTTTCACTGCATCAACCTTTTGGGGTGATTAGGAACTGAGAGGGGAAGATACGAAAGAGGGAACGGGGGTTTCTCGATAGGGCACGAGTTTTGAAAAATACTCCATGAGTTTCAGAAAATACTCCATGAGAATTTTTCAAAACTCATGGAGTATTTCACAAAGATCGTTGAGAGTGATAAAATGCGAAAGAGGGACGCAACCTTGTGCGCCCCTCCGAAATCATGTTATTATGTTGTGATTATTTTACAACGACCTTGAGCTTTCAGCTCGAGCTCGTTCACGTTCGGAAATGAGAGCAAACTCTCACTTCTCTCACTTAATCACGACCTTCTTACCATTCTGGATGAGCAGGCCCTTGGTGCCAGCGGCAACCTTCATACCCATGAGGTTATAGACTGCAGCACTCTTCTCTGCAACGCTCTCCACCTCCTGAATTGCTGTCGGATCAGCAGCCTCCTCGTAGATGGTAATGCTCTTGATGTACTCGCCTCGGTTAATCTCAAAGCCGACCATCAAGTTCTCGGTCTCACCATCCTTATCCTTCACCTGATATATAGCACGACCAACCTCTTCGTTGATAACATCCTTAGCTGCACCGGCATCAGGACCCAACTTCAAATCCATTGTATAGTCCATCGTCTCAAAGATTACACCAGTATATACGAACTCAACATACTGTCCTTTCTTCAAACCACCGACAGCGCCACAACGGCCTGCACCTGTGAGGAAGAGACCCTGGCCGTCGACAATCTGCCATCCTTTCTGGTTACCGTCTCCGATAACAGCTTGGAAGGCAAGCTTCTCAAGCCCTTCGGTAGTAGAGAACTGTACGCCATTACACTGTTTGTTGCCGGCGTTCCAAATCAGGAAGCTCTCACCGCCAATAGCCAATTCCACGTCACCCATAGCGGCGAAATCGTAGCTCTTAGCAACCTGATGTTCCTTTGCCTTGAAGTCGCTAACGACAACAACAGTGGTGTCCTCGTCTACGCCGGGGTTACCAATCCACGTCAGTTTGACAGGAATCTCACCTGCTCCCTTGGCGGTAATCAGCCCGTTTTCACCGAGTTCGATAACGTCGTTATCGGGACTTGTGCCTCCATTCTCCATGAAAGCCTCAATGCTACCAGCATACCACACGCACTGATCGGCAAGAGTTCCCGGCACAATCTTTGGCGTAATCTGGTAAATAGCACCTGGGATAAGATGTACCGTATCTGGAGTCAAAGTAATAGTTGGCTTGTCAGCAAGCGGCTCATTATATGTGACAGTGTAACATGCGTTGAGTTGCTTATTCTTTTTAACATTTGTGTTATCGAAAAGAATTGTAATAACCTCCTTGGCATTAATGTTTGCAATGGAAAGAATATCAGACTCACCTTTTCCACTGGGAAGGAACACACCACCCGTAAACTCTACAGCTGCACCATCTACTTCGACGCCAGTAACCGTGATAGCAGGAATTTCGGGATCAACACCTACATCATTGGCAATTGCCTCAATTTCAAGTGCGGCGATGGTGTATGGCTTATTCACAAGAAACTCAACTTTACCTCCATCTTGACCTGTGCGCAATTTAACTCCATTACTGGGCATGGTGCCTGCCTTATTAGAGCCACCACCTGCATTGTACGTGCCAGGGATTGTGTAACTAGCGCCAGTAATTGCTGCGTCCTTTGTGGCTCCTGATGACTGAGCGAATGTTTCTGTCAGTTGTGCAAACATGGTGTTGCAAGCAAACAGGGCTGCTGCAACGAGCAGCACTTTCTTCATAGAGTAAATCTTCTTCATAAGCTTATAGTTATTAATATACAAAGTATCTCCGTTTTTGGTTATCGTGTGCAAAGGTACATATAATATTTGATAGACGAACCGTGTTTTTTGCTATAAAAGTTGTGGTATTTGTGATTTTTACTATAGACAAAGAAAACGGGGACGCAGCTGTGTGCGTCCCCGTTTAGGATTATAGGTTTGCGATATTTTTACCTAACCACAAACTTGAGTTTCTCTTACTTCACCACGAACTTCTTACCATTCTGGATGTAGAGGCCCTTGGCAGGAGCAGCGCTGAGGCGCTGACCGCTGATAGTGTAGATAGCGCTGTTAGCCACAGCCACCTTAGCCTCCTGAATATTAGAGAGAATAGGCTCAGCATATTCGCTAGTCTTCGTCAGCGAGATATCGTCGAGTGATATCAGCAGGCCTTCACTTGCATTCTTAATCACCAGTTTTCCATTAGCGGGGATTGCCACGCCTTCAACGACACTGGCACCAGTAGTAGCAGAACCCCAGTCAGGAATGGTCAAATCCGTGTAGTCGAGCTGAGTGCCGTCTTCCAGAAGCAGGCCAAGAGTATAAGGATTCGTTGCGTTAGCGCTCTTGTCGTTACGACCGTAGATTGTCACCTTGTAGGTACCAGCCTCTGCGATAGGCTCAGTGTAGACGTAAGAACCGAGATCGAGACGGATGCCACGACCCTGAGAGAAGCGGTTGAAGATTCCATTAGAGAAACTCCACCAGCTATTTACTGTACCAACGAGCTGACCAAGACCAGTGCCGTTGCCCTCGTCAGTGGTGGGCAGAGCCAGGCGCTCAATATCGCTATAGTAAGCTACAGAGTCAACAGCTTCGTAATTCAGCAGACCGATATAATAGGTCTTTCCACCTTGGCTTGCTGGTGTCAAAGAACCTGGGAAAGCATATTCCGCACAATTGTAGCTATTTGCCTCAGTGAAGTAGTACTTACCGTCTGAACCCTTGAAACCACGCGGAGGATAGATGGTGTAGGTGTCGCCCTCAAAGAACTTGTACTCCTCGCCACGATACTGCTTCAAGCTCTCGGAACCGGCCTTGCAGTTGAGTACGACATAGTAGGTCTCTGCTTCACGGAACATAATGGTGATAATCGTGCTACCATCCTCGGCAATAGTTTCTGTCTCACTGTTGTCGGCCTCATAGATATACTTCTTTGATTTGTCATCTGTATAGATGGCAGCTTTATCTGCGTCGACCAACGTAACGAGCTTACCAACCTGACCGTTGCCAGTACGAGATTCTTTCAGCACGCTCTCAGCTGCATCAATATAGCGAACAGTGTAGTCGGCAAACTTAGCGTTACTCTTATAGCTGGTAATCACAAGATTGTCGATATAAGACGTACCTGTGTTGCTGAACGAAACATCGAACTCACTGCAGGCGTTAGCACTCTCACTGAAGAAGGGGATGCCAAAGTCAGCAAAAAGCGTCTCTGAATCCTCACCCTTAGTAGAAATAGCATAAGATACGGTACGTGCCTGAACATTGACAATCACCTCTGCGTGCAACCACTTACCAAAAACATCACTGGCCGGAATAGCGGTCGTCGAGGCAGCCATAGGCACATCATTGATACTAAAGAAGTTCTCATTACCACCACCTAAGTTAGCACGATTAGCACCAAACTGGAAGATGGCGCCCTCTGCTCCATAACCGAAATTGTTTCTGCTGGTAACATTGAAACCACCTGTCTGACCATTGTGTACCAAAGCATCGCCAATGGTGATACGGTGATGGCCTGCAACCTCGCCAACATTGAAGTCAAACTCAAAGCTTACAAGAGCAGCCTGCTTACTCAGTTCTGAAAAATCATAAAGACCCAACGGCAAGGCGTTTCTATTGGTGCAAGCAAACTTAGCCACCTTTGAACCCTGTTCCTCATTAGCCTCTGCCGTGATAGCCAAACGACCGGCATCAAAGATACTGAACATCGAGACATCGTCATCCTCAAAGTCAATGGTCTTAGAAGTAGCTTCATATGGATCATACTCCACCTCGACATAGGCATTGGTCATATAACCACCAGCAGCAGCTGTCTCATATATGAGAAGCGTGGCAAAGCCAGAGAAATCAGCACCCTGCAGAGCTTCGGTAATATCGAACGACACATCTACCCACTTATTATCTCCAATCGAACGCGTGTCGCCAACTGCTGTCCATTGAAGATTACCGCCATTCAACAAAGCTGTTGCAGTCCAAGCACCAGCCGTATTATAGCTCAATTGGTTGCTCCATACGTTATTTGTAAGAGCAATTCCCCAACCTGTGTCACGTTTGAAATCCGTAGAATTAGAAATCGTAGCCTTCAGAGTAGCCTTGGTAATAGTACCTGGGAGTGACGTAGCGTCAACCTGCATGTAACCAACCCAGTTACAGCCCCAGCCTGTGTTACCGAAACCAACGGCAGCACCCACAGCGGGGGCTTTATTATAACCAACCTTAATGGTGTCAACCTCACCGATGATAGAATCGGGGAAGCTCTGATCCACGTAGGTCATCTTCACCGGCAACACAGGGAGATCATTTTCTTCCTCTTCCTGTGCAGCCACATTCATTGTACCCAAGCCTAAGAAAGCCAGGGCAACGATTGACTTAAAGTAAAATTTCTTCATGTGATTAATAGTTTAATTATAGTAATGAATTTAGTTCTATGGGGAATGGATGGTACCACGTGGGCACCATCCATACTATACGATTGTTACTTCACCAGATACTTCTTACCGTTGACGATGTAGAGACCTGGCTTCATGTTATGCAGGTCAGCAGCATGGCCAACCTTTACACCAGACAGGGTATAGATGCCATTAGCCACTGCATTCTTCACATTGCCCGTCTTTGCCTCAACAATGCCAAGGGCAGGATTAAGGGTGCGTGCCAGCATCTCCTCATACTCGAGCAACGTCAGGTAGATATTCTGCTTCTCCTGCAGGGTAGTAGGAGCCGTGTAGCCCAGACCTTCTGCCCAAGGATAGTTGGCATCACCTACCAAGCGCATGAGCTTGTAAATCATCCAAGCCGTCGTCGGGTCTTCAACACCATACTGGGCAATCAAGTCCTTTGCCTTAGCAACCTCAGCGTTATAGTCGGCCTCAGTATCAGCAGTATAGGCAGCCTCCGGGCCTAAATAGTACAGGCGGTTGTCGCCAAAACCGAAGGTGTTGGCACCTGCTTCTGCACCGTTCTGGAAAGCCTCCAGACCGAACTCGAAGGTCTCTGCGGCAGAACCATTCTTCACGTAGATGACAGAATACTCCATCGGAGTGCCACGGGTATAGACAATACCCCTTGAACCACTGAGATAGTCTGCAGGAGCGCACTTGGTCAGGGTAATAGAGTCGTTGATAGCACCATCGGGACCGAAGAACAGGCGTACATTAGGATGATAGATGGTGTCAACCGGCGTATTCTCAAAGGTTTCCCAGTCGAGGATAGAACCACAAAGGGTAGCAATGGCCATATACTGATTCCACTTGGACTGGTCGCCATACTCGGCTGCAAAAGCCTTAGAACGGAACTCATAGACACCAGGTTTGGTCAGCGTGATGGTCTGCTGCATCTTACCGTTCGGACCTACCGTCGTACCACGCCAAACACTGGCATAGCCACCGAGCTGATACTGGTCGCTGGGCTGGATGTCCCACTGCTTACCATCAACACCAATCGTGATGTTCCAACCATTGACAGCATTCTCGCCAGTACGATCAGATGAATAAGTGGCCTTCGAAGTCCACGATTCAAAGTTCAGGTTTCTACCCTTGACATAGAGGCTGGCAGGGTTGGCACGCGAAGCCGTACCCATTTCGAAGCTCTCCTTGGCCACGAGCAGTTCGTCGTCCATGGCGTCGAAGGCATCCATTTGGTCGCCATCGACAGCAGTACCGTCCACCATTCCCTGAGCCTTGCTGATAACAGCCTGGAATGTGGCCTTGTCACCATTAGCATGACTCTCGTCATTCAGTGAAGCATTACAGATGGCGATATCACTGATGAGCACCTGATAGTGTTGCTTATTGGCATTGTGGAAATTGCTGATGGCACTGTTCATATCACGTACAGCCTGAAGAATCTCGTCCTTGTAGTCTAGTGTTACCAAAGCAGGCTGCAATTCTGCACCATTTGCATCAATAACAGTAAGCAACGTGTTGTAGATTTCCGTAAACTTACTGATAGAGTCCTGAAGTACTTTGTGTCCCCAAGGATAACCATCGGCATGTGTCCACTGATTGATGACCTGAGCCGAGTCAAGACGCACTGCCAGGGCATTCTTCTGGATGACCAGCTGGTCATAAGCATACATGTGGTCAACCTCCTCCTGAGACTTGCCAATAACACGGAACTCAGGGTTACGCAGGCTATAGCGGCCACCCTGATAAACTTCACTGAGCCAGGGGAAGAGGAAACCAGCCGTAATATCCGTGCCCTCGGGAATATCTACAATAGCGTAATACTTCTTCCAATAGTAGCCGTTCAGTGTATCATTCTCAAAGGTGATTGTGTCCTTACCTACCCAAACAGAGGGATTAGCAATGATGATAGAGTGATCTGCACCGTAAGGGGCAGCCTTTTCGCTGGCTGCCACAGCCTGTGCCTCAATGGAGAACATATACTTACCGGCCTTCAGACTGGTATTGTTGAGGGTTCCCTCAACGATGCGTACTCCGCAAGCTCTGTCGGGACCAAGACGATAACTAGTCTGAATACCTGCAGAAGCCACATAGCCGTCGCCAGCAGGACGCTCCAAGTCACCGTTGTTGGGCGAGAAGCCCCAACGGCCACCCTCGAACAGCCAGGTATTGCGTGTCACCATGTTGTTCCAGTTCATATATTCCCATGTGGCCCAGTCGGTCAGGTATCGAGTGGTTCTCGTTCCCTCAGCGGTAACACCGACAATGTTACCAGCCACTGAGTTAAGGTACTGCTGGTACATCTTGTCGAACTCACTAATCATCGACATCACTTCTGTACCATCTTCAGGATTGAGGTCAACCATCTGCTTCACCATATCGAGCATACCAAGCATTTCATCAGCACCAGCAGCAAACTCCGGTTCTGACAAGAGCTTCGTCACATCGGCGATATATCGGTTAGGAACACGCGTATCAAAGACCTCCATGGCCTTATGAATCTCAAAGTTGGTGAACATAATATCAGTAGCCACGTTGTTGGCGCTGAAAACCAGATAGCTGTCGGCCTTAACCTGTACATTGATGACGACCTCAGTCCATTCTGTCATGAAAGGAGCTGCCGTAGCCACTGCCGTAGTAATGGTTTGGTCACCAGTTTCATTCAGGAAAAAGTTCACATAGTTAGTACCTCCTACAGTAACCTTACTATTGACTACCGTGGGAGACTTCACCCAATAAGAAATGGTATAGAAACCTGCAGGAAGCTGCCATGCTCTGCTAAGCGTCTGTCCCTCCTCGGTCGAAGCGCCCTGACTATAGATGGCATTCTCGCCGTTAGGGCCTACATTGGTCTGAACGCCCCAGATAGCACCATCAACGGCACCACCAGCTTCGTTGGTCCAGCCTTCCAAACCACCCTCGCCAACATTGAAGGAACCATTCGTCACGATGTTGGCATCAAGAATTTTGAATTTGGCTGTCTTGGTGTAAATATAGTCGCCGGCGTTATACGCATAAGCGCATACCGTCACACACACCAACAACAATTGCACAAGTAGTCTTTTCTTCATAAGCGTGTATTTTTAGTTATTTTATTTTAGATAGTAATGTTCAATTGTTTATAGTCGGCTGCAAAGGTAGCGATTTTCTTGATGTAAAGCAAGAAAACGCTACCTTAATTTTTGCTTATTATCCTATATTATTTGAGCCAAGGCCTATCGTACAATTATTTTACGCCCGCCACGGATGTAGATACCAGCAGGCAGTCCTTCTGTGCTTGTAGCAGTCATCTGACGACGTACCAGGCGACCACGCAAGTCATATACATTCTTGGCATCCGTATCATTCAATGCCGAGAGAACACTGGTATTTACGTCTGTCACCACAAGAACGCCCTCGCTGATACGACTGGTGTCCCATGTGATATTTGCTGGCAAGTCAAACGTTGGTGCTCCAGCCAGCTCGGTGGTAGAAGACCATAGTTGAATTTCATCACCAGGCTTTAACGAATGTGTATCATCATCCACCTCGACACGAATAGTGCCGTTAATGGTCAGTTTTGCTATGCTGGCCAAGCTTGTATGCGTTGACTTGCTGGCTGCACGGATAATGAGAACACCAGTATTACTGATGGTCACATTCTTGTTGTTGAAATGAATCGTACCAAGCGTTGACGTTGCAGAAGAGCCTGGACGGAGAGTTCCATTGATTGTGAACGAAGAGTTGAGTAATGGTGCACTCGACGAGGTGATTCCCGACAGAACGGCACCATTGCTGACTGTCAGCGTGCCCTTACCTATCTGGGCGCCAGAGCGCAGGCATAGCTCACCCGCCTTAACGGTTGTTGCACCAGTATGATTACTCTTGCCACTAACGGTCATCTTACACGTGCCCACCTTATTAAATATACATTTGTTAGAGCCACCGGCATCGGTAAATGTACCTGCAAAAGTAAAGTCGCCATTCTCCTCCCAGCTATTACCTACGTCCCAAGTGTTGTTACCATTGACGGCACCTTGTCCATAGAAGTTCGCAATAGGATAACCCAATGATCCACTACCAGTCACCTTTCCGATTCTAAACGTTTTACATACATTGGTGACAGTACACCCGGAAGCGATGTCTAATGTTCCTTTAGGCATGCCCCCCGACATATCAAGAGGAAGGACGATGTTCGATGTTGTGTGCTTAATCGTTCCTTCGAACTGTGACCAGTCACCAAGGATACGTACGCGCTGCACCGTATTTCGTGGAACAACAGTCAACGTACCAGCTCCTGTGAGTTTGTTGGCATAAGCAGTATAACTAATCCCAGTCAGTTGCCATGTAGCCGACTTACCCTCCGGCACGTGAATAGCATGGCTGGTAGCCTGGACATCATCCCAGAGCGTACCACTCTGTAGTTCGATGCTTTTGAGGGCACTATTGTTCTGTATGGCGATGGAGCCAGCCATCATGACAACGCTCTCCAATGTATTCGCTTTCATCAGGTACAGACAACCATCACCTTTCTTAGTCAGTTTCGTACCAGTAAGCGATGCGTTCATCTTAAAGTTGGCACTGTTATTGATGACACCACCCTCGCTGCCCACCATCTTCATGGGCGAAGCCTGCTCTACTTCGGCTGTCGACTGAAGTGTTGCACCGTTCTCAATAGTAAACATTTCGGGCTTGGTAGTGATGGCACCCAGATTACCTGTGGCAGAATACTGGTTCGACAGTTTCTTGACCTTCGTGGTGCCACCAAGCAGGTGGTTACCACCAGTATAACTATTCTCGCCATTCATGGTCACAGTACCAGAATTCTCTTTTACGAATTGTGCCGTACCACCAATAGCGCCATTGCCATTAAACGTATAATTGCTACCCGAGTTACTAACGAGGACTTTGGCAGGATAGACATCGGTAAGGATACTAACACTCCTCGTAACAGCCTGATCGTCAAAGACAACCTCATCGCCAGAGACGAAGGCCGTACTCTCCTGTTCATCGCCAATGACAAAGTTGAAGGAGTCGCCTACATCCCACTTGTTGCTGTTGGCACCACTCCATGTGACAATAGCCGCATCGCGCATACCAACAATCTCAACAATCAATTTACCATCTTCGACAATCAAGTTCTTCTTCTGAGTATTCAGACCTTCAAGAAGAATGTCTGTAACTTGGCCTTCAATCTCACCAACCTCGGCAATGACATACTTACCAGCAGCCAGTTGCTGCTCGCCATCTGCCATATGACCGGTCAGTTCGATGACAGGCATCAGGTACTCGGGGCCTGCCTGTGTCCAAGCCGTTCCCGTCTTACGTTCAATCTTCAGTACATTCGCCTTGACAACATCTGCCAAAGTGCCTTCGCTATAGAGATCGACTGCAAGACGTGAGCCAAAACCCAGCAACAGTGTTTCTGTAGTAATAGTACCACGTTTGTCTGCACCACCCGGACGGATGACTGAACCGTAGTCAGCCTTTATGCTCTTGAACTCGCCACCATCGGAGTTCAGTTCCGTGTGGCGGTTGAGCCACAACGGCGACTGCTTCATCTTGCCGTCGAAATTCAGCGTACCATCCCAGATGTTAGTCTCACCGGTGTGGGTAAAGTCAGCCTTCGGCAGCGTCAGGATGCCATCGCCCTGCTTCACCAATCGTCCGTTGCCACTAATGCCACTGCCTGTGACAGTACAAGTATATGTGGTGTAGTTAATCTTCGGTGTTGCATTCGTAGTCTCACTAGGAGCCGTACCCTGCACCCAAGTGGGCACATTGAAGGTCAGAATCTCAGGCTGAGCACCAGCCTCAATGGCAACGCTGCTGTTGCCTGTCTCACAGACAATGGCATGTTTGCCGTTCAAGCCACTTCCAATGGTGCCATTATTGCTAACCTCCACACGGTCGGTCATCGTAAGTGGTGGCGGAGCAATGGTAATACCCTCCAACTCACCCAAGAAGAAGCTGGGGCGTGGTGGCTGATTATAGCCACACATCTGCCAGACCATCGCATTACGATACTGGTGGTCATGCCACAACGTAGGAATACGCCATTCGGTAGGCGTAGTTGTCGAGTAGATACGGATATGGTTATTTCCTGTACGCAAAATAACTTCTTCTCGCCAGTCACCGAACAGGTCACCCTGATAGCAGGGTGTCGCCTTAGTATAGTTATTGGTAACAGAGCCAGGGAAGGTATAGATGGGGGTCCACGAGCCATACTTGTGGACACAGCCCTCGGCAGGATAATAGATGTCGTTGATAACCTGTCCTGTTCCGTTGAATGTCTCCTCGCAAAGGTCGCCATCCCAATAGATTCGGAAGTTATCATCAACGCCTGTTGCGTCAAGACCACTGACTGCCTTAGCTGTTATCGTGCTTATAGCCCCCTCGCGCGACGATTTTCCCAATCCGCCTGGGAAGCTATTGGTAAAATTACCTGCCATGCAACGGCCGTCATCCTTTGACGCCTCATAGCGATGGTATATTTTTGATGTCGTAGCATCGCGATAGTTATTACCAGGGTGGTCCTCCATACAAGCATAAATCTCCAACCCATGATGATAGGGATTCAAATTACCCACGTGCTCTGCATCGCCATGACCAAAGCCTGTCGTGGAGAGGCCTTTACCATTATCATCAATGACCATCGATCCGAATACAATCTCATCGCGTCCGTCGAGGTCGACATCGGCCACACAATAGTTATGATAGCCCTGTCCCTTCCACGGACCAGCCGTTTTGTTGAACCATCGCCAGCGCTCCGTCAGTTTGTGCGTTGCAGGGTCCACATCATAGGCAATCATCTTGTGACGAGTATAAATGCCTCGGGCCAGGAAGATACTGGCCTTGCGACCATCAAAGCAAGGCGCACCAAAGAAGTGCTTCGAGGCACGGTGGCCGCCATCGTGCTTACCCGTAGAGGGTTCCCATGCCTTAACATAGTCACTTTCACCATCTTCATAGAGTTTCAGGGGATAAGGCAGACACTGGTAGGGTTCGCCCGTCTCTCCATTCATATATAAAAGGTACTCGCCTGTGGTTATCACAAACCAGTTTGTGCCACCACCTGTGGCTGCACGCACATTGACAGAAGCATCACCAACAGTATAAGTGGTACCGTCTGCCTTGTGGATAACGGTGCCGTCGCAGGCACGCATCACCACCTCAGCCTTACCGTCCTGGTCCCAGTCATAAGCAACGATATTTTGTTCGTTGTTCTGAAAGTCACCCATGTTCGGACCACAATTGATCCACCACAGACGGGTGCCGTCCATCTTCAGACATTCCATGATGCTGTACTCCTTAGTATCGACGCCTCCAATTTTGGGACCATACTTAGGATACGACTGCGAAGCCTCGCTATCATTATCAAACTTCATCAGAATCTCCAGCTCACCATCGCCATCGACATCGGCACAACAGGCATCATTGGGAATCAGCGTACTCTTAATTCCCTCGTGAGCCAACTGAATCTCCTTGTAAGTTGTTGTCCAAGGCTTCACCTGTTTGCTCTGTGCCTGTTCCTGACCACGCACCACCGGGGCAATGGTGTAGGAACTGTTCACTGTACCCGACTTGTCCGTATAGTTCGACACGCTTAGGGGAGTTGTGTTGACCTTGACACCGTCACGATAGACATTGTAGGTGACATCGTAATATTCTTCGCCAAGGACACGCCAGCTCAGGTAGACACCATTGCCAACCTTCATGGCCACGAGTCCACGATCCAACTTATCAGTGAAACGCTGGGCATAAACACCGACAGTCATCAGCCCCAGAAGGGCTATGAGTATCAATTTCTTCATTTGCTTTAGCTATTAGTATCAATTTTGCCTGCAAAGATACGAACTTTTCCTGCCAAAGCACCATTAATCTGCGCTTTTCTTCCTACATTTTTTGATTTTTTGTATTTACAATAGCATCAAATTTGTACCTTTGTGGCCGGAAACAGCAAGGACTGCAAACTAAAACAAATCAAGACAATATGAAAAAAACATTACTCACCACACTAATAGCTACTGCCACCATGGCAGGTAGCGCACAGGTTACACCCGTTAGTCAGATGGAGAAACTAGACCGTGGCCTCGTTGCCGTCCCATCCAGTACTGGCATGGGCAATTTCGTTAGCTGGCGCTTTCTCGGTACCGATGCCGTCGACACCCGTTTCGACCTCATTCGCGATGGTATCACCATTGCCACCAACCTTACAGCGACCAACTACGAGGACTGGGACTGGAACTGGGACGACAGTGTTGAACACCAATATCAGGTAGTGACAAAGGTGGGCGGTGAGGTCAAGGAAACCTCAAAGGCCATCAAGGCATGGACTACCATTTACAAGAAGCTCAAACTGCAACGGCCGGCAAACAACAAGACGAAGCCTTACTCGACGACCAACACCATCAACAAAGAGAAAGTTACTGAGAACTATCCCAATGGCCAGGACTACAGCTACTCGCCCAACGACTGCTCAGTGGGCGATGTTGATGGCGACGGACAGTATGAACTGTTTGTGAAATGGGACCCGTCAAACTCTCGCGACAACTCCCACAACGGGGTGACTGGCAATGTCATCATCGACTGCTACCGTCTGGACGGCACACTCTTGTGGCGTGTTGACTTAGGGCGTAATATCCGCGCCGGTGCCCACTACACACAATTTCAGGTATATGACTATGACGGCGACGGACGCGCCGAGATGATGTGCAAGACGGCACCAGGCTCGCTTGACGGCAAGGGCAACTATGTAAATCAAGCGGCTACGGATGCTCAAATCAAAGCAGCCTCAAACACTAAAGACTGGGGCAACGGAGGTGCCGGCCGCATCGATGGCGGACAGGAATACCTCACAGTGTTCAACGGCGAAACGGGTGAGGCCATCCACACCATCGCCTATTTCCCCAACCGCAACGCGAAAGCCGAGCTGAGCGAAGCAGCTGGCACCTTCAACTGGGGCGGTTCGAACAAGACCGACAAAGGCAGCTACGGCAACCGCGGTGAGCGCTATCTCGCCGCCACAGCCTTTCTCGACGGTCCTGACCACACACCCAGCGGCATTTTCTGTCGCGGGTATTATACCTTTGCTTACATCTGGGCTGTTGATTTCGACGGCACTCAACTGAAACATCGTTGGCTACACCGCTCTGACTCCGAAACACAATGGTCGGTGGTCGATGCCAGCATGAAGGAATCGGCCAAGATTACGGCACCGAAGGCTTCGTCCGGCAAGGGCAGCAACACGATGTATGGCAATGGCAACCACAATCTCTCTATAGCCGACGTCGATGGAGACGGCAAGGACGAGATTATCTGGGGATCAGCAGCTTGCGACGACAACGGCCGTCTGCTCTATGCCACAGGATTCGGTCACGGCGACGCCATCCACTTAGCCGACCTCGACCCCGACCGTCCGGGACTGGAGGTCTTTGAGGTTCATGAGGAAAAGGGAACGTACGCTTGGGACGTCCACGATGCGGCCACTGGTGAGATTATCTGGAAAGGAGGACAAAGCGGAGTGGACAATGGTCGCGGTTGTGCCGCTGACATTGTAGCCGGCCAGCGTGGTCAGGAGTTCTGGTCATCATACGGCGGCTTCGACAGTGGCTCACTTAACCGAAACCCGTTCAACGCCTCAACGGGTAAGGAGGCTGGCACGAATGCTCCCTCTATGAACTTCCGCATCTACTGGGATGGTGACCTGCAGGACGAACTGCTTGACGGCACCAACATCACGAAATATAGCAGCAAAATCCAGACGCTGACCGTCAACAACACACCGATTGGCAGTCTGGGCAGTCCGTCATCGTGCAACGGCTCGAAAGCAACGCCTTGCCTGTCAGCCGACCTCTTCGGAGACTGGCGCGAGGAAGTCATCTTCTGGAGTACCAGCGACAACGCCACACTGAACATCTACACGACCACGACAGCCACCAACTACCGTGTACCAACACTGATGCACGATCACACTTACCGTATGGGCATTGCCTGGCAGAACACAGCTTACAACCAGCCGCCACACCTGGGATATTACCTCCCCGACTATATTGACGGTAAGCTCACGAACAACCTGCCGGCAGTAGCCGTTCAGACACAACTTCCACAAGAGTTTTTCGACCTGCAAGGTCGCAAGCAGGACGGTCTGAAGCAGGGACTCAACATCATCCGCGAAAACGGCAGAACGAAGAAAGTATTTGTTAAATAGTTTGTCCACAGAGAACGGATAGTTCTCCCTTGACAAACGGGGAATACGCCACAGCTATCGGGAGAACAACAAGCGTCCGTCGGGGGTAACTCCGGCGGCGCTTATTTTTATGCGCGTCTCCTTACTGTTGTTATAGAATGTTGTCACGAAGCGCCCATTCTCATCAGTACGGGCGTTGGGATT
>Ga0265301_10004071_pt1 | contig 14937 bp, 12 predicted proteins | sample AusTroGonzalo_MG_2_FD_193488 | JGI IMG/M metagenome (GOLD analysis project Ga0265301, IMG submission 193488) | Bovine rumen microbial communities from tropical cattle in Woodstock, Queensland, Australia - Gonzalo_04 | ecosystem: Host-associated > Mammals > Digestive system > Stomach > Rumen ...
ATCTCCGACAGCGGCGCGTACAGGACGGCTGGCGCCAGCTCACGCAGCTTCTGTGTGATCTGCTCCGTCTTCAAAACGCTGACCGTCAGCACGGGCGCGCCCTTGCTGCCCTCGAAGCGCTGCGGCTCAGTATAAGTACCCGTCTCGACCGGCGCGCTTCTGGCGCGCAGCGCGGAAAGCTGCACCAGCGCCTCGCGGCGCAGCCGGTTGATCTCCGCGGCGGAAACGCTCAAGCCGCGGTCAATCGCACAGCGCACGCCCGTGCAGACGTACGGCGTGCCGCCTGTCTTTGACAGACGCTCGGTCAGCTCCTCCTGCGTCAGCTCCCGGTAGCGTGCCGCCTCCGGCATGCCGCCGCGCACCTTGCTGACGTTTCCAAGCTCGTCCTGCACTGCGATCATGAGATTCTGCTCCGCAGAAACGAGGGCGTAGAACTGGACGGGAACGCGGGAGGGCTCGACGTTTTCATACGACGCGCGCGCCGCCTGCAAAAGCTGCTTGCTGCCGTCGGTATCCGAGCGGACGCCGAACATCTCCGGTCCGATCCTCTGCTCGTAATAGCCCTGCGTAAAGCCCTGACGGGAGAAGATCGCGCGCAGGGCGCGCTTGCCCTCTTCACTGGCGCTCCCCTCATCCAGAGCGGCGCGATAGACGCTCGTGACCGTCGCAACGTACTCCGGTCGCTTCATCCGCCCCTCGATCTTGAGGCTGGCAACGCCGAGCTGCTCCAGATCGCGCAGGTAGTCGATCAGGCAGTTGTCCTTGAGACTCAAGGGATATTTTTCCTCAAAACGGTCGAAGCCATACGGCAGGCGGCAGGGCTGCGCGCACTGCCCGCGATTGCCGCTGCGCCGACCGATCACGCCGGACATATAGCACTGACCCGAATAGCACATGCACAGCGCGCCGTGGACGAAGACCTCGATCTCGACCGGGCTGTTGCGGCAGATAAACGCAATATCCTCGCGCGGCAGCTCGCGCGCCAGCACGACGCGGGAGACGCCCATCGCGGCAGCCTGTCTGACGCCCTCCAGCGAATGAATGCTCATCTGTGTGGAGGCATGAAGGGCGACCGTCGGGGCGATCTCGCGGCACAGGGACACCATGCCGAAATCCTGCACGATAAAGGCGTCCACACCCGCCCGCGCGGCGGCGGCGACGATCTGCGCTGCCGCGCGCATCTCGCGGTCGGCAACCAGCGTGTTCAGCGTCAGATGCACCTTGACTCCGCGCACGTGGCAATAGCGCACAACCTCCGGCAGCTCGTCCACTCTGAAATTCTTCGCGCCGCGGCGGGCGTTGAAGCCCTCCACGCCGAGGTACACCGCGTCGGCTCCGTTGCAGACGGCTGCGCGCAGCGCGTCGACGGAACCGGCAGGCGAGAGCAATTCGATCATTGCAAAACTCCTGAGCGTATAAAATCCGATTTTCAACAGCCTACATTATAACAAAAACGCGGCGCAATTGCTACCGCTTTCCGCAAAAATTCCCGAAAAATTTACATCTTGGATTTGTCTCTGTGCAAACGCGGAAAAATATGCTACAATAACGCAATAAGGAGGGAAGCGTATGGCAATCGGACAGGTTTGCCTGCGGCGCGGCGAGGAGCAGGACGTCTTACGCGGCGGGCTGTGGGTCTATGACAACGAAATCGACTGGGCGGACGACGCCTGCGCCGACGGCGACGTCGTCGAGGTGCTCGACAGCCGCCTGCGTTTTTTGGCGAAGGGCTTTTTCAACCGCGGCTCCAAGATTGCCGTGCGCGTGCTGACGCGCGACCGCGCGGAGGAGATCGACGCGGACTATTTCCGCCGCCGCATCCTCGCCGCATGGGAAAACCGAAAGAATCTCGGCTTTTCCGACGCCTGCCGCGTGGTCTTCGGCGAATCGGACGGTCTGCCCGGTCTGACGGTGGACAAGTTTTCCGACTGTCTCTCCTTTCAGATCGTCTCTCTGGGTATGGAAAAGCATAAGCAGGACGTTATCTCCGCGCTGATCGGCATTTTTGCGCCGCGCTGCGTTTACGAGCGCGACGACGTGCCGGTGCGAGAAAAGGAGGGCATGGAGCAGATTAAGACGTGCGTCTACGGCTCCGTGCCCAAGGAGCTAACCATCCGTGAGCACGACGCGCTGATGGCAGTGGATATTGTCAACGGGCAAAAAACCGGTCACTTCCTCGATCAGCAGGAAAACCGCGGGCGGCTGAAGCCCTACTGCAAGGATAAGACCGTGCTCGATCTGTGCTGCCACACCGGCGGCTTTGCGATTCACGCCGCCCTCTACGGCGCGAAAAGCGTCGAGGCGGTGGACGTTTCCGAGGAAGCGCTTCAGCTGGTGCGCGAGAACGCCGAGCGAAACGGCGTCGCCGCCGCGGTTACGACCGCCGCCGCCAACGTCTTTGACCTCGTGCGGCAGTACTGTGAGGACGGAAGGCGCTTCGGCGTCGTGATCTGCGACCCGCCCGCCTTCGCCAAAAGCAAACGCGCGCTGGAGGGCGCGTATCGCGGTTATAAGGAGCTCAACCTGCGCTGCATGCGCCTGTGCGAGCCGGGCGGCATCCTGCTGACCTGCTCATGCAGCCAGTTTATGACCCAGCCGCTGTTTGAAAAAATGCTGCGCGAGGCTGCCGCCGACAGCGGCAGAACCGTGCGCCTGTTAGAGCGGCTGACGCAGTCGCGCGACCATCCCGCCGCGCTCGGCGCGGAGCATTCGCATTATCTCAAGGGCTGCATCCTGCAGGTGTTGTGATTTCCGGCGTTTTATGGTATAGTAATTAGTTGAGGTGATACGGCATGTATGAGATCATCGAAACGATCGTCCGCAAAGCCGGCGAAATCGTTCTCAGCGCGACGCACATTGACGAGAGCGTGCAGGAAAAGTCCTCCCACTGCGATCTGGTCACGAAATATGACGGCATGGTGCAGGAATACCTGCGCGGCGCGCTTCTGTCCGCCTTTCCCGAAGCCGGCTTCTACGGCGAGGAGGAGGAAGAGCACGATGTGGAAGGCAAAGCCGCCTATTTTATCGTCGACCCGATCGACGGAACGATGAATTTCGTCCGCGGCGCAAGGCACAGCTGCATTTCCGTGGGCTATATGAAAGACGGGCAGATGGAATACGGCGCCGTCTATCAGCCCTATACCGACGAGCTGTTCACCGCGCAGCGCGGAAAGGGCGCGTTTTTCAACGGCAAATCCATACAAATGCGCGACGTTCCCCTGTCCGAGAGCATCGCCATGTTCGGCAGCGCGATCTACTACCGTGACACCATCCCCGCGACGGCGCGCATCATGCAGGAGCTGCTGCCGCAGGTGCTGGACTTCCGCCGCAGCGGCTCCGCGGCGCTGGATCTGTGCTACGTCGCCGCGGGCAGAGCCGATGTTTTCTTTGAGGCGTGCATCCGCCCGTGGGACTACGCCGCAGCCACGCTGATCGCCAAGGAAGCGGGCGGCGTTGTCAGCGCGCTGGACGGCACGCCACTGCGCTATGCAGACCGCTGCTCCGTCGCGGTCGGGACACCGTCCAACCACCCGGAGCTGATCAGAATCGTTCAGCGCATTCTGCGCGAGCCCGACATGAAAGGAAGAATCAAATGAAAAGAAAGATTACGATCCTGCTTGCGCTTCTGCTTGCGCTGAGCGTGCTTTTGCAGGGCTGTTACATCCCCTTTGACCTGTCCGCCAAGCCGACGGAGCCGACGCAGTCTCCGTTCACATGGGAGGAGTTCGCCCACAATCTCAAGCCGACGGAGCCAACGGACGACCCGCAAACGTCCGACAGCGGCATTGTGCGAGACGAGCCGCTGTCCGAGCCGCTCTCCTTCCGGCAAATCGAATACGCCCGTCCGGACGTCAACGCGCTGTGCGAGGGCGTCGGCAGGGTGCAGGTCATGGTGGAGGAGGGCAAGACGGCGGAAGAGGTGGTCGAGGCGTTCGACAAGGTCTACGAGGACTATATCCGCTTCAATACGCTGAGCGCGGTCGCCTATATCCGCTATACCCTTGACCTCAACGACACGTTCTACGACGAGGAAAACCAGTGGTGTGACGAGCAGTCTCCCGTGGTGGAGCAGGCGCTGGAAAAGTGCTATATCGCCATGGCGAAAAGTCCGATCCGCGACGAGCTGGAGCGGCTGGACTTCGGCGAGGGCTTCTTTGCCTACTACGACGAAAACGAGGTCTATTCCAACGACCGCGTCGTGGAGCTCATGCAGCAGGAAAGCGATCTGCAAACGCAGTATATGTCCCTGCAGAGCGACATGACCATCCTGTGGAAGGGCGAGGAGCGGTTGGTGGAGGAGCTGCTCGACAGCGACATTTCCTACCCCGAACTGCTGCAGGTGTACAACCTGTATTACGAGAAATACAATCCGCTGGCGGCGGAAATCTATATCAAGCTGATCGGCGTCCGCAAGCAGATCGCCGAGGAGCTGGACTATCCCAGCTTTGCCGATTTTGCCTACGGCTTCTACTTTGACCGCGACTATACGCCCGATCAGGTCAGCAGCTACACGGCGGATATTGCGCGGGAGCTTTCTCCCTACTACTACGAGGCTGTGTACAACAGCTACAAAAAGTCAATGAGCGCGGACAAGGTCATGTCCCTTTTGAAGCAGACCGCTGCCAGCTTCGGCGGCGAATTTGCCGCCTCCTACGACTTTATGGAAAAATACGACCTGTTCGACATCACGGACTCCTCCAGCAAGATGCCCGGCTCCTATATGACCTATCTTTGGGAGTACGAGGCGCCGTTTATGTACGTTTCGCCCACGGGCGACATCGGCGACTTTATGACCGCGTCGCACGAATTCGGTCACTTCGTCGACGGCTACGTTAACTGCAACGGCACAAGCTCCATCGACTGCAACGAGATCTTCTCGCAGGGCTTGGAGTATCTGTCTCTGAGCCGCGCGGAGCTGAGCGCCGTCGATCGTCAGGGGCTGACGAAATCAAAGATCTGCGACGCCATCCTGACCTTCCTCTCGCAGGCGTGCTACGCAGAATTTGAGCAGCGTGCCTTTTCCCTCTCCGAGGAGGAACTGACGGCGGAGAAGCTCAACGAGATTTTCCTCGAATGCAATGAAGAATTCGGCATGGGCATGACCGGTCTGGAGAACGTCATCGCGCCCGGCTGGATCGACATTCAGCATTTCTTCATCGCGCCGTTCTATGTGATCAGCTACTGCGTTTCCAACGACGCCGCCCTGCAGATCTATCAGGCGGAGCAGCGCAACGGCACCGGTCTGGAAACCTATCGGACGCTGATGGGTCTTTCCTCCGGCAACACGATCCTTGCCCTTTTGGAGGAAGCGGGACTGACCTCTCCGTTTGAAAAGGGGCGCATTGCAAAGCTGGCGGATTTCTTTGACGCGCAGCTCTACGGTTAAGGAGTTTTCTTATGCGTGACGTGATCGCCGCCGTCGCAACGGGCAAGGCGCCCTGCGCGATCGGCATACTGCGGCTTTCCGGCGAAGGCTGCGCGCAGGTGGCGGACAGGATCTTTTCGCTGGATTGCGGACGGAAGCTGACCGAGGCGCCGAGCCGCAAGCTGCTTCTCGGAAAGCTCTATGACCGGCAGGGACGCGTGATTGATCAGGCGATGGCGGTCGTCTGCCGCGCGCCGCACAGCTACACGGGCGAGGATACCGTGGAGCTGCAGTGCCACGGCTCGCCCGCCATGCTGGCGGCGGGACTGGAGGCTCTCTTCGCCGCCGGCGCAAGGCAGGCGCTGCCCGGCGAATTTACAAAGCGCGCCTTTTTGAACGGGCATCTCGATCTGACGCAGGCGGAGGCGGTCATTGATCTGATCGACGCCGAAACCGCCGACGCGGCGGCCAATGCCGCCGGGCAGCTCGGCGGCGCTTTGCTGCAAAAAATCGACCCGATTTACAGCGATCTGACCGACCTGTGCGGTCATTTTCACGCCGTACTGGACTATCCGGACGAGGACATTGAGGACTTCGGCGCGGCGGAGCTGGCAGGCACACTCCAACGGGCGGAAGCGGCGCTGCAAGCAATGCTTTCCACCTTTGAGCGCGGCAGGCGCCTGAAGCACGGCGTTAAGGCGGTGCTTTTGGGCAGACCGAACGCGGGAAAGTCCTCCCTGCTCAACGCGCTTGCAGGCTTCGAGCGCGTGATCGTCACCGAGATTGCCGGCACGACCCGCGACACCGTGGAGGAGCCCGTCCGCATTGGGCGGGTGCTGCTCCGGCTGACGGATACCGCCGGCATCCGCGAGGCAAACGACCGGATCGAAGCCCTCGGCGTCGCGCGATCGGAGGCAGCCGCCGCGGAAGCGGATCTTGCAATCTTCGTCTGCGACGCCTCCGAACCGCTGAACGACGAGGACTTCCGCGCCATGGAGGCGGCGAAAAAAGCGCCGAAGCGCCTCGCCGTCCTGAACAAATCCGACCTGAAGCAGTGCGTGCGCGAAAGCGATCTCCCTTTTGACGCCGTCGTTTCCCTCTCCGCCAAAAGCGGCGAGCATCTCGACGCGCTGAAGGCGCTTCTGGAGGCGTGGTTTGCAGACGGCGCTGCCTGCGACGGCTCGATTCTGACCAACGCGCGCCAGTTCGGCGCGATCACCCGCGCCGCCGAAGCGATTTCCCGCGCACAGACCGCGCTGCGCGCCGGCATGACCCCGGACGCCGTGCTGTTAGACGCGGAGGACGCCATGCAGGCGCTCGGCGAGGTCACGGGACGCACCGTGCGAGAGGATATTACCAGCCGCATTTTTGAACGCTTCTGCGTCGGAAAGTGAGACAATATGAGAACCTGTTTTACCCTGCCGGACGGCTATGCGGAATCTGATTACGTGAGCCGGTACGTCGACGTGCGTCTTCGCAGCAGGCTGAATATCGCTTCGTTTTTGATCGGCGCCGCCGTCCTTGCCGTCGGCTTTCTGTGGCGGGGCTTTGACGCCCTGCTTGCGCTGATTCGCCGCGGAATGCACGTCTATCTGCTGTGGGTGCTGCTCCTTGCGGCTGGGCTTCTTGCCTTTTATACCCTGCACGAGCTGACGCACGGGCTCGCCATGCGCGTGTTCTCCGGCATCCGTCCGCACTACGGCAAAAAGGGCTTGAAGCTCTTCGCGGGCAGCGAAGCGTACTTTTCGCGCCGCGATTATATCGTCGCCGCCCTTGCGCCCGCCGCGGTTTTCACCGCATTGTTTGCCGTGCTGACCTTTCTGCTGCGGGACGAATGGTTCTGGCTCGCCATAGGGCTGCAATCAGCCAATCTGGGCAGCATCGTCGACGACGTATACCTTGCCCTTCATGCCCTGCGGCAGCCGAAAAGCGCCCTGTTCCGCACCAGCGGCGCGGGCGTGACGATCTATACGGAGAAAACCGAATGAAACAAACGTTGCAAGCGGAATGCGCGCGTCTCGGCATCGCGCTGACGCAGGAGCAGATGGACCTGCTCTGCGCCTTCGGCGAGGCGCTATTGGAAAAGAATAAGGTCATGAACCTGACCGCGATCACAGAGCCGGAAGCGGTTGCAAGGCTCCACTTTGCCGACTGTCTGGCGCTGTTGAACGTCGTCGACTGCCGGAACAAGTCCGTCATTGACGTCGGCTGCGGCGCGGGCTTTCCCGGCGTGCCGCTGAAGCTCGGCGAACCGTCCATCCGCCTGACCCTGCTCGACAGTCTGCAAAAGCGCGTCAACTGGCTGCGCGAAACGCTGGACGGTCTCGGCGTGGAGGCGGACTGTGTCGCCGCCCGCGCGGAGGAATACGACGCGCGGGAGCGGTTCGACGTCGCGACCTCCCGCGCCGTGGCACGGCTGAACGTGCTGGCGGAGCTGTGCCTCCCCTTTGTGCGCGTCGGCGGTTATTTTCTTGCCATGAAGGGCGCCGCAGCGGAGGAAGAGCTGGAGAAAGCGAAGCGCGCCCTCACCGTCCTCGGCGGAACGGCGGAGCGGCTTGCGCAATATGAGATCGGCGGCGCCGCGCACTGCGTGATCGTCGTCAGAAAAGTCCGTCCTACCCCTGCCGCCTATCCCCGCCGCTTTGCGAAAATCAAGCAGCAGCCATTATAAAAGAAGGAACTGATCTTTATGCGATATTTCGCGGGAGAATATGATATTGCCGTCATCGGCGCGGGACACGCGGGCATCGAGGCGGGGCTCGCGGGCGCGCGGCTCGGACTGCGCACCGCGGTGTTTACGATCAATCTCGACGCGGTGGGCAACATGCCCTGCAATCCCGCCATCGGCGGCACGGGCAAGGGACATCTGGTGCGCGAGCTGGACGCCCTCGGCGGCGAAATGGCAAAGGCGGCGGACGCCTGCTGCATCCAGTACCGCATGCTCAACCGCGGCAAGGGTCCCGCCGTCCACTCTCTGCGCGCGCAGGCGGATCGCCGCCGCTATCAGGAGCACATGAAGCACGTTCTGGAGCGCGAGAAGAATCTCGACCTCAAGCAGGCGACCGTCACGGAAATCCTAACAGAAAACGGCGCCGTCTCCGGCGTCGTCACGCAATTGGGCGCGATCTACCGCGTCCGCGCCTGTATCGTCGCCGCCGGCACCTATCTGGACAGCCGCTGCGTCACGGGCGAATGCTCGATCTCCTCCGGTCCGGACGGAATGCGCGCCGCGCCGGAGCTGACCGAAAGCCTCCGCGCGCTGGGGTTGCGCCTGCGCCGCTTCAAGACCGGCACGCCGCCGCGCATCAACGCCAGAAGCGTCGATTTTTCCAAAATGGAGCTCCAGCCGGGCGACGACGCTCCGGAGCCCTTCTCCTTCTCCACCAAAACGCCGCCGGAAAACCGCGCGGTGTGCTATCTGACCTACACGAACGAAAAAACGCACGAAATCATCCGCGAAAACCTGCGGCGCAGTCCCCTCTACGACGGCTCGATCATCGGCGTCGGACCGCGCTACTGTCCGAGCATTGAAACGAAAGTCGTCCGCTTTGCGGACAAGCCGCGCCATCAGCTCTTTCTGGAGCCGTGCGGGCTTTCGACCGACGAAATGTATTTGCAGGGCTTCTCCTCCAGCCTGCCGGAGGACGTGCAGCTTGCCATGCTGCACACCGTTCCGGGTCTGGAGCGCGCGGAAATGCTCCGCCCCGCCTACGCCATCGAATACGACTGCGTCGACCCCACGGAGCTTTACGCCACGCTGGAGACAAAAAAAGTGCCGGGGCTCTACGGCGCCGGTCAGTTCAACGGCTCCTCCGGCTATGAGGAGGCAGCGGTGCAGGGCCTCGTTGCGGGCGTGAACGCGGCGCTGAAGCTCCTTGGAAAAGAGCCGCTGATCCTGCGCCGCTCCGACGGCTACGTCGGCACGCTGATCGACGATCTGGTAACCAAGGGCACGGAGGAGCCGTACCGTATCATGACCTCGCGCAGCGAATACCGCCTGCTTCACCGGCAGGACAACGCCGACGAGCGACTGACGCAGATCGGCTGCCGCATCGGTCTGATCCCGCAGGAGCGGCTGGACGAGGTGCGTGCAAAATACGACGCCGTCCGGCGCGAAACGCGCCGCCTCGACGCCACGGGAACGCCCGCCACGCCGGAGCTCAACGCCTTTTTGCAGGCGCGCGGGTCGGCGCCCGTGGTCAGCGCGGCGCGGCTTTCCGACCTGCTGCGCCGTCCGGAGCTGGACTACGACTGCCTCGCGCCCTTCGACCGCGACCGTCCCGATCTTCCCCGCGAGGTCACCCGGCAGGTGGAGATCCGCGTCAAATACGAGGGCTACCTGCGCCGGCAGGAAAAACAGATTGAGGACTTTGCCCGCGAGGAGGCGCGTCTGCTCCCGCCGGACACGGACTACAACGCCATCGTGGGTCTGCGTCTGGAGGCGCGGCAGAAGCTTTCGGAGATTCGCCCCCGCTCGATCGGGCAGGCAAGCCGCATTTCCGGCGTCAGTCCGGCGGACGTCGCCGTGCTTCTGATCTGGCTGGAGCGAAACGAATAAAAATGAGAGAATCCGTCTGCCGTACGGATTCTCTCGTTTTTCGTTCGTTACAATTCTGACAGCGCCGTGCCGTTGAGCCAGCGCACGAGCTGCATCGGCGTCGCGGGAGCGCCCGCCGTCGTAAAGCGCGTGCGTCCGGGAACCTGCTCCTCCGGCGTGTCGCTCTCCGACCAGATGACCCGCTGCAGCATCCGCTCCTCGCAGCCCTGCAAACCGCCCTCCGGGATCGGACGCCACTGCAGCACGATGCTCGCGCGGCATTGATCCGTGCTCCAACGGTCAAAATTCGTCGTCGGGCGCTTCCACAGCCAGCGGCAGCGCTTGTCGCCTTCCTTCTCCAGCAGCTTGAGATAACCGTCGTGGATGTCCTGCGTGCAGCGCATCAGCCAGACCACGTGGTAGCCCGCCTGCTGGAAGAACTCGCAGACGTCGAAGAACGACGCTTCCATCAGAAGCCCGTCCTGCAGCATCATCACGTAATGATTGATCTGGATGAAGGCGACGACCGTCTGCCCGTTATGGGTGATCGGCACGTCGCGGTTCTCCGGCGGGAAGAGGCTCGTCCACTGCGTTTTCCATTCTTCCTTTGTACATTGCTGCAGCGCGCTGCGGCGGAACAGGTCAAACAGCATCGTTTTATCTCCTTTTAGGGCGGACTTCGATCACGTATTCGATCTCGCCGGCAGTCTCCTCTTCAATGGAGATCGCGTAGGCAACCTGCAGGGAGCCGCCGTTTTCGTCCACGTCCGAGCGGATGCTTTCCGCGCGAACGGTAATCATCAGCGCGCCGTAGCCGACGTCGTACAGAGAGTGCTCCTCCTGTCCGACGGCGAAGACCATGCGCGATTCCAGCGCGCCCGTGCGGGACAGAATCACGCGCGCGTCCTCGATGCGGAACGTCGTCCGCGTGCCTGACAGTCCGGTCAGCTCGGTTTCCTCATAGGACAGCTCTACCGCGCCGTCCTCACAGCGCATCAGCCCTTCCGTGACCAGCTTGGTCGTTTCCGGCGCCTCGTTCTGAAAACGCTGTGTTCCGGTGATCGTCAGCAGCACTTCTTTTTCCATGCTCACGCCTCCAGCGCCAATTCCAGCAGCCGATCCAGCAGCGCGCCGTACGGAATGCCGCTCGCGGCAAAGAGCTTGGGATACATGGAGATCGAGGTGAAGCCGGGAATGGTGTTGATCTCGTTGAAGACTACCTCGTTTTTGTCATAGGTGACGAAGAAGTCCACGCGGGAAAGACCGCGGCAGCCCATCGCCTGATAGACCTTGATCGCCGTCTCGCGCACGCGCTCCGCCGCCTCGTCGTCGATCCGCGCGGGGATGAACAGACGGGCGCAGTCGGAAATATACTTCGCGTCATAGTCGTAGAATTCCGTGCCTGCGTCGATTTCGCCGCAGATGGACGCCGCCGGCGCGTCGTTGCCCAGCACCGCCACCTCGACCTCGTGACCGTTGACAAATTCCTCGACCAGCACCTTGCGGTCGAATTTCGCCGCGTTCTCCAGCGCGGCAAGCAGCGCCGCTCTGGTCTTTGCCTTCGCAACGCCGACCGACGAGCCGGTGCCCGCCGGCTTGACGAACACGGGATAAGAGAATTTCTTCTCCACCGCGTCGAGCGCGGCGTCCGGATTGGCGGCAAGCTCCTGCGCCGTGACGAGGTGCCACGCCGCCTGACGGACGCCCGTCCGGTCGATGATCAGCTTTGTGATCGTCTTGTCCATACAGGCGGCGGACGCCGCAACGTCCGGACCGACACAGGCGACGCCTGCGAGCTGCATAAGCCCCTGCATTGCGCCGTCCTCGCCGTTTTCGCCGTGCAGCACGGGGAAAACGACGTCGATGCGCTCGCGCACCACGCAGTCGCCCTCAAAGCGGAGCAGCCCCTGCCCGCGGATGGGCGAGATCGCGGCGCGGCAGTTGCGCTTGCAGTCCAGCCATTTGCCGCTCGGCAGCTTGCTGTAGTCGTCGTCGCCGTAGAGGATCCAGTCGCCGTTCTTGGTAATGCCGACCGGCAGGATATTGTATTTTTTCTTGTCCAGATTGTTGAGCACCGATTCCGCCGAACGCAGCGAGACCTCGTGCTCCGGCGAAACGCCGCCGAACAGGACGCAGACGCTTATTTTTTTCACAGTAAACCTTCTTCCGAAATACAGTCACTATATCATATTGCATTTCGGTCGTAAATACAAGTCTTTTTTCCGATATTTACGGAATCCGGTTCACAGCGCCGAGAAAGAGCAGGCAGTCCGTCTCGTTATCCACGATCGCCATGAGATACGGGCGGTCCAGCGTGACGGTCTTCCCCATCAGCGGACGCGCCGATTTCGTCATGACGATCGCAGTGGCGGCGGCAGCCTCCGTGCCCTCCTCGTCGACGCTGAGGTAAGTCTTGTGAATGACCTCGTCAACGTGCTGGACGGTGTTCGACATGCGGCTGAAGTCCGCCGCTTCGGTAAAGGCGTCCGTCAGTCCCATGCCGAAGAGAACCTCTGCAAGCTGCAAAGAAGTCTCCGTCCTGAGCTTCGGCATCTTTACCGCAACCTGCTCCTCCGACGCGCCGTGGAGCAGCGCGAGCAGCTTTTCTCCTGTCAGCGAAGCAAGATAGGTCCGCAGATCCGTGCCCTCGTTCGGCAGGAGAGCGACGAGGCTGTATTTGCCGCCCTCGTAGGGCTTGACGAAGCCGGTCGCAAGCCCGTCGTCCAGATAGACGCTTTCCTTGCCGCAGAGCATTTTCACGTTTTGAACCGTGCCGTCCGAGGCGGTGAACGTGCCGTCCTTTACCTCGTTGGGCGCGTAGGGACGTTCCCACCTCGCATCGAAGCTCAGAGCATTGATCAGCACCGTCGAGGCGCTGTCCAGCGTATCCACGATCCGGTCGATACGTTCCTTGGTATGCTCGCGCACCCAGCCGTTGACCTGCTCCACCGTGCTCGCGTCGAAGGGCGCGGTATAGATCTCCGCGTTGAAAAGCTCCCGCAGGCGCTTCTGGAAGTCTTCCTTGAGGGCAAGGTCCGCCTCGTCGCGCAGCCAGATGGAATTTGCGCCGGCGATTTCCTGCCCTCCCTTGGCAAAGCAGTCTCTCAGATAGTCGTTCAGCCCTTCGCTCGGCATGCCGAGCACTTCCTCGAACTGCCGCAGCGTCCGCCCGTCCGCGCCGTTTTCCGCCATGGCGAGGGCGGTCAGAACGCTGAAGGGCGAAAGCACGCAGTTCTCCTTCCCGTCCTCGCAGGCGCGCAGCAGCGCAAGCGCGAAATCCGCCGCCGCAGTCTGCGGCGCGGCGGTTTCCTTCTGTTCCGTCGCGGTCTGTTCCGGTTCGTGCGGCAGGTCTTCCTGCGAGGCGCAGCCGAAGAACTGCAAGCCCAGCGCGGCAAGCAGCAGACCGGTCAGCAATCGTTTCAAAGTCATATCGTTCCCCTCCTTGGTACTCTATAGACGACGGGATCGCTTTTCCGTTCCAAAAAAAGCGCCGCTGTTGCGGCGCATTCTTTACGTTCTTCTCAGGAAAATTTCTCCGCAACGGCGGCAAACGATCTTGGTCTGACCGCGTCCGACAGGGACTGCCTGTACCGCCCGACAGGCGGGGCAGCGAAAATACCGTTTCTTCGCGCGGTTTTGCAGGCGGCTGCCGATGCGGTCGCGGCGGTTGACCCAGAAGGTCAGAAACCGGCGCCTCACGGGTCGCTCCGCGTGTCAGCGGCACGCGCCTCCCGCAGGATCCGCAGAAAATAGCTCAGATACATGACAAACGCCAGCAAAATCAGCGCAACGATCACGATCGAGTCGATCAGAACGAAGGTCGGGTTTGCCGGAACGCCGAAAATCGGCTTCCAGAGGACCAGCACGAACATGGAAAGGTAGATTACGACCGTGCAGAGCTTGCCGTACCAGCCGGCAGAATAGACGCTGTGCGTGCGGTGCAGGGCGACCAGACCGAGGATTCCGATGGTGATCTCCTTGAGCAGCAGCGCGACCAGCACCCACCAGTACTGCCGCATCAGGCAGAACAGGACGGCGATCTGCGTCAGCTTATCCGCGATGGGATCGATCGCCTTGCCGAAGTCGGAGACAAGATGGAAGGTACGGGCGATCCAGCCGTCGATCACGTCCGTCGCGCCGGAGAGCAGCAGCATGCCGAACGCCCACCAGTACTGCTCCGTCTCGAAGAAATAGACGATCAGCGGGATCAGCAGAAGCCGCAGGAAGCTCAGCATATTCGGCAGGGTAAAGATTCGATCCGTATCGACGTGCTGCGCCAGCTGGATCTGCTCTCGCTCTTTTTCGCTCATGGACGTGTTCACCTCAATCCAAACGTTCCTTCTATGCCATGGATAGTATAAATTGCGATTATGAACTGAATATCAACCGAAAATCAATTTTTGTTAAAATTCGGGACTTTTTCTTTTACAAACCCCGCCCTGCTGTGATATACTGCAAGGTGGAGGGATGTGTATGTTCAAGATTCTGGTCGCTGAGGACGACAGCGAGCTTCGGCAGATGTTTTGCCGTGTCTTGAGCCGCAGCGGTTTTACCGCGCTCGGCGTGCCGGACGGCGCTGCCGCGCTGGAGACATTGGAGCATGAATACATCGACCTGATCGTTTCCGATATTATGATGCCGAACGTGGACGGCTGCGCTTTGGTGCGCAGCCTGCGCGAGGCGGGCAATACCGTTCCCGTCCTGATGATTACCGCGAAGGACAGCTTTCAGGACATGCAGTCCGGCTTCCTCGCGGGAACGGACGACTACATGGTCAAGCCCGTCAACGTGAACGAAATGATTCTGCGTATCAACGCCCTGCTGCGCCGCGCGCAGATCGTCGCGGATCGGAAGCAGACCATCGGCAGCACGACCTTTGAGATTGATTCCCTGTCCGTGCGATGCGGCGGCTTCGAGGCGATCCTGCCGCAGAAGGAGTTCCTGCTGCTTTACAAGCTGATTTCCTCTCCCGGACATATTTTTACGCGGCAGCAGCTCATGGACGACATCTGGGGCATGGATTCGCAGACGGACA